>Ga0209780_1000674_pt1 | contig 19400 bp, 14 predicted proteins | sample WorMetexBAHAMAS2_FD_187384 | JGI IMG/M metagenome (GOLD analysis project Ga0209780, IMG submission 187384) | Marine gutless worms symbiont microbial communities from Max Planck institute for Marine Microbiology, Germany - Inanidrilus exumae... | ecosystem: Host-associated > Annelida > Digestive...
TTTTGTTGTATTTGGTTTAGTTTAGTCTTGCGGTGTGATAGTTGTCTTTCCCTGTTGTAGGCGCTGGCGTAATAATTTAAATGAGCCTCTCGATCCCTTTCCCTTTTGGGTGGCTGCTGAACAAAAAGGCGGCCAGGGTTGAGGTTAATATATCGCTGGCCTTCCTGCACTGGGTAGAGATAGCTCTCCACCCTTGAACTTTTGTCTCTGATATAGCCATATTTGTGCTGAAAGGGACGTTAAACTCCAACTAACCTGATGTGTGATTTGAACCTGGGTTCTGTCACACCAAGAGAGGCATGTTACCACTAGACAACTGCGACTTGCATGAAGGCACGTGGGTGTGAACGACTTGCCTAAGGTTGTTGCCTGACAGCGTGGCTGCCGGCAATCTAACTCATGACTGTCGACGTCCTAAGTACCCTCGGTGTTGCTAGCATGTTGAATCACACGTTATCAAACGTAACTCCACAAGTAACCCTCATCAGCTCAGAGCATCAACCATGTGGTGGCAGTATGTGATGCCCGGGTATTGAGCTGCTGATGCTGGTGTGTGGTTGTCAAGGCAACGCCTGCGACACCACTGGTTGAAGCTCTGCATATGTTTGTGACGCGGCGAGTGTCTGCATTGCCACTTGTCGACAGCAATGGTCAGATTGTTGACATCTACAGCAAGCATGACGTCATGGTACGTTGATTTGACTCATTATCTATATGTTTACTCAGACGTTATTTTTGCCACTCGACGCTACGCCAGCATGGTATATGCTGTCATCGTGTGTCTGTCCGTCTGTCACAAGCCGGCACTATACCAAAAAGTCTAAACATAGATCACGCAAACAATGCCATATGATAGCCCATTGACTCTAGTTTTCTGATGCCAGAAATTTTTGCGAAATTCTAATCGGGTCACCCCCTACAGGGCGCCAAATAGAGGTGGGGTAGGTTCAAATTGGCGATTTTCGACCACCATTTCGCTATATCTCAGAAACGGTGAAATGGGACATGGTTACTATGGAATGCGAATAGGAACTCGTATGTGCTTGATCGTATGGTACTATTTTCAATGACCTTGAGCGATCCTTAACTACCCCAAACCACCCCGTTTTTGTTATTTTGTAATGCCTTTCGTATCTTCGTAGTGGGTAGAGATAGAGACTGCGTGTATACGCAGTCTCGATTTCTACCCACTACCCCCACTGCTTAAAGAAAACGAGAAAGGGGAGGGTAAAGGAGAGGGATGGGAATGGTCAGGAAGGTAATACAAGAGAGAGGGAAGAGAAAGGAAGAGGAAAAGGGATGGGCATGGATGGAAAAGGAGGATGGGAAAGGGAAGAGGAGGGATGAGAAGGGAAGAGAGGGAAGGAAAAGGAGAGGGATAAGGAGAGAAAGGCCGAAAACTGCAATTGTACCACATTTTCAACTTTGGGGGCTCCCCACCAAATCCACCCAAATTTAAGTACCTGACGGAACATGAAGCTGCCTACAAGTCGTGAAAATTTGGTAAAAATAGTCCAAGGGATACGCCCCTGCAGGGCGTTCGTTATGGTGGATAATAAGCCCCTTAAACCCTCTAACATCTGGCAAAATTTGGTTTCCCTTGGGTTCAGTGGCTTTTATGTGTGAAGCCTGGCAGTGACGGAAAATGCTGAATTTTAATAGGGTGGGTCACAATGAGCCAATGGATCTCTGCCGTTTCTCGGCAAAGGTCACATAAAGTGGGTCAACTTTTAGGGGACACATTGTGGATTGACACTTGCTTTTTTGTTTGTCGATGTGGTGTTTCTTCTCGTGATATGCGATGTCGTGTGTGGAAGTTCCGAAAAAAGTGGTAAAAATGTGATGTTTTATGCCCGAAATTTGGAGGAGGGGCCCCAAAATTTTTGGGGGCATTTGTAATTGGACATCACTTCCAACCTTCTGGCAAAGTTTGGTTGAGATCCCATGGCTGGTCTTTCATCTATGTTGACAAAATAAAAATAAATAAATTACAGCAGTAAAATACAATGGCCTTGCCTTTGTCGGCCATAATAAAGCGTTGTTGTCGTTGATTGGTGTCTAGAGATACCAAGGCGGCATTTGTGGTACAATTGGACAACACAAGAACGAACAGCAATGTCTTCAGTGTTATTTGAATGTAGGAATGCTATGTGTTGAGAGGTAGAGAGTAACAAAAGGAGTGAACCATGAGTGACAGAATCCAGTTTGTGCTTCGTTGAATTCCGCTGGTTCTTATATTCAGGTCGACTCTTCGATAGCGTTGACCTAATAAATCCGGTCTCAAATGTCTGTCCATGTGCATACGTACATACATATGTATGTCTGTCCGTCCACAAAACGTTTCTTCGACTTCGATGAAATTTGGCATGTAGGTAGATGTTGATGTGTGATGCACGACTGTATGCAGTATGACCCGATCCGAGGTCAAGGTCACGAGCCCTTCAAAGTTGGAAATTTGGCCATTTTCAAACACTATCTCCTCCGCCATTTACAATGGGAGCTGGCAACTGGCCACTGATTCTTAAACTAGTGCACAATATCTAAATTTGGTAGGGCCGGATTTTTTATATTTGGCCTAGTTTTTGGGTTATGTGATTTTGAAGTTGGCAGAAACGTCAGTTGCAAAGACTCGACCGTCAGTCCCGTACGGGGCTAATTTTTTGTTAAGATGTCATTACTTTCTAAAAAGTGACACGAGAGGCAAGAATTAGAGCCTTCTGTGTACTAGTTACTTGAGGTTACTTCTTAGCATCAGTAGCGGAAATTAACGTGAAGTTATGTTGCAGACTCTGACATATAAGCCATGTTGCCCATCCCTGATTCCGGCACTATATAAATAGTTTACTTACCTGCTCCTTAGTTACTTCCTTACTTATTTAGTTTTTTAAGAATAGGCCCATACCGTTTCCAGGCTGGAGGTCGTAAGAGGTAATCAAACCTGGCTTTTTTGTTTTGTTTTTTGTTTGTGTTATTTTGTAATGGATACATGTTTGCTTTTGTTGTGTTAGATTTAGTTTTTAGTATTAATCTAGGGGATTGGCTGTGAAGAACGACTCCGAAATGACTTATTTTGTGTCAGTTGGGATTTAAAACCAACTCAGTAAGTTTAAGACACACTACTTCAAGGTGATAAGCAGGTGTTTACTCTCACTCTGATTTGATGGCTGCTTTTTAGTTGAAACTGGCAGGCAGTTAGAAATTGAAATTAATGCGTGGAGTTATTAATGGTTGGTGTTTTTCTTTGCTGTTAGGACCTGATATCAGACAAAGCTTACAGCAACTTGGATGTCACTATATCAGAAGCTCTCAAAAGTCGACAAGAGGTTGTGGTTTGTTCTCTGTGTGTCATGTGTACAATAACGGAACGTACTGCTTTTGGGCATTGTGCCACAGCAGAGCAGCGCGATATCTGCTTGAGTTTGGATTTTGTTGGCCTTCTTTTCTGAGATTACTTTAGGTTGGGCCAGGTACTCCAGTCTCCAAGAGAGAACCTTTGAAGATAACTGGAGTGGGTGTTTACACCCCAACAGACAGTTGCCGACCCCACAGTATTTAACTCTCTCCTGGATTTCATCCGGGACCCACCATCAGTGCAGACTGTTTCAGACGTTTGCTTAAAATGTACCTTTTCACTTGATACTAGTGCATTCAGCGCGTTAGAGGTTCTTGACGATAACCGCACTCTATAAATTTACTTGCCTACTTATTTCAAAGCACTCCAGGGAACTGTCAACGCTGACACCAAGCGTAGAAAATCAGCTGCTGGACATCATCTTTTCTCAGTCTATCAACCAACTCCCGGTGGAAGATCTGTCACTGTTTCTTCATTGTTACTCAGCCACTGTACCTGCACAGGGGCCTGATTGACAAAAGAAATCTTAGGACAAACTTAGCAAAAACTTAGGATAAAGTGTGACTTAGGAAAAACTTATGCAAAACTTAAGATCACCTTCATAAGAAAATTGCAATTTCTCAAAAATGACTTAACATTTTTATCGAATTGTTAGCATATATAGGAAGAACTTAATAAGTCTTAAGATTACTTTCGTAAATTACATGTAAAAATTGTGAAAACCTCATCTTTATAACTTAGGATAAACTTAAGATAAACGCAGGAAAACTGATGCTGAACTTAGGATTTTTCCTAAGATTTTTTGTAAATCTGGCCCCAGGTCTAGCTGGCATATTCGTTGCTGATGGCCTCCTGTGACGATATGAGGTCATACATGTTGAGAATTATCATCCTTCACCACCCGACAGCGTTGACAAAGACATTATGTTTTCACATTGTCCCGTTGTCCCGTTCGTTTGTCCGGACAGACATTGTTACCACGATATCTCGTGAATGTCTTGAACTATTTTAATAAAGCTGACATGTAACAGAATATTCACTAGCCCCTACTGATGAGCTCATTAAATTCTGGAGGTCGAGGTCAAGGTCACAGCAGGCCGTCGAGATGTCGAAGGCATTCACGTCAACACTGGGGCATTGAAGTCCATCTTTTATTTTAAAGTTGTGCATGACAAAGCTGTATATCAGTAGAAAGTGCCCATTACGGGATGAAGCTTGGATGGACTACACCGTCCTTGTGTCCAGTACTTTCACGGAGTGTGTCCTGATTGCTGACCGTGTTGTTGATTCTGGGACACATATTACAGAAGAGTTGTATGGTGAATATGCGTAGAATGCCGAGGGTCTTCAGACATGCAGAATGTCTGATTCTCTCTTCGACATCCTGGACACATTTGTCACCACTGAGGTCTGCATTCACCTTACTTACTTACTTATTGATTTCACATTTTAAATGGCAATGACAGTGCATGTGTTGACCCAAGACTAGTGTGCTGACACTTGATAAAGATGTGTGGCCATTGTCCTGACGATTCTTTTAAAGCGGTATTTTGTCGTCGTTATTATCACTATTGGATGAAAGGTGTCGGGAATAATTTCATTGAATCTGTAACAGTTGGTTTGTCACACATAGTTGCACCAAACATCGCACGGTGGCACAACGGGTAGAGCATTGGACTTACGATCAACAGGTCATTGGTTCAAATCCTACTCGGGGAAAAGCTGTGTAACAGTTAGTTAGTTAGTTAGAAACGTACGGATTAACGTGGCATGAGCAAAAGTGCTTCTAGGACACGGTACACAAACTAGAATTATGGGAACGACTTAGTGAAAAGAAATGTCTCTTATTGTCTTTGGAGGAAGCCAGGGAAGTATCTGTAGTGACACTGGTTGGAAGACTGTTCCTTGGGCAAGTTGTTCACACCTATGTGCCTCTGTCGCCAAGCAGTATAACTTTATACCGGCCTAGGGCGGTGATGCTCTGCGGCTGGGAAGGTAACCGCAGGCCTGGCGGAAAGTAATGGCAGCCTACCGCCGGGTTGATAACTTATAGTCACCTGCGGGCTGACTGCCTGTACACCAGGATCAGCTCCGGGTTTTTCGGGAATCACCACACTTGACATAGAAATGTTCTACTATGAGTCACGGAATCCAATTTATTGTGGATCAGAAGGTCAAGGTCGTGAGTCACAAAACAGTAGATCTTTGCATTCTTGTGAGTGCTGGCTTCTAGTTCTTGCTGCTGTGCTCCGTACTGATGTGTGGTTACTCTGTCAATTGTCCAGTCTCATCGGTTGGTGATCGTGGACGGTGAGCAGAGAGTGCAAGGCATCGTATCATTGTCCGATCTCTTTCACTTCCTTGTGAAACTGCCATACAGTACGTTATGTCATGCCTTGTAATTTCACGCATGATTCTCTTGAGATGTGTGCTGGTAATGCGTAAATAAAACGTATCAAACTTGAAAAATACTACTATTACTACTACTACTAAGTAAAGTAAAGTAAGCGTCGATTAATGTAACGCATCGTCATAAACCACCTCTAATGCGATCAGGAATGGCACGTGTTAGAGGGATCACACAGTTTTGCCTGCCACCCACACGTTTATCCACGAGTGGAATGAACCATCCTGCCTTTACTCCTTAAGCACTCACCAGGTGGCGCTGACCGAGTGAGGTTGCGCACATCCGATTACAGCTCACTACTCATTTATCGAACTTGAAAGGATGAAAGGCTGAGTTGGCCTAGTTGGCTGACCTTGTAGTGGACGGTTTTCCCACATAAGTAGTCACCCATCAGCTGCAGGTTGAGCGTAGGACCGGGAAAGTTCGCCGGTCACAGACCAACGTTCTACCACTGTGCGATGCTGTCTGAGTACTACTATGACTACTACTACTACCATCATCATCATCATCATTATCACCACTTTACAGCCATTATACAGATAACCTGTGTTAGCCAGTGTCCTTTAATAGTTACGCCTTACCCACTTGAGATCCACCCTTTGGAGATTTTGTCCCGGGATAAATTCTCCGGCCGGAATATGTATCGATAACCGATTCACCCAGCGACTTTGTCGTGTCATGAAGCCATTATGAAGTCACTACAGTCAGCATTATGATACCTGTCTAAAGCCCGGTCCACACAAGCAACACTGTCGAAGCAACAGGCTACTGTGTTGCCTGTTGCTTCGACAGTGTTGCCGTTTTTGGCAACAATGTCGCGAAGCAATGTTCAACAACATCGAAGCAACATTTGACTTTGTCGAAAGGACGAAATTTTAACGCAACACTTGTTCGACATTGTTGCTGTTTTTGGCAACAATGTCGAACGTTGCTTCGACATTGTTGCCAAAAACGGCAACAATGTCAAAGCAACGTTCGACTTTGTCGAAGCAACATTCGACTTTGTAGCATTCGACAATGTTGCTTTGACATTGTTGCTGGTGTGGACGTGGTTTAACACCAAACGGTCACGGTTAAGTTTGCTCTAAGATTGAGGTCTTAGCGAGAGATGAAGCATCCGCTCTGTTCATTGGCAGGTGCTCTGGAGTCGTCAGTTGGTGACGGTGACTTGAAATCGTCTGAGACAGACGGCGACAGCCGACTGCCTTCGGAAGAACCACACGACCAGCTGCCTGCCGTCGATATCAGAGTAGATGAACCACGAGACACGTCACTGTCAGCTGTCAAGGTACTGGTTGATGCCGACGTGGACGGGGTTGATGGACGGTGCTCAGAGGAAAGTCACGTGGACACGTTGATACGAGTGACGGACCAGTCTTCGTATTGTCCTCCTCCCGCTGCTGATGCTGGTGGCACGGTGCTACCTGCAATGCGAGTACCTCTAGCATCGTGCACCGACCCATGAACCTACGGCCTGCCATGTCTGTATGACTGCCAGTAGTACGTTCTTGTAGCTAATGTATACACTGTGACCCAGAAAAATTATCCACTTTGCCGTCTTCATTATTGTGACTACCGTACCCTCACTTACACAACCTTTCTCACCTCACTTTTGTTTCGTTCACATGCTGACAGCTGTCGGAAAATGTGTTAGCACATGAAAAGTTAATGTGTGTCAAAAGTGACCCGTAGCTCACTGAAATTCTTAACCAATTTTCCTAAATGTTGACGTATGACATTAGCTGCTAATACGCTTTTTGATTGTCACTTCACTTTAATTTACATACTGGATTTCAACATACTTTGCTTCACAAATTCCAAGCAGTAACTGCTGGTATGGATGGGGAGGCGGATGCGAACCGAATACTGTTTGAGCCCCTACCGGAGCCATGAAGAAGACCTCCAGGGCGACCACGCTCCACCTGGCTTAGAAAACATCAACGATGACCTGACCTAGTTTGACATGGAGCTACTGGAGGCAAGAGATGCAGCTCAGAATCGACCTTTCTGGAGAATGCTGGCTTCGTATAGCTCTATGCACCCGTAGTGGTGCATGCTAATATTGGATTATGAACTGAAATAACGTCTGTCATATGTCACGTCTGGTGTTGGAAAGATAAACATGATGCTTGGTAAAGATCAGACTGCGATCTCTATTTGCTGAAGTTATACACTGCCGACAGAAGAAATAAGGCTGGAATGGATGACCACTGTGTCTTATGTATTATATCCAAACTTCCATTATCCAGCAGGACAGAACACCTGTGCCTATACTAAAGTGAGCAGGGCAGCACACCTATGCACTGTACGGGAGTTGTGGCAGCTAGATGCACAGGACTGCGTGCATCTATAAATGCAAAATGCCATCACTTCAAGCACTTATTATAAGCGTTTTCGGATTTGCAAGCCCAGTTAGCTCTTTACCGAGCCATTCGGACCTTACGAGCCAACCACGTCTGTGAGAGAGACATAGTATAACTTCTGAGGTGTTAAATGTGTTTTCAGATAATGTAGGAACATGACTAGGATCATGTGAGAAATTATGCGTGCATCTAGAATGCTGTGTGCCAATTTCACTGCAGTCGACTTATACTGTAAAAGATATTGAAGATCTCGTGGTTGACTTTTGGGGACGCAGTGTAGTATGACATGGTACAACTTCGTTGCACCCTTGCCTGCCACGTTAACCAAACATGCATGTGTGGCTTGTTTTTGTTATTATCACAGCAGCCGCTGATGAATGCATGGGCATGTTCTCCGTGGCATGTGGTAATATGTTTCTGCCACGTTCGCTGTCTTTGTTCCATGCTCGTGACACCAGGAACAACATCAGTCCGTGTGGCTAGCATACTTTATATGCCGTGTTGTATCTGTCTGTCTCCCATTTCCATCTGTGTGCTTTCTGCGTGTGTTTGTGTGCTTTTTGGGTCGACTCCTCCGAGTCGACCTAATAAAGTGTGTCTCAAATGTCCGTCCGTCCACTAAAAGTTTCTTCGATTTCAATGAGATTTGGTGTTTAGGTAGAGGTCAACGAGTTATGCATGACGGTATGCAGTATGACCCGATCCAAGGTCAAGGTCACGAGCCCTTCAAAGTCGGAAATTCGGCCATTTTTAACAGCTATCTCCTCCCCCATTTATAATGGGGGCTGGCAAATGACCACGGATTCTTAAATTAGAGGGCAATACATAAAGCTTATCGGGGCCGATTTTGTGATTTTTGTCCCAATCTCTGTGTCACGTGACTTTGAAGTTGGCAGTAAGTCGGAGTCGACCGCCAGTCCCGTACGGGGCTAATTTTTGTATATAAATCCTTATCTTGCCTTGAGTGTTTTTCCTCGTTCTCTGCTGTGTACTATCTTTCCAGCTGTGCTATGTTTGTGTTACCACCCGTATTTCTTTGTGTCCATCTGTATCTTGTCTTGAGTGTTGTCTCTCTTCTGCCATGCTGTGCATGTAAGATTCCGACAATAGTGACGACAGTGAGAGCATTTATCATGTTAGGTCATAAAACATGTCTGTCAGTCTGCGTCTGCATACCACGTGTCTGTTGGTCTGCTGTTGTTGTATCGATTGTAGAGTTAATCGTAACATGCTCAGTGGTCACACACTATGCTTATGTTCATCGGACTGTTGTTGGCGTTTGGTTCCACTGTGATCATACAACTTAGCATTTTGTTTCTCCATGGCTGCACGTGTGATGTCGATTTATTCGCTGTGTATTCTGTTGACGTTTGCCGTTGTGTTCGGATTGTTTTTCCGTGTCTTTGAGACAATTTGTTGAGTATTTCATATCGCGTGATGTAGTGCTCAGTTTGTCGTTGGACTGTATTTATCTGTGTTTTTGAGTAGCGGATGTGGGATGTAGAGTGGCAGGACTGATTGACTGATTGACTGCAGTTCATGACGTGCGATGATAATGTGATATTAGTTAGTCTTCACACAGCTCTCGGCTTTTTAAACAGTCCTGTTCATTATCACTATTATTATAACGAGGTGGTATGGTGGCGAGACATTGACTGGGAAGAACGTCTCCGAAGTGACCTATTTTGCGTTGGGTGTGTAGTAAAACCTTAACTCAGTCAACCAAGCGTCTCTAGCATTGGTGTACTGTGGCTTAACGGATTGAGTTGGTTTTTGCTATGAAGGTTAGAACAGAGGACAACTACTTTATATTAAAAGAAATGAAAATTCCAACCTGCACCTGCCCCATTGTGGTGTGATAGTTGTCTCCCATTGTTGTAGGCACTAGCGTAATAATTTAAGTGAGCCTCTTGATCCCTTTTCCTTTTGGGTAGCTGCTGAACAAAAAGGCAGACAGAGTTGAGGTTAATATATTGCTGGACTTCTTTACTGGATAGGGAGAGCTCTCCACCCCTGACCTTTCTTCTCTGATGTAGTGTGAAAAGGGACATTAAACTCCAGCTAACTTAACGTAACTTACTAACTTAGAGTAGCACTTGCTGAGCTCTGTCAGTGCCATAATTCTGATATGCATTCCTGAAACAGTAACATCAGTAGGCAGTGAGCGTGGTTACTTTAGTTGGCAGGCCAGTTGGCTATTTTCGGTATGCTAAGCTCTTGTTATCATCATTATCATCGTTAATGTTAGGCCACATCGCATGTGTGGCATATAATTGGTCTGTTGTGACAGAAATCACACGTAAAAAAGGTAAAGTTCTCCCATACTCGTTACCGAGCGTTGGGCCCGGAGCTGATCCCGATGTATAGGCAGTCAGCCCACAGGTGACTTGAAGCTATCCGCCCGGCGGTAGGCTGCCATTACTTTCGCCAGGCTTGCGGTTACCTCACAGCCGAGGTGCGTCATCGGCCGGTACCAAATTATACTGCTTGGTGACAGAGGCACATGCATGTGAGCAGCTTGCCCAAGGCTGTTACCTGGAAGCGGACTGGCCGAGATTCGAACCCGTGACCTTTAGGATCGCGAGTGAATGCTCTACTGTTGAGCCACACAGGCCACCCACAACACACGTAGCATGGTCCATATGTCTCTATGTTGGTCATATTGATGTTCTGCACAGAAATAGCTTAACCAGTTGAGATGCCGTTTGTAGGGCTGACTCATGTGGATCTAAGAAATCATGTATTAGATGGAGGTCTAGATCCCTTTCAGGTGGCACGGTGGCGCAACGGGTAGAGCGTTTGACTTGCGATCAACAGGTCGTGGGTTCAATTCCTATACAAAAGCTGCATAACAACCTTGGACAAGTTGTTCACACCTATATGCCTCTGTCACCAACAGTAGAACTTGGTACCGGCCTAGGGGTGGTAATGCTCTGTGGCTGGGAAGGTAACCGCAGGCTTGGCGTAAAGTAGTGGCAGCCTACCACCAGGTGGATGACTGCCTGTACACCGGATCAGCTCCGGGCCCAACGCTCGGCAACGAGTATGGGAAGTGTTTACCTTTTTTAGATATCTCTCGGTAAGAGGCAATACTGGGTGATTGTTAGACCCACTGAAAAGTATTGGGAGTGTATGCAGCAATTGGGATACTTCAGTCCTCAATAATGGCATGACATGTGATGCAGCCTTTCCAAAAAATTCTTTGTTACTATTATTATCAGTGGGAACATACCTTCATGGCAGACTTACTGAGCTATAATGCAGGAAGACTCAGCTGAAGTAGAGGATTGCTTTGTCATTTTTTCACATAATTTCCAAACTATATGTTGTGCTCATGAACTAAGTAATGTAAATAATGGCCAGGTACAAATGAAACTTTGGTAAGCTGTCGTTAAATTTATTGTAGTATTAGATGGTTATATGACAGAACAAATTACACGATGTGCGTAGTGCAGGCCTGATAAACATGTTTCACAGTAGAAGATGTCAAAACTTACTGCAGCTTCTTTGATGTTTAAATTTCTATGTCTTTGCCACCCCTCAGTACCTGCCATTGTGGCCGAGTGGTTAAGAACGAACGAACACCACCAGACATTGTCAGCGAAGGCATTATGTTTTTTTGGGCTGTCCATTTTGTTCATCTGTCATTTCGTTGGTATGGACAGATATTGTTACCACGATATCTCATGAACGCCTTCAACAATGTTCATAAAACTGACAGGGAATATTCACAAGCTTCTACTGATTATCTGGTAAGATTCTGGAGGTCAAAGGTCAAGGTCACAGCAGGCCATTGAGATGGAATGTTGTGAACACCATATCTCGTCAACTGCTTGAGCAATATTAATGAAACTTAACAGGGAATAACCACTGGCCCGTGCTGATGACCTGGTTAGAATTTGTAGGTCAAAGGTGAAAGGTCATAGGTCACAGCAGGCCTAAGTATGCGGTGGTAAAGGCGTCTACATTGACTTTAAGGTGTGGAATTTCGTCTTCTAGTTATAGCATATTTTTATCTCTGCACTGTGCAGTCCTGTATTGCAGGCTGTACCGTAGAAAAGTCCTGTATTAATATTGACCCCTTTTTCAGTGGGAAGTGATAAATTTTGGCTGCCTACAAGGTGAATAGCCCTCAGCCAGTTGCCAGAGTTAATACTGTCAATCACATGCACATTGTGAACCGCTGTCACAAGTTAGAAGTCTATCCACGGGCAGCTTTTTATCGGACTACATGAAATATGACAATAATTTTTAAAAACAGTTTATGTATAAATTGGTTGGAAGTTACCGATACTTACATTTTGGCAATATGGTGGTGGTTAATACCACTTTTTACGGTATTTTTGTAGTATTTGATATGTTAATTCCTACATGTTGCTATTATTATATGTGGTTAACACCAGTTTACATTTATTTATATAGCATCACGTTCCCTGTCTCAGTTTAATCTATTGATTTTGCAGAAAATTTGTCAGTCTATCCTTGATTGTCAAAGTATATTGTGTCGGTGGATTTTCTGTGATATAGTAGTGTCATACTTGTTATGTTTTTTTGTGTTAACTGTAACATTTGTAGGTTTGCAATACTGCGAGTGAAAATTATTGTAAGTAAATGAAATTGTTTGTTTTGCATAGTAACATATTATTAGTCTGCTGGCTGTTGTTGTAAAAACATCTGAGCACTGTTGATTGCCTGGAAGACAAGAAGAAAGATTATTGCAACTGGTCTGTTCTGTACTGTGTATTACAAATGTGCACAATGATATGTACACTCGTACAAACAATACTTACTGGTTTAGGTCTATCTTACTGTACATTTGTTGTTTCAACTAGGGCCGTATAGTTTGTGTTAGGGTTATTTTTTGTGTTTTTTAGTAGTTTTTCTTGGTTGTTGCGAATTCACTCGCTAATACCAGTGCAACTGATTGCCTGTAAAGAGTCTTCTAAAATAACCAGTTGGTGTTGAGGGGATGTCTTAAATTCTGCTCATTTAGCGACGCCAGCACTTGTTCTGTAAAGATGGCATTATGATCGTTGTAAGTAGGTAAGTAAGTAAGATAGCATCAACTTAGCTTTCACCGCTACGGGAAACTCACATGCCATATGGGATCACACAGTGTTACCTGCCACCCGGCGGTGGTGAGAATCCCACCTTTACTCCCAGCCGAAACAGGTACTCGATTTAGCGACCCCGGAGGGATGCAAGGCTGAGTTGACCTATGTTACATGAAAGCGGACCAACTGGGAATTGAACCCGAGACCTGAAAATCGCAACTCTAATGCTCTACCGCTATGCCACCACCACTGGCTTGTGGCTGAATATACTGAGTCCCATAAAAAGGATGATACTGTATGTTGGCCCACAACTTTGCAACATGCTGACAAATTTTCACATTCTTTTTACCATCAGACAGAGTAGTAAACTTGCAGTAAAATGATTACTAAAAAAACAGCTGGCCACACCTTTCTACATTGTAAAATATTTTTGTTTCAGAATCATAATCATGAATTTAGTGAAGCAAATACCACACAACAGTGAGCTGCTGAGAACGCAGTTGCTGAAAGATACTCTTCTAGTGATTTTGTCATCATTTGATTCACTGACATAAAAGTTATTTCCGGTGGCCACACCAAAAGACCCACAAAAGATAGACTATGAGAACCTGGACAACCAAGAAGAAAGATGTCGCAGCAAAAACACATTTACACACAAATAACATGCTGTTGTCAGTCAGTGAGACTAAATTTGGATACTCCAGTTTGATGTTTGTCGTTATCACAGTCTAAGATCAGTGAGGGATTATAACTTGCTGCTGTTACAATAGTGGCTGTCCGCCATATGTCATATTGTGGGCAAATTCTTCATCTCTTATAGTAGGATATTGCCTTGATGCACAGTACATGTTTCTGCCTGAAACTTGGTCGAATGTTGACCAGTTTACTGAATTTGTAAATATTTTGTAAATGTCTACTCAGCAGTAAATTTATAAGTAATAGCTAAAAGATGCTACCAGACGTCAAATTCGTCACCACACTGCCTTGTAATTTGTAGTTAAATCAACACCAGTTTCCAATTGTGGCTAGTTGTCTGATGTTAATATTTCACGATGTATTGTAGGGGTGCATCTGAGGTGTGATTAGGTCTAGAAGGACTATTTACTACATATTTACTGCTGATGCTGGAATTTTGACAGCTGGACAACATTGGTGAATTTTTGAGTAAAGACTATAAAGAGTACAGTGTCTTCCTGTTTATGGGACATAATGTATAGACATTACACATATGTGGAGTGTGAAAATTTTTGGTTTTTTCCTAACATGTGATATGTATCAGGAACAGTATAAGGCGCACGCAGTTCAGTGGTTACTGCATTATGCCGTATTAGAATGTTGTCTTTGTTAATGACCTTGAATGACCGTTAGTCATCATTGCGGCTACTGGAAACCTCTTACGTCTTTGTAAAACCTTTATGTGACAATCAGCAAGGGAAGTCTTGTATGTGCATCTTTGTTATGTAAAGTTTTTGACTGTTCTTTGTTCATTCCCAGAATAACTGTCGTCAGCAACTGAAGATTATTTGGCATTAAATTCATGATTACTACAGATCACTAATATTAAGTTGTAAATGTAATATATGGCGCTGTTACTGATGACATTTGTGGACCACTTTGCTCATGCTGCAGTTTCTAGACAGAGTGAGTAAAATTCTAACATAAAGCAGTAATAAATGAATTTTTAAAAATTCCATTGTCTTGCAATGTCAGATGTAGATTTGAGGTCAAGGTAGGAAAATTGTGGCAGGTTTAATATGAAGTGCATACGTGGAGTGAATTGTTGTAGTTGTTTTTGACATTTCGCTGTCATTTTATGCACAAATCTACTTCCAGCATCATTTGATGTCCCCGTGAGCTTCGTGCTTTCTATGATTGATAGGCAGTCGCGTCTGTGCGACAATAACATTGGGTGAACATTCCCCGCCAGCTGTCCCCGATGGTCCAGGGTAGCGGCCACCATACGTTTTTGATACATTTATTATTAAGCCTAAAAACTGTCATTCCTGTCTATCTTGACCATGTAAAAGAGAACAAAGGTTAAACATTGAGGAGTATTTCCAAATGGGCATGCTGCAAGCATACCACTGGGGGATGTGTCCCTCTCATTCTCGACGGAGTTGAGCCTATGCTGACAGGTGAGGAGCTATCTAGACCTTCAGTTATTAGCTGGTAGAGGTATTATTTCTGTCTCGCATTCTTGTCTCTGTACCGAGTGATTATCAGCATACAGGGTGCACATAAACACAGAGGTTGTTGAACACGTTGAATGCCTCTTGTGAGTAATATAGCTGCGCTGACTCGCATATGCCAAACACTAGTGACATTTGGTTGTTGGTAGCCGTGCTGCTGCTGCTGCTGCTGTACTCTGTTTACAGCTGTAGAGAGGTGCAGTGTACAGTACGTTATGCATACCTTCTCAGCTTTGTCTAATCGTCCCTGTCTTCTGAAGTTACTCTAGGTTGCAATCCACCAAATGAAAACCTTCACGGATAACTGGCACCGGTTATTAAAGGCTCGATTCCGTCCTGTTGTCCAGCCAGCCATGTGGAAGCACTGATGGACCCTTGAAGCACTAGCTGCAGCCCAGGAATAGTCGCACACCGGCTTCGTCCTTCTTTAATCCGCCGTTTGACTTCCCTTATACCAGTCTCCAATGCCAGTATGTAATACAGTTTAAGCCTCGTGTGAGGCGCTTCTAATTGATTCAGCTTAATCTGATGTTTCTTTGATTACTGTCTCCTGTAAACTATAACATCAGCTAGCATTACCGCTTTTTTGTCTGACTTGACTTTAGTGATGTCGAGGAAAACAAAATGTCGGGCTCGGCTGTAATTTGATCTGGCAAATGTGATTTATTTAGTGATATGTTTGCTTTCAACGTTGATGCTTTATTAATAGTTGGTGATTTGAACTCCATCATAAGTGCTTGGAATTTACGACCAACTTAGATTCTTTGTTACACTAGAACCAGTAGTTTACTGTAAATATGTGTACATCATAGATATGTTAAAATGTTTTGTTTCGTACTTTATTGCAATAGTAAGTTTTATCCACGTTGTGATGCATTCTGCATTTATTGTGCCAAACTGCATGACATTTTTTGCTAATTGATGACAGATAATTGTAATATATTGTCGTTATCCCATACATTATGCTGTCTGCGCATGTAAAATAAAATAAAATAAATGCTGCAATAAATGGTTCTTGCAGCATTTATTGCACATGTGTGGACGCCCTGCAATGAAACAAATGCTGCAATAAAATAAATGTTTCATGCAGCTGTTTTAGGCACACATGCATTAAGACGAATACCGACATTTAAAGGGATTGCACATTTTGCACCAACGTAGAAAATTGAAATACTGGTAAGATGTATGGACGGAATTTGTGCTGCCACCTAGCGATTGACTACACATGCAATGTTACTACGGATTTGCTTGAGGCCTCAGTGCAGATGGCAACGTCTCCCTGCAAAGAATAAGAAAGAAACTATATACAAATGAAATTATGACTTTTAAAAGTGTTAAAACATACGCTAAGTGGGAAATTATTTAAAAGCAAAGAGAAAATGATAAATTTTGGTGTTTATAATTAGTTACATGAAACACTAGTTTCCATTTAAAGCCAAAAAATGTATGTACATAGTTAAGTTTCCATTTTTAGTGGAAGTAAAAGGTTGCCTGTCAACGTTTCATTTAAATGGTTTCAAAATTACATGATTTGTGCATCCCTAAAATAAGATAAAATGCTGCAGGAAACATTTTATTGCAGCATTTTTTTCATTGCAAATGTGGAGATGCATCAAAATAAAATAAATGCTGCAACAGAATAAATGTTTTTTGCAGCACGTATTTTATTTTATTTTAGATGTGTGGACGGCTTTAGTCAGTGAAATATGTAGTAGTCTTGATCTGACGTCGTGTATATATTGATATACTGTCTCCGTGTTATCTGGTGCCAGCGAGTTGATGTTGTTGAAGGAAGGTTGATACTGCTGCTGATTCACACATTTATCGTTCCGAGTGTATGATACAAATGTTGTGTGTAATAATTTAAGTTTCTGACTAACTGTAAACTTTTGACATTAGATTGGGTTAGTATAATACTGTTATTGTTTGCAGTTATCCAAGCAGTGCGATTGTGTTGCATAGATAAGTAGGTTAATTACGTTACTGGATAAGTTTGCTCGATCAGTATTCGCTTTGATGTGTGTGAAACGATGTTTTCCTGTTACCTTCTTACTGCTACTGTGGCACTGTAGGTGATTACCATTGAGTGACTGAGTCGCTGCGTGCTGTGACCAGTCCACTGCGTGGCATGCTACAGTCGACGTAGCTTCCATTGTAGTCTTTGTTGTGATTGTAAAAGTGGCGAACATATTTAACGAGCTTGCGAAATGGCATACCTCGTCTACGTGTAGTCTACGAATGTATGATTTGTAAATTACGTGCATGTATATATTGTTCAAACGCGCAGCGTGACCCGCTCCAGTGCGAATAGCCTGCAAGTCGCTCCATGTTATATCTGCTATGCGCCTGATGCTCACCATTTTTACCGTTAACAGTTTGAAATGTCTTACTGTAAGATAGATTTGTTAAAGCGATAGAACGACATTATAATTATATAATTATTGGCTGTGTGTTTCTAATGGGGGGAACTACAGCCCAGCGTGTCCTCCACGTCCCCCTGGACATCGACTAAAGCTGGACTGCACGTTAGGAATATTTTTTTAACAAAAAAATAAAAATCTTACTATCAACTGACTATACTATAGTACCCATTATGGGGTTGTTCCTCTCAAAATTCTAAAGATAATTTAATTGCAAACTTATTATTAAATCATCCTTTAACAAGGTGTCGCGGGACGTAACCGTACTGGCCCGCCGTGCAGTGTCGGCCGCCCACGAGGCTGGCGCGGCGGCGGTCGTCCGCCCACACGCCGAGCGGTCGGCCCGTTCGCCCGCCGGCATCGTTACAGACGACGACAGACACCAACGACCGTTACTAGTCTGCCCCCTTACTCCTGTGTAGGCGGGCCAGTAACAATATTAAATAATAAACAACATCCAGCTACAGGATCTTCAGCTATAGATCTTACTTTTGCTACTCCATCTCTTTCTTTAAACTATACTTAGAAACCACTTGATGACTTACATGGAAGTGATCACCTTCCAGTTATTTTATCTTCAAACAGTTCCTTTCCATGTGAAAAACTTCCACATTGGAAAATAACTAAAGCTAATTGGACATTATTTCAAACTCTGTGTAATAATTTATTAACTGAAACTACACCACTTGATAATCAAGATATGTTCTTCACTAACACCTTAATATCTATTGCTAACAACTTCATCCCAAACACCTCTACCAAAAACGCAAAACCCAACAAAGCTTGGATTAGTGACGACTGTAAGTGAGCTATAAATGAATGCAAATCTGCTTTACATGACTTACGATGTCATCCCACCATTACAAATTTAGAAACCCTACGCATTAATCCGTTAAACGAGCTCAAGCTCGTCGAACTATACGAACAGCTGAGAAAAACTCATGGCGATCATTTGTTACCAAAATAAACAAAAACGCCCCAATGCGAAAAATGTGGAATATGATCCATAATGTACAAGGGGAAATATTAAGCAACCAATAGAACACCTTAATTCAAATGGACAAACTATTTCTAAACTACTGATATAGCTAATACTATTGCAAATGCTGTCTCATTCAATTCATTTATAAAAACTACTCTCCAACCTTTCAACAACATAAAACTCAAGCAGAACAATATCCAGTTTCATTTATATCTAACAATACTGAATCCTATAATCATTCTATTCAACTTGAAGAACTTCTAGATGCCATTAGCTCTTCTAAAGATTCTTCACCTGGACCCGATAATATACATTATCAGTTACAAAAGCGCCGTTAAACTCCAACCAACCAACCTTCCAACTCCACTCTTCCTATTTCATATCAACAAATCATATATAACCGATTACGCATTGCACATACTCGTTTAACACATTCTTATGTTATTGAACACGCAAATCCTCCAAAATGTACAAACTGTAGTCAACTTCTGTCTGTCGAACACATACTAAACAGAATGTACTTCATATGATCAAACACGGCATCAATGCTATTTTTATTGATATTAAAACATCTTTAATCATACACCCAGTCAAAATATATTACATTTTATTTTCAAACATAAACTTAAAATA
>Ga0209780_1000675_pt1 | contig 19383 bp, 12 predicted proteins | sample WorMetexBAHAMAS2_FD_187384 | JGI IMG/M metagenome (GOLD analysis project Ga0209780, IMG submission 187384) | Marine gutless worms symbiont microbial communities from Max Planck institute for Marine Microbiology, Germany - Inanidrilus exumae... | ecosystem: Host-associated > Annelida > Digestive...
AACGGCTTGAGCTATCAACACCAAACTTGGTACACATATACTGTATAGTAGTCGCTCGGCATGCATTGACCCAGAGGTCAAAAGGTCAAAGGTGAAAATCACACGATTACGAAAACCGTCACGGTCACTAGTGACGCGTGCTGCTATGGCAGCGTGCTGCTGCTGCTGCCGGTGTGGGTCTGCATGTCGATACGACTGCCTATGTTTTCTAGTTTTCTTAATTAAGTCCAGTTCACTTATGTCGGGTTTTGTTCTTACTGTCTTTTATACTTTGTTTTTATGCCTTCATAACAGTGTCAGTGACGGCAGTATGTTTGTGGGCTGCTGTCTTCCGCGTTCGTCCGTACAAATCTTGTTACCATGATATCTCATGAATGGCTTGAGCAATCTTGAGGACAGTTACAGGGTTTTGGGGGCCGGAAGCTAGGGGTCGACGCCGCCCCTCCCCGGGGGTCCTCCCCGGAAAAATTTTGAAATTCTATATTGCTGTAGGTGAGTTTTAGCGCATTCTGGCATGCTAAAAGTGGTTTGGAAATGTGTGTGTGTGTGTATTTAGGTCACAATGTCAAGCAACACGTAGCACCACCTTTGTCAATGGCCAAACAGTGCGATTATAAAGATTAATGACCTCAAATATTTGAACTGAGTCGGAATGCGGGGCCGATTTTTTGGCCCAGAAATTGGGGGCCGGAGGCTCGTGCCTCCATTGCCTCATGGTTAATCCGCCACTGCTCACGACATAGCAGTTGTCAATGTTCCATGGAGTGCTGGTACTGCATTAAACGACGAGTGGGTGCAAAACAGGCAAAAATAAAAAGTAAATATTTAATGGTGTAATTTCATTCGATTATGGCATAAAACGAAACTCTTACCAGGCTTTGAAACTGGATAATAGACTAGTGAACCGGATCTAAGTACCCAGATCTGACTAGAAATCCTAGTGGGAAATGAGTCACAGCACATCATTGGTTCCTCTGCGATACAAAAAGTTAAAACTGCATAAAAATATGCTTAGACATTCAATATGCCAGTGTGAATTATACAAAGTACAATTTAGAAGTCTAATGGTGGATGATTACTACTTTCACAGTAAATAGCTATATCTGCCCTGTCGGCTGGGTGTTAAGAAGGGCATCTGGCCAGTAAAAACCCGCATCAGTTATTTCCACGTTTTCTTTTACTAAAAGTGAAGAAATCCAGGGGCAACCGGTTAACGTAGACTCACTCATAAAATGGCTGTGAAAATGTGTGCACACACAGCCTATTCTGTGTCCATGAACACTATGCCTACAATGGTATCATAAGTATCTGACAGGAATGAGCTATTAAACCTACCAGCATTAAAATGTGACTCGGTCAATATTTTGCTTGACACACGACACACAGAATTTGCATAAAATTGTAAAAATCTGCTTCCATGAGGCACCACATTACCAGTGCTGAAGAACCGAATGAGTGCATCAGGAAAAGCAACAAACTGCAAACTGAATATGGCGCAGCTACAATCGTTAGTTTTTGCAAAGTAAAAGAACAACGAACTGGAGGTTCGACTTCAATGCACTGCAGCTCATTGCTATGAAGCATCCGCGAGTTGTCTAGATTATGATAGATAAACACCTTGTCATCTTCCACGACGAGTCTAGGCACCACAACACACAGGAAACAATAACCGCAAAAGAGAGACTGCCCTTTAGCCAAATTTACACTTCTTTAAATGTTACTTTTGCTGTAACTTATGATGCTGTATTTTGCTTTTAACATCTTTTAGAATTTACAAGACTGAAAGTTTTATGGCTGACGATTTATTTCACTAGATCTGTTCTCAAAATTACCTGCCAAATACAGTATGCTAACATCCGCTATGGCTGCTATGCAAATAACCTCAGGCAAAGCCACGTGTTTTCATGACTTGTGAATAACTAAGTGTAAATAAGTAATAAATAAACTAGTGATGGACGGTTATCCTGCCAGGCCATCCAGATCCAGTCAGTTTGCCACTAACCGGTGAAATCTGCCTCCGTCCGGATTGTACGTGGCACGGTGGGTCGGATTTTCACGAATTACAGTACCCCACTTTGCACTAAGTCTGATGTCACTGCGCAATTAACAGTTGGTATCAGCCGCAAAAATCTGCAGATAAAGCCTGTCGGTTGATGTAGCCAGCCGCCGGCAGTGTGCTCTGGTGCCAACTCGAGTCGCCAATCAGGTTCCCCGCTCGCCCGCTGCCTGCCGCCCGCCGATTAATGTCCACACTTTATACCTTGGATGCAAGAGACCCTGTGCCACACGCTGTATTGACACTTGATGCTTCACAGAAATATACAAATAGGAATGTCATTAATCTCTACGTGAATGAAGCGACCAGCAAGTGGCTGGCACTGGCGTTTTATTGGACGGCCTACCAGTTCACAGTGGTATCGATTTACTGAACTCTAGCCCTGGCTCACTTGCCTTAGCAGTACATTTATGACCATTACGTTAGTTCGATAGTAGCCTATACGCGTTGTTTGCAATGGCACAAAATCGCACGAGTAAAATTTGGAGTCATTTTTCAGTCAAACGGGAGGATGATGTAAAAGCACAATGCAATCACTGCATTGCAAAGTTTGTGCAAGGAAGAAATGCAAAGTCATTACAGACGACCAGCATGCTAAGCCATCTTCGCACGAAAGATCTCGACATGTACAGGCAGCTGGAAGCAGACAAAGCAGTTGCGCTAGCTCAACGCCCTGACGAACCTCCCGCAAAGAAAACAAAGTTTTCGCGGGCAACCATCTCTGCGTTCGTAGAGAAAACTCGTCCATTAGTGACCGGGCGAGATCGATTGACAAGGCAATTGCATTCATGACCACACTGCATGAGCAGCCTTTTTTTCATCAGTATAGACTAGTGGTAAAGTTACATAAAAAATCTGGGACCGGCCAGTTATTAGGCACCGGTTAACCTAATCCGGTATCCGGAAGAAAATCACTATCCGTCCACACCTAAAATAAACTAAAGTAATAATAAGTAAAGTTAATAAGCAGTATTTAATTAAATGAACATTTTTTGTACCAAAACAAGAGTTGTTATCCATTCTTATAAAACGGTATACATGCAGCAGGCATATTATAATATTCTTAATTTCTTACTGCTGAACAGCTATGACAGTTACAAAGATTATCACTGAGTATGAAAAGGACAAATAAGCAGTCATTCAAAACTCACATAAACAAGTACAAGAAGAACTACATGGACTTCGACACCCGAGCGTCGACATGGATTCCTTTGTCACTTCGATGGCCTGCTGTGACCTTGACCTCCAGGATCTAATCAGGTCATCAGTAGGGGCTAGTGAATAGTCCCTGTAAGTTTCACCGAGGTTGCTCAAGCCGTTCATGAGATACTGTAGTAACAAGATCTGTTTGGACTATAGAAAGTTACCTGAGTACGCCTTTCCGTATGACTCTGATCTGTGTGTCTGGGTCGATTTCAACAGCACCCCGCACGTGGCTACGCTGTGAATCCCAGTGCTCACCGTGACCATGAACACTACTCTGTTTCTCCTCTATACACAAATGATACACAACACTCATACGAAATAGCCATATATTTGTTATGTCATATGCTACAATACTTCAGGTTTATTTAAGTACACAAGGCACACACCGATCAGTTTAATGACCATTTTCGAGGTCAGCCTGGTTAGCTAATTGCCCAACAATTTTACTCGTAAGGTAAAAAGGTAAAGGTAAAGGCTTCCCATACTCTTTGCCGAGCGTTGGGCCCGAAGCTGATCCCGGTGTACACGTGAGGAGAGGGATAGAAAGGTACCTTGCTCCCTTAATGGTACGCTCTGTGATTCCAGTACCAACAGGTTTACCCCAAATAACTGTGTGTGCATTTAGCTGAGCATAATGGATGCACATCATGCACATTAGGTCTATAAGAACACCAGATACACAACCGTTGAACACAAATTTGCAGAAAGATGACAGTTCAGATGCTGCTGATAACAATCGCCATCATCAACATTATCATAATGCACATGTACCGCACCTATTATAATATCAACTTACCATATTCTTAGAGTCAGCAGAAGAATATTTCCATTTAACGGCGGTTTTTCCAGTTGATCCCGGGTTAACCGATTCCTCCTCGATGCCTCCTTCTGCATCTGTTCTGCAAGAGAACCTCTGTGGATTAGTGAAATGGTTTTTACAGGCTGGATGTCCTTCCTGCCACCCAACTGATAGTGTCAAAGTACTGAAGGGAACATAAAGCATTAACGGTAACCCTAACCAGTGACCTGGCTTCATCCGTTCTTCATTAAGAACTGAACTCCTGTTGCCAGTATAGTCAGTAGAATAAAAACAGGAAAATAAAAATCAGCAAATAAAAAGCTGGACTAAAAGTGACACAAACGTAAGTTACTAGTGGCAACAGAGACAACATCCGGCCGGAACTTCTCCACTGCATCAGAAGAGGTTTCATCTTAAAAGGTGGGAATGTTTCAAATAGGGCAATACATAACATCAGAGGCATGTTTTTTAGTTCAACACAGTTATGTAAATGCTATGACACAAGCCAAACAGCCATCTCTAACAGCTGATTACCTCCATCACCGGTTGGTGGAGGTAATGTTTTCACCCGTGTTTGTCTCTCTGTTTGTTAGCGGAATCACTCAAAAAGTTATGGCTGGGTTTTCAAGAAATTAGCAGAATAGGCAGATTATGTACCAGAGAGAGATGAATACATTTTGGAAGTAAATCAGAACATATTCTAGATACCATTCGGTCATTATTGCTGCCACAATGCTGGACTTCACACAGAACAAGGCTACTGTGTACACCTGCGGCTGTACTGGTACAATGATCAATACAACACTAAGCTATTTCATTCACACACCTTCTGCTCACTGGTAACGACACTGTGCTAATTTCAATGTGGCATGGTGTAGGTATGCGCTCTATCAAGTGTCCTCTAGTATCTGCAGAATTACATCAGGTCATGCCAGTATCCCAGATATGTCAGAATGAAACAAATGGGAACTGCTAGACAGGACTTTAGTGAAAGCTCTTCATGTAAGTAAGTAAGTACATTTATAAAGCGCACTACATCTAAAATAGGTCACTAGGCGCCACGGTCCTCAGCCAAACAAATGTATTTTCAGTAACCGGCGAAACTCAAAAAGCGATAGTTCAAAGTCACAGAGATAAAGTGGTAGATTGTTCCACAGATGTGGACCAGCAGCAGTGAAGGATCGATTTCACAGAGTTGTGCGGGTTCGTGAAACATGGCAAGTACCAACATTAGACAATCAAAGTCGCCGGCGGCCAGTGGTTGTGACGAGTTGACAGTCATATGCCAGGTAATGTGGTGACAGACCATTCACTGCCTTGTATACCAGAACGGCCACCTTAAACTCAATGCGTTGCTGTACTGGTAGCCAGTGAAGTTGTCTCAATGCTGGAGTGATGTCACCCGACCAGCAACAATGCATTAAACAAGCTAAATCGACATCCAAGCTGTCACAAAGAAACGACTATGTCATGTTTAGTTATCAGACCCAAACTGGATGAAAAGCCATACCATCTGTCAGAACTGGAGGAAGAGAGTTCTGCAAGAACTGCTTTGCCATCTGATCACATGCCGCATCAACAGCAGCATAAGACATCAGCCTTGTAACAAGACTATCTACGGTCTTTCTAAATCGACTTCTCTCCACATTATCCTGGACAGAGCACGCCACAATAGCAGGTCAACAGCAAACACGTAAGCAAATTTTAGCACATTATATAATTACAAAACACAGCAAACTTGACAAGTTCTTCTTATCAAAACAACGTGTGTCATAGTGTTAATTACTCCAGCTTAGTTACAAATCACATCACTGCAAATGCACATCTGTCGAAAAACATAAAACAATGATATGCAAACATTTAGCAAGGATTAAAATGAATCACTGCATTTCTAAACCGACTGTAAATACCTCATCAGAAAATGTGACACCCATGTAGCTTAGACAGTCTCGCGGAAGAGATCGCCGAAACGCTACATCTTCCTCCATTGCTGTTTCTAGTGCATGAGGAAGAAGCTAAAAACATCCAAGTTTGGTTACAGCTATATACTATATGTAAAATAATCAGAAAACTAGAATGGCTCAGTGGTGCACATACCAGCCCCACCGACCTTGACCTTCCAAAATTTAATCACCTCGTCCCTGTGTGCAACGCCGCACTTAGTACACCATTCTGCACTGCCACAGAATTAACTAGTGTGTTCAGTAGCGACAACACGATTGGCACACCCTAAGGAAATTGGAAAATATTACTCAATCAGAAGGGCTCAGTACAGTGCATACCTCCCCACTGACCTTGACTTTCCAAAATTCAATCACCTTGTCCCTTGTGGCCAAGGGTATGACTGACTAAGTTTGGTGACAATCGGACTTGAATTGATGCCAGAAGGTTGTTCACAAACGTACCTATATATGTACCGATTTATCTACCAATGGGGGCAAAAACATAGCCTCCCATCAACCTTCGGGGTGGAGAGGTAATAATAATGCACTTCCATCCCGCCATAAAATCATCATCATCATCATCATCATTTATTTGCTTGAAAGAACAAAAACAAATTCAAACAAGCAGGAGCACCAAGGCATAATATGCACCATATGAAACGATACAAATAAAAACACAAAAATGAAGAATACATAACATAAAATACATGAAATAACTATCTCTTTCCAAAGTTCAGACGAAGTCAACATTTTCAATTCATACATCTTGCACTTGCAATGCAAGTAATAAATACCTATATAAAAAAGTCAATAGTCAAGAGAGATGCCAAACAGCATAATTTAACTGGTTTTATCAATCTAGTGAACTGATCTGCTTTAATTTTACTAAATACGTTTTATAAGAACATAATAGTACAACATTATATTTGATAACACCATAGAAGTGGTTTTCACATACTATATACTTTATAAAGTAAATGACAACCTATATATTATATTTAAAATTTTACATCACAAAAACCAAGAAGATATGCTTTAAATTTTTACATCACATTCACCTTTACAAGAAAGTCTCCCCAAGAATTCTTCTGTCCAACAGAAACTGTTATATGTAGAGAATGGAAACCCTCCACCGTACAAGCCTGTGATTTGCACAGACAACAACTTACTTAATAAGAAACAGCGAATGCATTTGGTAACAGTGATTTATAATTCAGCAAATCAGCATTATTCGCAAGACGCTACAAACGTCACTGCATATTACTACATTTTGTCAGTGTGTGTTGTGTAAGGGGAAATCGGATTTGAATGTGGAATTGGGGTAGCGGCGATGCTATCGTCCAGTGAGAAGCTGGAGTGGGACCTGGTCCGCACAACTTGGTATAGAGCATGAACGAATGCGACACTTGACTTGAGATAGCGAGTAGCGACGGACGCTGGGGAGGACGGCGCATCGAGCGACGTCCGATGAGAGTGTTTGAAGTCTTGTAAATAAATGTACAGTGTGAATAGAAAAAACTGATGTGTTACGTTCGGTAAATTGAAGACAGCTACCTAAGACAGAACCAGAAACAATGAACAACTAACGATAAAGTTAACCGCACACTGACGACGCACCGATCGCAACCACCTTCACCTCCCCGTTCCGTACATAGATGTGGGCAGTAAAACATCTCCAAAAATCCATCCAGTTCTTAAGTGGGGGTTCAAACATTTACCTGTATAATGCACACAAAATGGCACATCGGGTCTGCAATTGTGTTAATCTAATATATCACTATGCAGCTTTCTGCAGCTGCTGCTTTTAAGAGGTAATGGCTACACTGACAGCTTTTTCCACATCCAGTTACACTTATATGTGATGAAAAAGTTCCTACTAATCAAACATTTGCAATATTGTAAACTACTGCACAGCACTCACCTGGTGTATATATCCTCGTGGAAAGTACAGCAGATCACCAGGTTCCAGAACAGCATCCAAGACAGGTGGTGATGGTAAGTCAACATCAGAGAAATTTGCTGCACACATGATAATAAGTCAATGCTGATTGCGAACTGTAATGCTTCTGCCTCTATGCAAATTAAACACTGCATAACACCAGTAATGAAGTAACTGATATGAGAACATGAAATGGTGTATAGTCTTGAAGTGCATGTCAACTGCTCATGGCCAACATAATTACGCTATCCAAAGACATTTCAATCACTCACTGTAAAAACCGAACCATTCAGAAAAACTTTTATGCCATATTGTTTACGTCACTACCAATAATGTAGTAATACTGCTGCTATAATTATTTTTTGATACTGGAATGTAGCAGCTGTGATGCACTACATCACTTGTGTCCTGCTGAACATTGAACATTGGACTAGTCTTGTTTTTTTCGCTATTTAGGCTCTATATGTATGTATGTACTTTTTGTGACTAATCCAGCTGTTGCTGCCAAATCAAATAAACCATTATTATCAATTAAAATCAATCCGTTTTGTTACTGTGAACGTAATGCAACCAAAAGCAACATTACAACTGGAAACTTACAGCTTGAGATGCGAGGCAGCACTTCGTCTTCACTTCTACAAAACGAACAAATACCCAACTACATTACAAAACTAGCCCTGTACGGGACTGACAGTCAACTCCTACTTACTGCCAACTTCAAAGTCACGTGACACAAAAACTAGGAAAAAATGAAAAACCAGACAGACAAGATTTAGGTACTATGCCCTAATTTAAGAATCCATGGTCATCTGCCAGCCCACATTATAAATGGGGGAGGAGATAGCCGTAGAAAATGGCCGAATTTCCGACTTTCAATGGCTCGTGACCTTGACCTTGAATTGGGTCATACTGCATACCATCATGCATCAGTCGTCGACCTCTACCTACACATCAAATTTCATTGAAATCGAAGAAACGTTTTGTGGACGCACGGATGGACGGACGGACATTCGAGACCCACTTTATTAGGTCGACTCAGAGCAGTCGACCTAAAAATGAAAAATGTTGTTTCAAAGAATGTTACGGGTTAACGACAAACAAAATTAATAAAGAACTACAAACTTATTACTTGCTAACAACATTTCTTACAGCTAAGAACCATTCAACGACATGCCATATAAAGAATTTTGCATGAAACGGTGCAAATAGGTTACCCGTAGTTCATCTGAAAAAAGCCACTAAATTAGCATCACTGTGTGCGTGTGTATATGGTTAATGGTGACGTTATATTTGTAAGAGAAAAAAACAATTTGTGGTCCTATAAAATGTGTCCATCACAACCTTGGCTCATACACACGCCAATGTTTTTGGCCTTCCAGCTGAAGAACGAATGCTTCAATGTCATCCCAGTGTGGTGCAAATCCTTGACTGCCTGGAGGTGTTAAATATCTACAATTCATGCACAATACACTAATCATTTGCAGCCTAATTGATCTATGTAGTGATGTAACAATTATCAAGATCAAGATCAAAATCGAGATTTTTTAGGAATATCGAACGGAATCAATATCACGATTTTTTGGAGTGTGACTCGACTCCGATACCATAAAAGGACCAGCGATCAGCGCAGGTGGTCACAGAATGGGTTTTACACCCCCACGAGTCCAATCATGCCAAGTGTGGAGGAGTTTATATCTCGGCAAATACAATCAAACCGAGTGCAGAAGAATTTATATCTTCAACTCCGAATATTGGGACAAAAAAATCTAAATCGAATCGACAACAAATTCTTTATTAAAAAATCAAATCGAAATCAAATCGAGAGGAAAAAACAAGCGTCACATCACTAAATCTACGTCTGTCAGCTAGACTTAAAACAGATGACTGAAATGAGATTACTAATGAAATTGCAATATGCATGTAGCATCTGCCAGAAAACTGGACATCGGCAAGTACAACATAAGAGTATAGGAAATGTGCTTAGTTAGAGGAAATAAACAAAACAAAGTGTTCCTTAAATGGACATATAAGTTAAATTAAATATATGTATTAGAATGCAATATATCATTGTTTATGTTTTCACCACATAATCCTTCACCATTTGCAAATATCTTATTTCACCAAAAGCACAAAGCTCTTTAATGTGCTTGCACTCATTAGCATTAGCAATTACTCATTAGTAAACAAATTAATAAAAGACAATTATGACATGGACATGCAGGATCACTCACACATTGGCACCAGCAACACATGCAAAATACTGCTGCAGCAGAGACAGATAGTTCCAAACACTCTTCGTGTATGTATGAGGATTCAACAGACGAACAGAACAGCCATTCTGCAGGACAATAACAGTAAATGTTCAATGGATATTGTTTAGCTAAGTAACAGTTTACCTTAACACAAAATGAAACAAGCATAACTTCATTACTTCAACCACAAATAAATAAAATACACGCAGCATCAATGTAAATACTTTTTCAAAGTAAAAAAGAAAACAATGCCAAGTAAACAGTAAACACACTGCCTTCTAACTGGCAACAGCTTCAAGACAAGCAGCAGAACCCAAACTGGAAAACATTTGACCAAATCTAAGAAATTTAACTGCCAACCTTCAACCATTCCAGAAAAAAATAAAGGGGTCACAAAATTTAATCAGAACAAATCCTTTTCACGGATAATTTGTCATTCACTGAGTTAGCTAGTTATTGTACCAAATTATAAGTACCTAGCTACACCATTCCAAAAATATAGAAAGGTTCCCAAAATTTTATGGAGGCCACTAAACCCTGACCGTGCCCAATATGGTGGTAATGTTTCTCATTAATTAGCTAACAATTTCTGTGATCAATATGTGCAGCATATTAGAATTGCCTAAATTCTAATGACAAAGGTGGTATATCAAAAACTAAAACCATTCTGAGGACAAAAGTTGAGGTATTGGAGGTAAACGGTGCAGATCGGTAATCCATTTGATTGAGACTTTATGCCCATAAACATTATGATGACGTCAATAGAAGAAATTCGATGAAAACTACATAAGTTAAAGAGCGGACAATATACTATTAACTTAAATTCTTAGACTGATGACAGAAAAAAGATGTCAGATCTGGCTAGATATCAAACACAACCACAATATTATGTGCATTAATATCTGGAACGACTGTGGCAAAGGTAAGATAAAAACAAACAAAGTTAAGACACTGAACAACATCTGAGATTTCCTCGACACTGTGTACATTATAAATTAGCATTAGATTATCATTACTTGACATAGCACACATGCTGTCTACCACTGCAGTGGTTCGAACAGTATGTATGTCAAGATTAGCATAAAAATGCACTTTGGCTTTGTCTTAAAAGGGAGTCTAAGCAATAAATTCTGTTTTCATAACCACAAAAAGGATTTTTTGCACATAATGATACCTTTTGACAACCTGCCCTTGTGGCCGAGTATCGGCCGCCATGTGCAGTAGATCATGATGTGCTCAGTGGCCGGGGTTCGACTCAGCCCGGGTGCGTCCGCCTACCAAAGAATTATTTCTAACTAGAAATGTGGGCAATTAGCGATGCATTGCCACTTGAGGCCACCCGAGCCACCAGTCCTTCAGCCTGCCAAGTTTCAGCGCAATTGAGCGATGCACGGCTAAGTTATTGCGATTTTACTGATTTTCTCCCCAGAGGGGGCCTAAACTCCACCACGGATCTCGGAGAGGGGTGGTAGGAACTCTACCAAATTTTTCGTGGACATAGACCCATCATCAATCCTACATGCTATTAAATGGATTCAAGAAATATTGCTTTGTTTCCAAACTATGGCCAAAAATGTTTAAAAATCAAGTCCAAATTTCGAGGTTTTTGACCCCTGCAAAAATTAGGGGAATGTTGGGTGAAATTCTTGTGGTGCGTTATCGAGTTCGACCTAGGCCCTAACATGTGGTATAACTTTTATGACGCTCTTCTTGGTAGTCTCGGAGATTAGAGGTGGGTTTTTAAAGTTTACGCTAATAAAAGGACAGCAGCAAAACCTAAAAACCGACTGCTAACGTACGCTGAGCGGCCTAATAATTCCTACGCACATGATGAACAGGGAGATAATCCCGGGCAGGAAAAAAAGAATTTGATGGTGTCCTCTATAAACTGTGACTGTTGCAGGCACCTTGATCTAGCAGTGTCAAGTCTGCCTGCCACGACAGCGCGAGTTGAAGTAAATAGACTTGGCTGGCCGTTGGCTGGCGTAATACACAGCGCCAGTCAGGGCTAAGCCAGACAGTAGGCCACGTCTAGAAGGAACGCGCTATAGAAATACTCGTCAAGAAGCAGTTCACTCCTACTTAACGTGCCTTCCCCGCACGTCGCTAACACACATCGCACACACCTACCAATTCCCTTCCTCTCCCTGGGCAAGCGCACTGGACTGCTATATGGTCTCAGCGCTGGGATCCAGAGTAGGCTGGACCCCTGCCCGCAAAGGACGAACGAACGATACCTTTTAACATGTTTGACATACCTCCAGTAAATCAGATCAGAAAGAAATTTTGCATATGGGTGGTTGTCAATGACACAATTACCTACACAAATTTTGGTGACAATCATTTAAGGGGTTTCAGCATGGGTGATTACCAAGAACTGGCTAAAAAACTAACCTGATAAAAGTCCCATACAACAGGTGCGTATGCTCGTCCCGTAGGGTTATGTGTCTCTCTCTTGTCATTTATATACGTCACAACATCAATGTTGTCCGTGAAGTCAACTTGTTCCTGGTTTACAAAAGATAAACTTGACAACTGCGTACAAATTACATTTCACAGCAAACATTTCACAAACTAGAAGCTCAGCTACCAAAGACGGACTGTTCAAAATGCTGTGTCAGTTGAGTTCTTGTCAACTGCTACACAGTGTAGGGTTGGTGCCTGATGATATGTTTAGCAGTTTTGTTAGAATTCAAGACTTGTGACAGACAGACGGATGGACAGAGCATATACTGCACTAGTATAGCATCACGTTAAACTTGACAATTAGAGATGCACCGATAAGGCACAGGCCGATTATCGGTCGGCCGATAATCGGCGCCTAACAATCGGCCGATTATCCGCCGATTACCGATTAATACAAGACACTAATTTTGCTGTCTTATTATAGGCTAAAAAGCCTATATAGTAAATACTCGAGTCTACGGGGCAAAAACGGTCTTCACGCATTCTGCAATAACTCCGCCGAAAGTGAACTGATTTGGATGATTTATTATGGCCGCAGTGAGATCGCTATTTAACAAAGCAGACTCGCAAAGTCGAGTTGGAGAGGGAGTGGTGGGAGGGGTTAAAACCTCGAAAGTGACCGGCATACTGTGCGAACGGAGGGAGCCGCAAAGCGCAAGCATTTACTCTCTTGGCCTCTCTCCGTTCATGTCACTCAACCACCCGTGAGCGCACATTCTGCACTCTGTGTGCCTCGCAGATGACTAACTCGTCACTCGCCAGTCTTTTTTAAATTACAATACTGGCCCGCCTACACATAGTGTAGGAGCGTCAGGCTTCTGTCGGCGTCGTCTGTAACGCTGCGCATATGCTACGTAACTTACCTGGGGGCAGCACGCGGCGGGCCAGTCGTGTTACATCCCGTTAGGGCAACACCTTGTTATAACGACTTTGGACACGAGGTGGTGGCGGGAGAGAAATATACCCCGTGCAGGCTTCGGATCGTCATGGCCTTCGGCCGGACCACACAATAGGGCACGCATACGTGGATCGTCACTTCGCCGCTGGTGTCCTTCCAGACGCCGCCACTGTGCACGCCGCCAATCGACAGGCTAGGACAGGCGGCCCGGGTGCCCAGGCGACTGGCGCTGATCTGACTTTAATCAAGTTTAACGTGCCGAGGCGCTGAGTAATTCCCGTTTAGCGGCGGCAATGTCCTCCCGAAACTTGACACATTGCACGCTCCTTACGCGAGATAGTGGTTTTAGTAAAGCTACTGTATTCTCGCTGTTCGATGTCGACTCCTGCATGGATATGAGGACCAGCGTAGCAGCTTCGTGAAGCTACGTCTACTGAGTAATCAGCGGTGCAAATGACGTATCTGCGGCTGAGTAAAGATGAAACGATATCGCCGACAGGCCGCCGACCAGTGGCGGCGCTACACCAGGACACGTCAGATGATATGACCTTGTCGCCCTGGCTCAAGTTACGTGAATCGAGTTTTGAGTTGGTAAAATTCGAGTTGAGTTCCGAGTTGAAAACCAAAGCGTCGAATATTCGAACTTCGTTTAACATCCCTACGAATTGCGTAAACGACAATCGGCCGATACCTACATAATAATCGGCCGATACCGATTATCGGCATCGGCCGATACCGATTATCGGCAAAACGGCCGATGATTGCCCAATACCGATTATCGGCCGGTTATCGGTGCATCTCTATTGACAATATGTTTCTGTGAAACTTAGCAACAGTAACACAAACAGACGTTACAGTGTGCACTGCACATCAAAATATTACGTAATTTGGTGCAAGTTTACAGTTATGCTTAGTGGTCTCACAGTTCTCAGACTGTGTATTTAACCTTACTAAATAACATTTCCATACGGTCAGATCCAAATTCAAACTTCTGCCTACATTATTCACATAAAATTGTCTTAATTCCTGCTTAGGGACAATACAGCAAACTAGTCAGTATTTACCTCATGCAAAATCCGATCGAGTTCCTTGGTGCTGAACCAGCCGTCATTATGTTGCGAGTTGCGCCGACGAATAAGCAATGGTTTCTTCTCCCAAATATCTCTGCAGAGCAACATAAAGTGATAAGCAATACTAGGCATGTAAATGACTTTTTTCTGTTTTTTACTATTCTATTCTCAAAAATCAACATTCAACTGCACACACTGCAAGAACACTGCTGCATATCTACTAGTAAATGCCCGCATTTGACAGTATGGGGATGGATATGTGGTCATTTTTGTGGTGTTAAAATAACAGACAGGCTCATGAACCATGAGATGACAGAGAGACTAAGGAATAGATGATATAATTACAGTGCTACAGCAAAATATGTTGAAATGGTACAGACGTTTCAAGACAGGACGAGAATGACTAGGTGAAAAAATGCACAGATTAAAAGTGGAGGGTGTAAGACCTAGATGTAGACCAAAGACGTCGCGGAATGAAGACTGGCAGACCTGATCACTAAACAACGAGGATACTATGTACCATAGTAACTAAGGCAAATTAAAGATAAAGATAACGAAAGAGTGTTTTTCCTGGTACCGACTCACCCAGATTGTACTGGATAAAGGGTCATTAAATGGGTGGTTGTTGTTGTCACAGTATCTGACTCGGCAAACAGCAGCATGGGTGGGCAACAAAAGTCAGCCATGCTTGGGTAGGCAAGCAGCAATCGTGGGTGGCGATATGATATGCCCATGTGGCATCATCTGTGTAGTCTTGGTTGTGGGCAAATGTGGCAGACTACTTAACACTACAGCAACTTACTGAAAACTGGTGTTGTGTTGGACACTGTTCACAGTGTAGTTAGTAGCCCAGTACTACACAGCTCTGAACAAACAACTGCCACCTGTATGTGCCAGAATGGTGCCAAAATGATGGAATTTGTTTTCAAAGCACTATTTGCACTGTTTACTTTACTTTACTTACTCTATTACATATGCACTGCATAAGAAACACTCACTTGAAAAACTTTGCAGGCGTAACAGGCTCAATCATATACTCAAACAGCTTGTCACCATCACTGAAGTCATTTCTGGAAGACTTTACCATGCTGTCTTTTGTGACTGTCACAGCCGAGTACTGTACTGGTTTGTGACTGTTGCTAACATTTCCCTTTACACATAAACACGTATTCACATAATTATCATAAGGCAGGCCACACACGAGGATGATTAATTGAGTTAAGATTTTACATCACAGAATAGCAAATCTCTTGGCTCAGTACTAAAGAAAATAAATACAATGCAACAAAAGCAAGCAGCACAGAAATAAAATGATCTATGCTAACACAGGTAACAAAATTGTAAACCAAAACAAATACACAAAAAAATCTAAACCCCAACCAACACATCATACTTTATTTGATGCTTCTGACGATCGTAGTGTATCTGGTTGTAGACTATCAACAGGCATCCATTTCATAGGCTGTTGATTACCAAGAGTCGATGAACGAGTCACTGGTTTCATATGCTTGGCATCATTTGAAGATGAAACTGGTAACCTTGAAGACTGAGTGGACACATTTAGCTTGTCTAGTAAATACACACAGACATACAAACATCAAAAGTAAGAAGTTTGTAACTTAAAATAGTCGGTGATTTCTTTTCCTAACACTTAAACTAAAGTTTTAAACCACAGCTTAAAACAGACACAAAAGTCAGGTTTTAAACCAATCCTCAGATAAACTTCTGTTTTAGACTAAGTTAAAAACTCACTTCTAAACAAAGCAAAAGAAGTCTGGATTTTGTTTAAAGCAAAGATAAAATACTAGCATTTTAGTAAGTCAAGTTTAAAACTGCAATGTTCAGATTAATTTCTGTTGAAAACCAATCTTTTGTTATACATTTTGTTTTAAACTTTATTTAAAACCATTCTCCAGTGTCACTACAATTTTGAGTATTAATTATTTTTTATACCAACTTATGGTCAAAACAAAGGTTTACGCGAAAGAAAGTGACCTAATGTTGTTGTAAACATTTTATGACTAAAAGTAAGGAGCAGGCTGACAAATGCCAGAAACTAGAAAACATTCTCCGATGCAGAAAAACGTATACACAAGTGATAATTTCTCAAGCTGTAATTCTAAATTAAACTACAGCAAGTTACCAGCAGCATTTTTGAATCAGACTACATGAATGACATGAAAATGTGTAATAGAATTTCTACCTAGTAATGACAAATAAAACTTTGTAAGAATCCGTAAGTCATAACAAGTGGGAATAATAGTTCATTTCAGTAACTGCTCTAAAACAAATGATATAAGTGACCATGCATTATGACCTGCCCTTGTCGCCGAGTGGTTAGCACACTCGGCCGCCATATGCAGTAGAGCATGACGTGCTCAGTGGCCGGGGTTCGACTTGGCCCGGGCACGTCCGCCTACCAAAGAATTATTTCTAATAATTCCTATGCACATGATGAACAGAGAGTTAATCCCAGGCAGGTAAGAGGGTTCGACGGTGTCCTCCATAAACTGTGACCGTTGCTGATGTCTTGATTAGAAACATCAAGGTATCAGCTGCGCTGACGTGAGAGCCAAAGCATATAGATATGACTAAGACCCCTGGCTGACGCTGCAGAAGTGTCAATCAGTTGGCTGGGCGCTAAACGGCAGACCAGTGGGGCTGTCACTGCATAAGTGCCAGTCCGGGCCAGGTGATGAATGGTGGACCGGTCAGGGCTGTCGCTGAACAAGTGCCAGTCCGGGCTATGTCAGACAGCAGGCCACGCGTCGAGGGGGCGCGTTTAGAAATACCTGACAAGCTGCTCAAGCCTACTTTCCCTCCTTTACCCTACATAGCACTCACATCACACATCTATCAACTCCCCTCCTCTCCCTGGGCTGGCGCATTGGACCAATTCAAAAGGTTTCAGTGCTGGGGTCCAGAGTAGGCTGGACCCCTGCCTGCAAAGAACAAACGAATGAACGGATCATGCATTATCTGTTCTTCTTTGACTGCTTGATTGATTGGGTTATGTTTTTATGTCCCACCCGAAACAAAATAGGCCATTTCGGATACGTTCTTCCCAGTCAATCTATTGGCTTAGTACTGAAGAACTAAATCAAACACAACAAAAGCAAACACACATCCACAACAAAATATACTACAACATAAAATGAACTCAAAAAAACTAAAGCCAGGTTTGGTCACCTCCTACGACCTCCGGCCTGGAAATGAAACGGGCCTATTCTGGAAGAAGTAGTCTGCAATTAAACACGTAAGGAAGTAAATAAGTAAGGGAGAAAGTACAAGGAAAGAAGAAAGCAAGGAAGGCAGAAAGGAAGGAAAGAACGTAAGTATTACACTAAACAAACAAACTAACAGACAGACAACTTATGTAGCTCTGAAATCAATAATGAATCAGGGTGCATTACCACCCCGGGGTCCATATGGGGCTTCTTTGAATGCTATTAAGTATGTCCAGTTCTACAACCATCTAACACCACTAATCACAGCACTAAGTCAAGTGCTCATCACCATTTAGCTGCTATTTTCCCACTGCCAAGTGGAGTACATAATGTGTATGCATAACACTTAATCTAAACTTTGCACGCAGCTAATAGTATACAGCATTGCAAAACTCCATATCAGAAATGCATCACATATAGGCACCAGCAATGTACAGATTAACTGCTGATAACCTTTTGAATCACAGGATTTCATTCGCTGCTCAAATCCATTCTGAGAAAGTTTGACCTGTGACAGTGACGAACTTCTAGACGATATTGACTTCTTCTTGACATGACTTCTCAAAAACTTCTGCAACAGCCATGCAGTCCATATTATTAGGATACACTGCCTGAATGCAGTGCATAGATGCGGCCTATTGCTACAGATGTCGCACGTAGTGTGGCCTATGTGTCTGTGTGCTAGCCACATGGGTGAGCTGTGTGTGCAAAAACGGCTGAACTGAATGACATTTTGTTTGGGGTTGACTCATGTGGGTCCAAGGAATCATGTATTAGATGGGGGTCCAGATCGCCATGTCCCAAACTGCATCTCGATTAGCTCAGCCACTTTTGCACCGCTCATCAACACCTAGTGTTGTTACGGTGGCAGGAATTTGCAACTCGGTCGGTGGCAGTGTTTTTTTGACATGCCACCGCGGTGCCGGTGGCGAATATCGGTCAGTGTCAAGGCTAGGGTTGTTAACGGGAAACAGGTGGATGCTGCGGCTTCGAGATCAGATCGTTCCGGATGTCATGGAATGCGCTAATTGCTCACGAGGAGTGCACTAAGTGAGACCATCGCGACGGTCTCACTAAGTACAGTGCCTAGACTGTCCCTGCTGTCCCGGCAGTGCTGTCGTTTGCAAGTGGAGAAGCGGACGCGCGGGGGAAGGCGGGCGGTGTGGCTGACTGGACTGACTTGCCGTACGTTCACGCAATCAAATGACGCGGCATTTAGATGACTATCACTGCTCTGAGCAGCGGAAGTGAAAAAACAGCGCCCAGAAAGGCCGGCGAGAACACTGTAAAACATGGCGATGGACGGGTGTTGGTTCGGTGGTAGTCAACCACCGCGGTGGCAGTGAAAGTTCGGTGACCTTAACAACAGTATCAACACCTTTATAACATCGACCAGCATGTCTCACGTTTGAGGGGAGACATGTGCCGGTCAATGTTGTAAAGCATAAAGTCTATGTGGTGTGGATGAGTAGTGCAAAAATAGCTGAACTAATCGAGGTGCAGTTTGGGACTTTGGGCGGCTGACTT
>Ga0209780_1000676_pt1 | contig 19374 bp, 20 predicted proteins | sample WorMetexBAHAMAS2_FD_187384 | JGI IMG/M metagenome (GOLD analysis project Ga0209780, IMG submission 187384) | Marine gutless worms symbiont microbial communities from Max Planck institute for Marine Microbiology, Germany - Inanidrilus exumae... | ecosystem: Host-associated > Annelida > Digestive...
GTATAAGATACTAAAAGATAGAGTAGAAGGCGGGAAAGTGAAGGGAAAAGGGGGAGGGAGGGAATGCCCTGGGCCCACACGGGGCTAATTACACACGAACAGTATAACATCAAAGCAAAACCACAGACAAACAGTGGCAATTTCACATCAAAGGCTTATACAGTTAACGACTGCTCATATGCGAGGCAGTGATAGACAGACAACGAGAAGTAAAGTGGATCATACTGTGCGACGCCATCATCCGTCTGCATCTGATCAATCTTTGTCTTGGCAATGTGCAGCTCGGCTCGCAGTGAATCCACGTCACTAGAAGCAGCGACGTCGCGACTCAGACGCCGTTCAAGATCACTTATCTTCTCCTGCATCTGTCGTCGGGCAGACTCGTCATCTTCCGGCTGTGAAGTACACGAGACCATAGATATCACACATTACACAGTCTTGATACAAGACTTACACAGACATACGCAGCGGGATGCACTCACCGCCACAAATCTGTTCAAAAAATTATCAATAAAGACGGCAGAACTTTACTTAGCAACTAAAGCTACTAGCTGACTAACCAATCACAGCATACTACATAAAAACTTCCCATACTCATTTACAACCCTTGGGCACAGAGCTAATTCCGATGTACAAGTATTCCGCCAGCAGGTTAAATCATCAACCCGGCGGTAGGATGCCATTACTTTCCGCCAGGCCTGCGGTTACCATCCCGGCAGCAGAGCATCACCGCACCTTGGCCGGTACCAAGTTATACTGCTTAGTGACAGAGGCACATAGGTGTGAACAACTTGCCCAAGGTTGTTACGCAGATTTGCCCCAAGTAGGATTTGAACCCATAAGTCCACGACCTGTTGACCACAAGTCCAATGCTCTAACCATTCTGCCACCACGCCACTGCAGTGATATTGAACAGTATTAAGTAATAAGCCAACTTTCTGTCTTTGTCTGGCTGTGTAGCTGCAGCTAGGCACATGACCGACGAATGTCAACCTGTCTGCAGTTTGAGTCCGTGCTAAAATTCCTGCTGCTGCAGCGGTGTAGTCACATAGTGTTATTATTTGTGCTATTCACCGATTTAATAATCCAAATGCATAAGGTTACAACAGTAATGTTTGCAGAACCAGGCCAAATTTGTCCTAATTATAGAAAACATGTTTGTTAAATAACAACCTACAGCAGTTGTACGAGACTATTTGCCACTGATTCTTTGGCCGAATCGCATTGTTAACTAGCAATAGCGGCCGATTGCTACACAAGGCGTAGCGTGGTCTGTCTGTTGGTTACATTGGTGAGCCCTGCAAAAACGGCTGAACACACCGAGATGCAGTTTGTGGCAATGACTCAGGTGGGCCATAGGAACCATGTATTAGATGAGGGTCCATATCGCCTCAAGGGAAAGGGCACTTTCAAGGAGTTGGTCACAAGGGGAAGCATGGTAATAGACAGCTGCACAATAACAGCTGAAAGCTTACGTTTGTGCAATATACAGTATACTGATGCAAAGCTCTTGGCCTCGGCAGTACACTGGTGTAGTTCGTTAGAAGATCGACATTTGCATTTACGAAAAATCAGCGAGTTTTCAATTTCCAGCAGCAAGCTGCACACCAGATGCGACACATTGCCTATTGGCTACTGCTTTACGCTTCAGCCAATGGCATAGCACATTCGCCATGATCCCTAAAGTAGCATGCCTAGTAGGATAGAATGTATAACACATAGCATGCGCTTGTACTGCACAGGCAATAAAGCTGTGCAAATTGTTTAATGTGACATCGTTTAAACAAAACGTTTTCTGGCTGCAAACGTTTGAACGATTCGAGCACATATTGATCACTTGTTATTGTTACTACACTTTGCTGATCCAGTACAGAGTGACAGTTACATTCTGCTACAACTCACTCAATCACAGCAGATTTACAGCCTATAAAGACTGTAACAAAAACAAAAACAGATCACATTACTGTTCTGTATAAGTTCAATATCAGCACAATGAAGCAATGAATGATACATAAATACCAAGCACAGTGTATAATGCACACACCTGATTGTCTACGTGTGATGCTCTTTGTCGATCAAAGTCTTTCGCTGACAATTATCATCAGACATCATCATTATCATCATCACAATCAACATATCAACTATTACAAAGAGTGTCATTAGTAATACCGTAATACAAAGAGGCCTAAAATAAAACAAAATTTATCATAAAAGACACATAGGTGACCTATTTTTCTCAACACAAAAACAGTCAAAACCTTTCTAACAGTAACTATGTTTTATCACATCTCACACTCAACCATGCAAAAATTATCAGCCGTATACTGACAGTATAGAAATTGACTGAGTTGTGGTTTTACGTCCCACTTGACATAAAATAGGTCATTTCGGAATTCGGAAACGTTCTTTCCAGCCAATCTCTTGTCTTTCCAGCCAATCTCTTGTCTTAGTACTGAAAAACTGAAACAATTAATTAAAAAAAATTAATCCAAAAACTAAAGCCAGGCTTAGTTGCTTTCTACAACCTCCAGCCTGAAAATGGTGAGGGCCTATTCTGGTTTTGGCACTTCATAGATTGGTCACTTACTTACTTAATTAGACACTTACCCACTTACTAAGAGCCCCAGGACCCACACGGGGCTGACAGTATAGAAAAGCACTGATGTGCAGGTAAAAAGTAAAATCTAGGTCTTGCATTTATCATTCGTGAACAAACATGTACCTACAATCATAGGCTGGCTTAATCATTCCATTGTTTTATTTCCAACTGTTTGCATAAGATGATGCCACTTTTTGACACAAACAAGCCGCCAGTATGCTTATTTCAGTTCAATCACTTACTAGAGAGTATGGCTTCAGGGAGGCCTAAAGCACAAATACATATAATCATCTATGGCCATTTTCCACGTTCACCTGGATAACCAACAGGTGTTCAACGAAACTAGGTGTGGTAGTTTTTGCAGGCCGGATGACTCTGTGGATGCTCAACCAACAGTGTTAAAGCTGTGAAGGCATATGACACAGAGAAAATAAGCAACTGTGAATGACAAGTACCTGCACTGCCATTGTGAAGTACTGTAGTCGGCCTTGCAATTTTGTGTTTATCAGGCTCGCCAATCACCAGCTGTATAATGCAACACACAATGCACCGGCTCCACAGACCACAGTGGTGAGAATGCCAACGGGGCAGCTGTCCCCAAAAGTCCCAAGACTCAATCCTGAGTTTTGCAAAACTCTGATGAGAAATGTGAAGGCTCAACATTATTTATTGGCAGAGGAGAACCAACGTCCCTTCATTCACAAGCAAGAGACAGAATAAGTAAATTTGTTCAGTAAATATAATTACATTTTTGTTATAAAACATCACTCTCGTTCACAAACTCCTAGTGAATCATCTCTAGTCAACAAAGCAATTTGCATGCGTACTCTCTACACACTGATATAATACGATATGATATGATACATTAATACGTGCCAAAAGCTGACAGGTAGCCAAATTTAATCTACCACAACAACAACAAAAACAACAACCATTTTATGGCCATTATACAGTACCTCCAGTTAAGGGCAGGATTTGTACCAGCAAAGTTTTACTGCCCACAAGCCATTACAAAGGGCAACTACCGCTATTATCTACCATACAAAACTACAAATGAACAAAAATGACAAAAAGAATTAAAAGCAAAGCCACCAAATTGAGAAGATCTGATCCTAGCCTAGTCCATGGAAGCTGTCCTGATTACAGTCTACATGCTTGTCGATTGGGCAAGATGTTTAGTGGCAAACTGTTCAGTTAGTAGAATATCTACAATTTCTCATCAACTGTGGACTGTGTAAACTATGCAGACCAGAAGTGAACAGTTAAGTGCACACCATGTTGTAGAACGGCTGATTTCTCTCAGTTGTTACGTCAACATCAGGTTGACGTTTCTCCAACAACGCCTGTGCTCATATACATACAACATATCACAGTCATTATATGGGTCGACCTCTGTCAGCCAGCACCCCCAGTTAAGAACTGTATGATTTGTTGAGCAAATTTTTACTCCCCTTGCTGAAGGCAACTAGTGCACTCAGACCATGGAGATGATGCTAGCGTTCTCCTTAACGGTGTTATCTACAACATCGCCTTACAATGTCAACATTTGCCTGCAGCAACTCTTCAAACTTTTCACAATATGGAACTTTAACAAATAAGGTGACCAGAATTTGGGCACCACAATCCGGGACGAGTGCCAAAGGCACGAATCATAGGGTTCAAGTGCCACACGCGTGAGCCGTTGAAGGTCCAACTTGGGAGTCCGGGGGAGTTTTTTCGTATATAGAGATAAAATCTGAGCTAATTTTTGGCCACCAATGTGTAAGCATACAGCTGCAGAGATGGGAAAATCGGGACAAATCCGGGACACCAAGCCAAAAACGGGACAAATGGGCGTCCCGGGAGAACTGTGATTTTTTCCGTTAAAAATCAGGACTGTCTCTGGGCAAAAATGTTTAAGCACAGCAACACCTTGTCTCAAAAGACCCACTGTGCAATCTTCAATTCTATACACAGTTATAAATCTATTGTCATGACCTTTGGCACGCGGTATTTTCCTGACACTCATGGCTACTAAGGCAGGGACAGTTTCCCAACTTGCAATAGTTACGTTCCTACACTACCTGGGAATACATTAACATGCGAGAAGTTATTCTGCAGTCCTCTCACAAACTGTGAATGGCTCTAAAAAAACAGGAAAAACAGCCAAATGTGTGGCTGATCTGAAAGACACTGTTAGCAGCTCTAAGTATATCACACAAGTGCAACCAAATGACCTGTTTGAGTTCTTTTGAGATCTTACACAGGTCCTCATGCTTCGACTTCCATGTGTCTCTTTCAGCTCTTAACTCCTGCTGTAGATTCTCCAGCTACAAAGGTACATAACACCTGAATGACACATGACATCTGGCTATCAGTGCAAACAAAAACATACCTCAAGTTGTACAAATGCTAGAGCAACAATTTATCACCTTCTTGGCATCAACAAGTTTCGTGCTGTTGTCTGTTAAAGTCGCTATTGTTTTCTGACTTTCAATTTCAAGCCTGTTATCAACAACAGTTCATTTACATTCCATACAATGCAAAGAATAAATTTAACAACTGCTGCAGAGACATAGTCCCAAATGTATAAAACCGAAATATACCAATCTTCCGTATGTGAACAACAAATTTACTTTATTTCTTATGCGGTATGTGTCTGAATTCATGCTACAATTATTGGCCTCTAAAATTACGACCTTATGGCATGAAAGAAATCTGCATGTTGTTGTTGTTGTTATATGTACTATATAATCACTCTGATTTTTATTTATATAATCACTCCAATTTTTATTTATCAAAATAATAACACAAGAGTAGTAAGTTTCCTCAGATACATGATAATCTAATTCTAATTCTACTACACGTTGTAGACGTTCACCAAACTTATTCAGTATGCAAGTTAATGAGTTAATTTAAGCAGTTAATAAATTCGAAAAAGCACAGAGTGTATGAACAAAAAACTGCACATACCGTGTGCGTTTTAGTCGCTCTTCTTCCAGTTCTTGCCTCAGTCGTTGATGCCCACTGTTCAAGTCACGGATTGACTGATGCAGAGAGTGTAGGTGTCGATCAGAAATGTCCATGTCGTCAAAGAACCGCACTGCATCAGCGTCACCCTGACACACAGACTTACTTAACTCACTATGTCATTCTTACAGATTTTTAGCAGACATGTACTGCGAATGTACATTATCTAAAATGAATGCAATATCGTCTGTTGGTTTGCTTCATACATAAATAAACACCTATCTAAAATCATCTGCCAGCGGGCTCATTCCATTATTCTTTTATTTTCCTGCTATTTGCATAAGTTTACACCACATTTTGCACTCTAGCCAAATGGTCAACAAGCTCACTTCACTCATGTGGAGGAGTCTGGCTTCAGTATTCTCATGGCTCACAGTCATTAGGCAAGGAACTGCTGCATTGTTAGCTGTTGCACAATTGCCGTAATTACTGCTAGTACTGTTGTGATTAGACTGATTGAGTTGTGGTTTTATGTCCCACTCGACGCCAAATAGGTGATTTCAAAAATGTTCTTCCCAGCCAATCTCTTGGCTTTGTACTGAAAAACTAAAACAGACACAACAAAGCAAACATGAATCCGTAACAAAATATACTACAACATAAAATTAACCCAAAAAACTAAAGCCAGGTTTAGTTGTCTCCTACGACATCCGGCCTGGAAACAAAGAGGGCCTATTCTCGTTTCAGTGCTTCACAAATTTGTCACTTACTTACTTACTTAGCCATTTACCCACTTACTTACAGCCCCGGGCCCACACTGGCCGTTGTAATTAGATGTTGGAAAGCCAAAGTGAAGTCAGTGCAGAAGGCAGTTGGCAGATGATGCTATTGGGTGATTTTCCATTTTGGGTGAGTTCTTCAAGCGACTGCTCCAAGTTCTGTTCAATGTGTTCAATGCCTTAGAACTACTGGCTGGTTGGGTGACAAAAAGGGCATCCGACCTGCAAAAAGGGCATGTGTCCACATTCATTATCCCGAAATATGACCAATTATCCTTCATAAAAATGAAAAAGAAAATCAAGGGGCATCCTGGTAACCCAGGTTTATTTGGAAAATGTGTGTGCATTTGTGCTGTGTGATACGTCTGCTTATCATGAGGCAGATTGAGCTTGTGCAAGATGCAAACATTGATGGTGATAAAATAAACCACAAACAGCTCGAAATGAATAAGAATTTAAACTAATTAAAGCAGATGGACCTACACAGAGTGTGCAAATATATACCTGACACTGAGCAGATACTGCGCACTGATGATGTAGACTTCTGTGTGTTGGAGAGCTTGACGGACGACGATGCTGACAATGACCTGGAATTATAACACTCCTTATAGCACGAGTCAAAATTAATGTGTGACTGTGCTGTATGCTGTATGCCAGCACGTCTCACGACCTTTTATTTTGCATTAAAATTTGCTCTTTATTAAACCAAGTCTCATACTAAATGACAAACTGACAATTAAAAATCAGTAATGATAACATTTAAGGCCGGTTTTCCACCGCAAAATTAAATTAACTTTAATCTCTGATTACGTAATGTCCGATTAATTTAATGGTCGAAGTTAATCGTTGATTAACCAAGTTGCATTTTTCCACGCATGTTTTACAGCCTAGCAACTTATCAAAACTTTATTATTAGTAAGAGATGATGACTACTCTTCCACTACTGATGATTTATAGACGCCCAAAGACGCCAACAACCTTGTAATTCACTGCTGGTATCACACTGTTGTCTTCTTTCCCGCCGTAATTTCTCTTCATTTTGTAGTAAGTCTTCTTTTAACTGAATGAATATAACACACAATTCAATCAGCCGGTATTTCAACAAAAACAATAAAAGTATCCCTAGAATACCAGTGATGCAAACAACTCTGAAAATAAACTATTGCTCACTAAATGTACATAATTATAGGTCAGCAAAAGATGTTAAAAGTATTCACAGATATTATATCATCCAAAAAATGTTAAAATTCCCAGAAAGCAGTAACACATCACACTTTTCACAAAAAAAAGTTTTCACAGGAAAAAGATGACTAAGTTTCTAAAAATGCAGTGATTAGCTAAAAATTAAATGTAGATTGTCCTTTCAGTGTACATATGTCAGGAAGTAAATATATAAAAAATATGGATACAAACCGCATGCACAACAGCTGCTTTCTGTTCACCAATATCCTTGTAGCGTTCAAGCATCTTATCAACAGCACGGAGGTTACGATTTGTGTCCTATTGACAGATTGTACAACTACACTTTAAAAAGCCACAATTCACAGCAGGTACCAAACAAAATTTTTATTGCTACAGAAAGTACTGATCTTACATTCGCTACTAAGTGATAAAGATCCAGGGAAAACAATACTTAAAAAAATTGTGAAGCTGCACTGTTAGACCTGAGGGTCACTTGGATTTGTGCTCATGACATGACTTGGAAGTTGGAAACAAAATGACTTAAAATCGACTAAAGTCAAACTTTTTGACTTGAATTGACTTGAGAATTAGGTGACTTGAAGTAATGAATCACATCTGACTGAGGCTTTGTGTGCATACAAACATAGAATCTATCAGTTGTGTTTACACAGAATGTATGCACTCTGATCAATTACGAATTGATACTCTGTGTTCCAAAAAAGGAAGACGCCAAACTCACTGCAGTTAGTTGGTAACTCCATTAAATCTTAACTGTAACTCCACATAATGCCCTGGCGACAGCAACGTAGTCCTTGCACTCCAGCAGCCTACTTGACAAACAATGCTTCTACACTTGGAATGGTCCAATGCAAGTTCAGTGGCTTGACGCAGTGATATATTCCTGGCAACACAATCTTCCTAAACATTGTCTACACACTTCTTCTGTGTTCTTTCTTTAATACAACTGCCATGTGAGTATTCATGTAGCAGAATGTGAGGCAATCGGCCATTATCCATACAAGTGTGGTCTACGACACACCAAGACTCCAACAATATCTTTCTCCATACCAAGTTCCTTTATTATGTCCACATTTCTTTTGTGATCTCGCCTTAGTAATCTACAAATCTTTCTCAATACTGACATCTTAAAACATGTAAAACAAACATGTAGCTTCTGCTTATCTTCGCTTCTTACTGTCCATGTTTCTGAATTATAAAGAACAATTGCTTGCATCATGGATCTATACAACAACACTTTCGTTGCCTTGCTGGTATCTTCTGCTTCCCACATTTTGTTCAGGCTTCTCACAATTCCTGAGGTTAGACCTATTCTACGAACAACATCTGCACTGCAGTTGGCCATCTTGACAGATGATCCCACCTAGATACAGAAAATTCTCTCACTGTGAAAGTTCCTGATTCTCCAGGAGTACTTTCACCTGATGTTAGGTTCTCTTTCAATACACTGCACTTCCGTCTCAGAACAATTAATTCTCAATCCAAATTTAATACCAGCCAAATAGATATTATCTACTAACTGTTGTAGGTCATCACTGCTCTCAGCTGCCGTGCATATATCATCAGTAAAGTGGAGATTAGACCTACAATTTCCAGGAATGTATGCCACAATGCAAGTGCCATCACTACTTCCAGCAGTATATTAAATAATAAGCGTGACAGAACACATCCTTGCAAAAAACCAAAGACAGTCTCAAACGATGTGATTAAATCTTAACTGATTTTTAATATTTTTCACTGTGGCAGCCAATAAATTTGCAGTATAGTGATAACTAAATATCCCCTGACACTTCAAATGCGTCGAAACATTACCACGTGAAATACTAATGTTCGAAAACTAGCGACAATATGAAGTAGATGCTGTGATTAACGATAAATCACAAGGTAGCGCACTTATGCATTTTAGGTGTGGTTAGATTTGCAAAATCACTTTACTGCAAATTTACTGCTGAGCCAGTCAGTGAAAGAATTTTAAAGATCCATTAAGATTTGACAGAGTTACAATGATGAGTTTCATGTCTTGCAATTTAGGGAACACAGTATACACGAGAAATAAACAAAAAAACATACAAAATAAGTTGCTATGCACAACCTTCAGCGTAGATGTCAACTGAACCACCTGAGATGACATAGCTCTGCTAGCAGGAAATACTCGTGTCCTCGAATCAGCTGCTAATTCATCTTCATCAAGTGAATCTGATGTAGACATCTGCAGTTAAAATCAAATAAACCAAAAAATAAATTAAAAAGACGTTTTCAATAACTCTTACACAAGTTCGTGTTAAGATGATAGCCACATACAAACTGCCTTCCATTCCTCATACACCTTCTATAAAATCCATATCCCTAGTTTAATAGGAATAAAAACAAACATTATTGTTTTGCTATGCTTAGAATAATGTTACCATACAGAATAAAAGCAGCCAGAACACAAAAAACTGAGCAAATGGCTAACCAGCAAAGCAGCTGTAAGTTACTTTCATAAATAAATTAGCCCCATACGGGACTGATGGTCGACTCCTACTTACTGCCAACTTCAAAGTCACGTGACACAAAAACTAGGACAAACATCAAAAATCCGGCCCCAAAAAGCTTTAGGCATTGAATTTCAGAATCCGTGGTCATTTGCCTATTTTGCCAGCCCCCATTATAAATGGGGAGGAGATAGCCGTTAAAAATAACCGAATTTCCGACTTTAAGGGGCTCGTGACCAGTGGCCTTGACCTTGGATCGGGTCATACTGCATACCATTATGCATCAGTCGTTGACCTCTACCTACATACTAAGTGTCATTGAAATCAAAGAAACTTTTTGGGGATGGACGAACGGACGGGCGGACGGATATTTGAGACCCACTTTCTTTGGTCGACTCGGAGGAGTCGACCTAAACAATACTGTAATCAAGTAAATTTCTCACTACTTTCTGGGGTAACAAAATCATTTCATAAAAGAGTACTTTTACTTGTATTGAAGTAACTTTTTAAAGACGTTTTGGGTACCTTGACTTTTTTTACTTTTCTGGAGAACCGGTTGCGTTACAAGTTGTAGTTGTCAACTGCAGGCACAGAATTAATTTACGACTGCGATCAGCATCAAAGCAGCCAATTATTTACGATGCCGATGCAGGCAGCAGTGTACTCTGCAGTATATTATGTAATCTAAGTCCCTTCCCCATAGCAGCCAGCATGACAGCACTGCAGTGGGTACTGCAGGAACAAGGCTAATTAATGTGGTCATGGCTCATGGACTGCTTCGCCGCAGCAGGAGGCTACAGATGTTAACGCATTGGTGCTGAATCTCCGCACTATGTACAATGGTGTACTTGCTGCTTGCTAGCATGTTGCATTGTACAGTCATCACTTGTTGGTTGCACTGCGATTGAGTTGAGTTGTTAGTTGGGTACACAGGAATCAAATAATTATTGGCAGCAACACAATTTTTACAGATGCTATCAGTAAATAAATCGAATTAGTTTTTAGTGATTTTAAGTGTTAAAACTAACAGTGTCATGTTACATTGTATTACAAATTACAAATCTGCTGGTACGAAAATTGCAAAATAAAAGTCTTTATCGTCATAAAATAGTTCAGTGACATCTAAAAACAATGCTAAAATAATGAGTTGCAAGACTGCATTTGCATGCAATAATGCACTGATATTTTTAGGCAGCATTATAGTCAATAACACGAATACTCAGTACTTTTACTTTTACTTTAAAAGTACTTGTTAAATAAGAGTACATTTTACTTGAGTAGAAATTTCAATAAATACTTTTACCTTTACTTAAATAAAAAGTCTACCAATCATTGTACTGTTACTTAAGTATGCAAGTTGTGTTCTTTGGACAGACGTCACTTCAAATGGTTCGGCATTTGATGTGTGGCGCTATGGGATCTTCAATGACGAACAGAGCTAATGTGATATGCCTATCATGCGGCCAATCAGAGTGAGGTATTCTAACTAATTCTAACTAGTCATGTGATAACAATATTTTAACTAATGATAATTATATTCACCATGTGTGTGCAACTGTGCATGGTATGCAGTAGGCACATTATGTTCAGTTCCGTGCACAATGATTTCCATTAATAGACACGCATTGTGATTGGCCCGCCTTGTTTTCGTTTACAGCTGCCTTGTTTCAAGAACTGCGTGCCACCTGTTTACAATTCCTGCTGCTGTGTACCTGCAACCAGTAACTACTTGTGCCAGAAAATTTGAAACAAGGTACATGCAGATCCAGTGCAACACAAATACCTACAGTCAATCCTTCTTTCCTCACACAATCAGCCCGTGGAACAGTCTGCCTGTCAATGTCTGCCAATTGTCACCTGACAGCATCAAGGCTCATCTGAACTCCATCCAGTTCATCTAGTTGTCTCCAGTTGTGTTTTTATCATACTGCACAAGCACTGTTTTATCTGGTTCCAGTTCATCCTGTTATTACTGCACTGTTCAACTTTCACGGCACACAACTGTTCTCTGTTTGCGATGGGATATTGCTCAGTATTGAGTTGGCACCTTATCTGGAACATGACGAGGAAAGTGTCTGCATGCAGAGCCGCTCTGTACGAATTGCATGCAGAGCTGCTCTAAAATAAACGCCTTTCTTTAGTTTAGACAGCTGAATGCAAGATCAATGATATTATTTATCGATGTCAGTATGAGACCGTGCCAGAAAATTTATCTGCACGGAAAACATCAATTGTTGGAAGCTGCGTACCATGCGCGCTCACGGAACGTATACCTAACGCCATTCCTGTTAGGATGTCGTTCCTATCTAATACATCGGCCTATCGGCGAATCTTAACCCTAATCCTCACCATAACCTTAGGCCGATAGGCCGATGCATTCGGTAGGGACATAGGAAACCGCTCCTATGACATTCATGCCCAGACACGTTGTCGATGTTACAGTGTCGACAGTGTTTCATACAACTACAGTTACTAGTACATATACAATATGTATTTTACGACGATAATGTTGGTACACCAGCGAGTCAGAATTTTAAAATACAGCAACTATTCAGTCTCGATCACAACCTTTTCTAGTCGTTGATAACGTAAACAAAAACATGGGGCGTGTCTGTCCCTAGAATATATCATTGGTACCATCTAAACCACGGCGCTGGAGACTGCAGGACTGACGTTTCGCACGCAATACACTGTGTTACAACTTACATGTATCAACTGTCGAGACTGCAGCTAGCTACACGAAGTCGATATTGCCTAGATGCCGTAAACTGTGAATTCCGGCGTTCATAGTTGATTGAATTACGACAACAAAAATATTGCAACTGCAAGTGATTTGATTTTGCTTGCAATACATTCTGCCATGCTGATGGAAAACTAGAGAAGAATGCAGTCGTGTCGACATGCACACTCAGTCACTCACGATGCTCCACATCCAGGCTCATCCCATCGCCAAGGCTAAAAGCTAAAACCCTAACCTAAATTTTATCGTTTGACATCTTATCACTTGTCCGCTTATACATGGTAGGGGGCCAGACTAGTGATGGTCGCTAACGTCTGTCGTCGTTCGTAACACTCGCAGTCGCATATGCAACGTACCGTAACTCACCAGGGCCAGCACGCGACGGCGGGCCAGTAGTGTCACGTCCCGTTAGGGCGACACATTGTTTAATATTCAATGCAAATGCTACTTGTGCCGATAAATATTTTCACTGCTCAAATAATGACTCCAGAAAGTTATTGCTGCAATTAGCTGTAAAAATAAAAATTGATTATAAAAACAAACCTAGTTTCAGTTTATTGCAGGGTCTATTTTAAGCGTGGAATCCAACCCAAAATGTGGAGTCCAAGACTGAAGAATGTGTAGTCCAAAGCAGCATCTTTACTTAAAGAAATCAGTCATTTTAAGCCTTAATTCATCTCACTCAAGTTATAAAATATGTTATGACTCAATGTCAGAAAACTGTCTCTGTACGAAATTTGGTCAGTTGATTCTCAGGAAAATCATTAAAATTGTTGACACCATATGTCAGATTTTAAGGCTAAAATGCAGTTAATGCACCGACATCCAATTTCGGCTGGGGCTTTACCCCAGACCCCACTGGGGGAGCTTACAGCGCTCCCCATATCCTCTAGCTGGATTTAAGGGAGCCTACTTATAACGAGAGGGAAGGGGAATTCAGGGAAGGGAGAGGTGAGGGGAGTATTGTGGAGTCCAAAAATCCTTAAAACAGACCTGCTTTATTGTAAAGGTCACCGCTATAAAACAGCAAATATCACAAATTTTATCCACAGGTGCAATGCAGGAAATCTACATATCATGATAAGCTCAGATAAGCTCAGTTAAGGTTTTACGTCCCACTCGACATAAAATAGAAACCTGTGTGCACATCTGTGGCACACACAACACAGCACAGAGCAGTTCTGATTTTTACATCAGTCAACAGCCTGTCATAAATGTAAACGGTAAAAGCTAGCTTCTGTGCTTAGAATTTGCAAATTTTTTAGTATTTGCTGTTTTAAACCAGTGACTTTTACGATAAAGAAAACACAATAAAACCAGTTTTATTTTTGTAATTTTTGCAGTTTTATTATTGTAAATTTCACTAAAAGCACAAGTTGCTATCTGACAATCACTACACGGAGGTAAAACTATCAGCGGATATATACACAAAAGATAAAATCTAGTGAAGTGATATTTTAATTACTCAGTCATCAAAATCAGTCATTGACGATAAAAACGACGGTAAATTGTCACTGTCTGCAGCAGCCGTCTCTGCAAGTAGCTGATCACTGCTCACGTGACGTGTTGTTGCCCTCTTCAGTGCTCGGACCGCAGGTTCGGAAGCGTGAGGCAGAGACGACATGCTACGACGTCGTCGAGTGTTGTAAGCAGGCCTGGTGTCGGTGACAGGAGACACAGGAACCGATGAGACGCTACCTTCCGTCTTCTCAATGTCAACAACCGCAGCAGCACGACTCTTAGCGCGGGCTGGCACAACCTCAGATACTCCAGGACCGACAACGGAATTAGACTTGCATACTCCATTCAACACCTTGCCCTTGTTCTCGCCGCAGAACGCAGTATCACCGTTGGTGAGCCTCGTCGCCGACGCAGCACAATCAGATTCACGTTTGACAGCCATGCTGCTGTTCGTGTCATTTAAGTCCACAGCGTCAGCACAGTTGGCATCTAACGGCGCAACAGAGACGAGCTGTATTGACGCAGGCGGTAGCAAGCCACTCCCATCTGATGACAACAGAAGCACTGGGGAGATCATCTGCTGCTGAGGCTGCCCTGATGTGATTACAGCATACTGCGACAGTGTACCGGTGCACACCGTCTGAGATGCTGGATGATTGACAGTTTGTGAGTTCTGAACTTCTGTGTTGGCAAGACGACACATAGACATATGAGCTTCATACTGTGCAGTCAGTTCAACTTTCTGCTTCCGCAGCTGCTTGACATCATAAAGCAGCTGAGTGTTCCGACTCTGAGCCGCAAAATAATCCTACGCATGAACACATTAACAAGTGTTAATGACAGGGAAATTGTACACGCTCACACGCACACAAGGGTTGAACTACAGATACAGCACAGGTGAGAACTATGTACTGTGTGTTCATATAAACCTCAACATTTGCAGTACATGTAGTCGTTGTTAGCTGTACGTTAATTAATCACAAATCATGTTACCTGTCAGGCTGTCAACTGTCATGAGCCAGTAATCAGAAATGCTAATTTCTAATAAACAAGCAATCGTAGACATCAGACTTCGCCCGCGCTGTGCAATCCCACTACCCCGTTTGCAGCCGATAGGTCGCATCGCCTGCTCTCAAAAATTTTCAGAATACTATTTGCGTTTACCTGGCATACTAAATGATCCATACTGCTGCATGACGTTATTGGCGATTGAATGATCCATTTTGCAGCGAATGCGACTGCGACGCTGCAGCGAACATTGCCAATGTTTTTAAATGGCCCGGACAACCCCCAAAATTGCTCCTTCCCTTGGGCCATCTGCACCACCGTCTAATACATGGTTCCTTGGGCCCACCCGAGTCATCGTCCCAAACGGCATCTCGATCGGTTCAGCCATTTTTGTATGGGTCCCAAATGCTATGCTGTACCTGTACAATGCATTGTCAATGGGGATGAAAACCCCCCAAATTGCCCCTTCCCGTTGGGATTTCGTCACCCCGCCGGAGGACGACAGAGCCACTGCGACAGGCAACATGCACAAAAAATTTCGTTAAGATCGCGCGTGCACTTCAAAAGATATGCTCGTGGACAGACAGACACACACAGACGCACTCATTAAAATTCTTTGCCACCGCTCCCGCCGGCGAAGTATTAATTAGCACATCAACAAAATCACTGTCATCATAATATAACGGTACAGTTATATGTAATAAGAAAAACGTGCAAAATAAAACATATATTATGAATTACAAAAAGTTAAGCAGAAAGAATCTACTAAATTGTAACAAACTGCAGATTCAGAACACTGTTGGCTGCTGTGATGATAATATTTTCCTAACCTGGCAAATTAGGCAATATACAAATCAGATGACTAGCATGGACAGTAGTGTAAATCTAACAAGTGTTCAAAGAATTCTGACGAAAGGCTGCATCGCATGGGAGGGCGGATTATTTCACGGGTAAAAGTTAGTATGAAACCGGCCATGCAGTCGGCTGCTGCAGTTGCGCTGATGCCATTACTTTTTTTTGCTGTGACTCACAATATAAACGTAACCAACAGACACGCAACTCCGTCTGTAGCAATAGACCACATCTAGCTATTGCAGCGATGCAGCCTAAAATTAACTTCTCCTCAGGTCTAGATTAAATGCAGGCACATTTGCACCATTGTATTGCTAGTTATATCCGTGAAGTGAAGTGACATTTTGCCACTGTTTTCCTGTCAGCAGGAATACTCAGATGTTATCGATGAATAATCAAGCAAGTTTACAAAGGGTGATGCCGCAGTACAAAAAAAGGAAAAAGTCGGTTACATTTTTGGATGACTTGGCTCTGTAATGCCAAAAAACAACTTTATCTGTTGATATCAAACTTGAGAACACGCACCTTATGACAATAAACTACAATCAGAAACATATCATTCAGAGCCCCAAACCACTTCCAAAAGTTGCTTATAATACAACAGCTCCACACACTAATTTAACGCAGCAGAAAATAAACAAATATTGCACTCTATGACGTTAAACTTTGTTTATTACATACACTGTAGCTGTACATGATTAAACTTTTAAGTTATGACTTAACATGAAATACGTTTTACGATATTTGTAAACTCATTAATTACAAATGAAAGGTATCCAATTACCACAACAATAACTGTTTATGACCATTATGGTCAATCTGTGTTAGCTGGCACAACACACTAAGACCGAGTTGCAGCAAAGCTTGGCTACCTGCATGCTCTTGCTGTCAAGTTGCTAATAGCAAATATTGCATTCACATTAGGGACAATATGTCAGAGTTCTCAACAGTGTTACCTTGATCAACTCCATACCATATCATAATAGTATTCAATTATTCAACTTAATATATTATTTAAAATATTACTGTTGACAGAAGTTGTATCCGAATTTACTATAAATAACATAATTTGGTTATTACCTGCTTAACAGTAACTGCCTTCTCTTTCTGTCGATTTCGAAGTTTCTGAGCAGCCAATCGATTTAGTTCTCGTCGTCGATCAACAGCACTCATTTCTCTAGAAACAGTAAGCATTCCTTTCTCTAGTTTTACATTTGTTATGCACACAAACAACAAAATACATCAACATATACATAACAGCACAAGCAGAATAGTTCTTCATCAGTGCCGATCCTGCAATCAGCCAGAAATGAGCATTTTTACCACCATCAGACTTGTGAATTAGATTGTAACATATCAACATATCATCAAGCAAGCAACACTGTATGGTAGCCATCACATGGGAATGCAGGCAGTTACTATACTTGACAAATTTCACACATAATATTAATGACAGATTAAAAAACACACAATTATACAAAGCAGGAAGGCAATCAACAAGTAGTTTTACCTGCCACCGACACGTTTATCCACGAATGGTATGAACCATGTAGCTACTACAATCACCCACTATCACATTGCCTGAATTTCAATGTGCTGCTGAGTAAAGGCAAAGTAAAGTAAATGTTGATTTGTTTAACACATCACTGTAACCATTTGGGGGGTTGGCGGCATGACGTAGTGGTAACGGAGTTGGTCGTATCAATGAAGTTACTCTACGTCGAGCCCGGTTAGTACTGGGATGGGTGAGATGTCCGGGTTCGACTGCCGGAGGCCGCACTTTCTTTCGTATGTAACCAGCCACCCAGACTCAGCCTTTCATCCTTTCGAGGTCGATAAACTGAGTAGTAAGCTGCAATTGGATGTTTGCTTCCTCGCACGGGCGGCGCCATCTGGTGAATGCTTACAGAGTGAAGGCCTGATGTAGTTGATTGGGGCAGTGTGTTTGCTGGCTGCATGCCATGGGTCTAATTGTCCGTTAATGCATGCAATGGATTGCCAAATTTGCGCTGCAGCACCATTGGCTCTTGCCAATCAACTACCATTTCCGAGATTGTAAAGCGCTGCTGGTCACGGTGATTTACTGTGTAGGTAGTGCTCTATAAGAATCCGACCTTTACCTTTACCTCTTAATGTGCTCAGGAACAGCACGTGTTAGAAGGATCAGACGGATCACACAGTTTTACCTGCCACCCACACGTTTATCCACGAATGGAATGAACCATACTGCCTTTACTCCGTAAGCATTCACCAGATGGCACAGCCTGAGTGAGGTAGCGCACATTCGATTACAGCTCAGTACTCATTTAATGACCTCAAAAAGATGAAAGGCTAAGTTGGCCTAGTTGGCTGACCTTGTAGCAAACGGTTTACCCACATAAGTGGTCACCCATCAGTGAGATGGGATTTTTTTTTATTTAAGCATTCACTGATTAGAATAGTCTATGTGTCTCGACAAAGAGAGGATGGGTGACCATAACAAACAAGTGGTCAAAGAATTTCGATGAAAGGCTGCATCATCTTGTCACCCCCGAAGGCGGCGAATTCGTCTGACATTGACCCGCAATAATACAACCCTGTGTCAGTCTTCAGTTATTCATCAACATTCCCGCTTTTCACTGCTCCAATCATGGAGCTACAACAAGGCTGCTGACAGACCCGCGTGATGCAGTGCCTCAGGCCCACTGTGTTGTACACAGATGTCGATGGTCAGTGTGACGAACTGGTGACCGAGACTGTCACAAGTTTACCACACTGACCGTCCACATAAGTTGACAACACCTGAGACAATCAGCCGTTCCAGAGATATAGATGGTGCCCGTTAACAATTGAAATTGTTCACGTAACCTAACCACGCTCCTTTCAGGGATGGTTTGCCATTCGTGGGCTAGCACTTGCTACCGTCAACGTCAACCTACCTACCAAATTTGAAGTCTCCATCTCCACTCACTACAAAGATATAAAAGGCTATACAAAATGTAGAAATAGGGTGGTTTGGGGTAGTTAGGGTCACTCAAGGTCACTGGAAATAGCACCCATCGATAGAGCACGTACGAGTTCCTATTAGCATTCCACAGTAACTATGTCCCGATCTTGCACCATTTCTGAGATACCGGTATAACGAGATATTGGTCGAAAATTGCCGTTTGAACCTACCCCATCTCTATTTGGTGCCCCTGTAGGAATTTCCCCTACCCAGACCGTCCATGTGTGCTAGATACTGACGCTTCCGACGTGGCCCTTGGGGGTGTGCTTTCGCAGAGGGTTGATGGGGAAGAACGCCCCATTGCTTTCTTTTCTCGAATTCTCAGC
>Ga0209780_1000677_pt1 | contig 19369 bp, 14 predicted proteins | sample WorMetexBAHAMAS2_FD_187384 | JGI IMG/M metagenome (GOLD analysis project Ga0209780, IMG submission 187384) | Marine gutless worms symbiont microbial communities from Max Planck institute for Marine Microbiology, Germany - Inanidrilus exumae... | ecosystem: Host-associated > Annelida > Digestive...
GTATTGGTATTTACGGTTGTTTTTTTTACTTTTTTAGACATTTATTTCGCAAATGCTGGGGAGGGGGCAAAGCCCCCTCCCCAGACCCCACCTCCATTTGTAATGACACAAATTAACGAAATCAAGTGAAATAGATTGCACGAAAGTTTTATAGCATTTCCAATGAGTACCGCTAATCTTCACTCTAGCCGAAAATAGTTACAGCACAAATATTTAATGGGAAAAATACGCAAACGTTTAAAAAAGATGTATAAATGACAAGTGCAAATATAATATATAACATGTTAACAGCTGATCAGGTGTTTTGTGAATGGGGACACCAGTTGATAATTCCCCTGCCCAAACATGGCCCATTCCAGATCTGCATACTGCAGTTTGACGACATCATGTATGTAGTCGACTAGATCCATGAGTTGTATGTGGTTTTGGGGGCTGCGTTGTTGTACTTGTAGTTCTACTTTGATCATCTAAGCGTAACAATATCAGAGTTGTATTAAAGTAGCATAAAGCCTGCCCATGAAGGATGACCAAATGAAACTTAATGCATCACCATGCTGCATGATGATGGCTACAAATTGTCAGCAGAGGTGGCGTTTAGAGCACCAATGATTTTTGACAATGTCGGCATCATGCCAAAACGTTCGGCGGTGGTAGTATGACCGACACAACGCAGAGCTGTAATATTGAATAGCGTCATTTCTAATGACCTTGCTTGACCTTTATGGTCATTCAGCTATTGCAATTTTTCATAAAGTTCTACAGCAGTTGACACTATGACAAGTGATGTAGTGCATTATGCAATCTTTTTGTGATGGATGACCCTTTTGTTTATTGCTACTTAACAAGTCTTGCAATTGACTTTCCTTATTGGTATGCCATTGTTTGTTTACTAATAAACCCCACTATTTGTGTATGTGAAACACTTGTCTGTGTGAAATGCCTGAGTAGGATTTAGAATGGGAGGAGCCATGCAAGCGCCAGGTGCAAGCCGCGGCTTGCGGGTTAGACGCAGCAAAGCATACTTTGACCTGGAGTCAAACTAAGCCGTGTCACATGAGTTGCCTAACCACACATTACATGACCTCCGCATGCTAGTAGAGAGTATGAAAAACAAAAGGATGAAGAAGGGGAGGACAGTGTGCAGCACGATAATTGTGTATGAATGCTACACATTCATGGATGGTATCGACTCGTTCTGTTTTAACAGCTGCAGGCATTTTAACAGTTGCTTTTGCTGAATACTGCCTTCGAAATGCCAATCGAAGTACGGCCAAAGACGAAGCATCCCTCAATGATGAAGAAGGCTCGTGGTGGTGACAGATTTGATGCGATGGACTCTGAAAGTCTCATGCCTCCTGCTCTAAGGTAGTATTTTGCCATGTTTTGATTTGTTCACTAATAAAGCTTTTTTGTGACTGAAGTAAAATGTTTTTCAATATTACAAATTGACTTCACAAGAGAATGTTAGAGTAGTGAGTCATTTGTCAAAGCTAATTTATTGTTTGCTATAGGGATGTTAATTCCCCGGAAATCTCATTCCTGGGTGTCAATCGGCCAATCCCCGGGACTTGAATCGAGACTTCATTTGGACCGAGTACTTACCCGTTATGGTGCACTTGCAAAGTCGCGGCCTCACTTGATCTTATGACTACTGCACTCTCCCGTCTGCCATTTGGCAGGGCACTTTGCCATCGACATTGTTGTCAGCAGTTGTGGCGAGTGGAAATAATGAGCGGGCGAGAAGGCGATAATCATTTATCTGTACTAGAGGCCTGCATGGGGTATACATTCTCCCCTGCCAGAGACTTTAATGGAGCGAGTTTGGGAGAGTACATGCTTGAGCTTTGTGGCTCTCTCCATCCCCACTTTTTGCTGGTCACTTTTGCTCACTGGCACTGCGGGTCCCCAGTAAGCATTTTAACCGCCTCTGCAGTATCCCATGGGCCCCTTGAGCTCCCCTCGTCCCCAACCCATGCAGGAGTTTAGTCTCTGCAGCGACTTCGTTGACATGGCCTGGTCAACGTCCTTTGTTTCGACAAGGCATCTGCGCTAATGCAGCAATCGTTATATGCCTGTTGGTGTGCGACTGTTAACAACATGCATGAAGCGACAGGTGTTACTGTTAACTGCTCTCGATTCTCTCAAATGGACAGTTAATTAATCCGTTGCCATGTGAGACGAACTGACCTGATTTCATGAACTGTTGCATCCACAGGCCAAAATATAAGTACAAACAAAAGATATGTCATCGTGTGTTCTGCATTAACTGTCAGCTGTTGTAATTTTGCAGGTCCAGATTGTACGATCTCTTTGGACAGATTGAACGTGAATTTGAGGTGTTGTTTGCAGATAACTTAGCGTGTGAGTATATTTTAGTGTTCAATTGATCTTAAATATGTTTTTTTTTTCTGAAATTGTTCACTGAATCTGTTTAATGACCATGGTAACATCACGGAATCTGTCTTAGCAGTTTTTGACTGGATTGCATTTTTATTAGCAGTAACTGGAATATTAATTAAATTTCAATATTTCACAAAGTCACAAGTCACTTTCACAAGTCTGCATTTGAAATGTAATGCTATGGTTGCTGTTAACCTCATAGCATATAACGAATTTTGCCTGTCTAAAAGTGCTCATCCAGTATATGCATGATAACATCACTTCAGTCGATCAGTGTTTTCTTAGTAATATGCGGTTAAGCATTTTATTGTTTACCTATTTACTTCTTATTAATTATTGTCAGCTTAGCATATAATTCAGTTCATTATGCACATACGTGATTGAAAATGAGAGAACTGCTTATTTCTTCAGGTTCAGAACGTTGTGCATTTTTGGACTGCTTTTGGAAATGTCATTTGCGGATTGTCTGTGATGCAAAATTTGTCAAAATTTTACTTTTTCACTCACACAGTATCGCATGGATCACTATTGTCACATCAGTGACACACTATCACATCTCGAAATGAGTTGGAAGTGAAGATGTACGTTATTGTATTATTAGGCTGCATCGCCGCATGTTGGGCATGAGATGCGGCCTATTGCTGTTGATGTCGCACGGGGCATGGTCTATGTGTCTGTCTGTGTCTGTGTCTGTGTCTGTGTGACCGGGACATGGGTATGCAAAACGACTGAACCGATTGAGATATCATTTCAGGGGCTGGCTCGTGTGGGTCCAAAGAACCATATATTAGACTGGGCTCAAGATTGGACGAATTCATTCGCATTCGCCACCATGAGGGGTGATAATACGGCAGTATAGCCTCTTGCCAGATTACTTTGGACACTTGTTTATTTATATTATTTATTTTTCTCTCTATAGTAGGGTACTGCTATTTGAGAGCTGGCATAAGGAAGCAACAGTCTTTGGAAGTCTGGAGTTGGACAAAGAAAAGATGAGGTCAGAGGGTGATCTTCCCTGTTTGGGGTCTCTGCTTGTAGTTTCCTCAGTGCTTTGACACCAGTTGTTGGGTGTTACGAAGGGCATCCAGATCATAGAAGTCTTTGTCACTTCTCTGAAAAGATTCTTTTTGGGATCGAGTGAGAAGAAAACTGAGGTTTGCCTGGAAAATACCATTAAACGGAGATGGTGGTGTTTTTCTGATATTCAACACAACCATATATCTTTGCGCTTACTCTTCCGAAATTGCTTTCTCTCCACGATCGCCACAAACATACAAATAGACAATTTTTCAGATCTATATCTTCCTCTTGCATTTCGTCCTTACTTCCTATCCCAAGGAACCACGACATTACTTCCAGATTGTGAGCTGCATCTGTCTATCCACGTCCGGTTACATGCACAGAACGATAACATCCTTCATTATTGTTTATTATTTTATTGCATTATCAGTAACAGATGTCATTTGTGATTTTAGATGTTTTATTACTTTGTCATTTCCATGTATTGCACATTTTCATTTTATTATTGTTTTAATTTTTCTGCTGAAATCTAGCAGTTTTCATAACTTGCTACTGAAACAATAAACTTACTTACATCACACATTGTAGTAAGTGTTGTGTTTGCCAACAGTGCAGGAGAAGATCGATGTACTGAATGAACGTCTCGAAGCCGCTAATGTGGCCGGTGGTGCTACAAAAGAAGATGCGGGTGATTCCCTCGATTCAGTGCAAGCGTTGAAACAGTCAGTAAAGAAATGTAAGTAGTTCAATATATACATGTACATGTATATTACAGCGAACAAATACCTAGTCACAACAACAGATGAACATTTGTTGGGTTTAACTAAATTGAGTGATAATGTCTGAACCTTTGACGATTGATGAGATGATACAGTTGTATCTTTTTATCTTTTTTACCTTTCTTGATTCCAGCTATAAAGCACTGAGTGCAAGTATATGTTATGAAGGAAGGCAGGCGACAGTTACTGCAAAATGCGTTTTTTGGCAAATATAATCAAACTAACAAATGTAATCGTCTTTAATTCATTGTTTATGTGAAACAGTGAATACTCGCATGTCTACTTTTACTGGATTATTTTTTGTTACTTTTTGTCGTTTTGCAGCTGGAAGCCAGATTTCTCAACGGCTGAAGCTGACGTACAAAACCTCAACAAGCAAGTTAGTGTCAAGCTTTAAAAATAATACATTTGGCTTGCAAGCGGTGAAAGAATATCGTGGTCATAGAGACGGTGTGTGGGAAGTGACTGCCTGTGGCCGATCAGATGCTCTCGTTATTGGAACTGCTTCAGCAGGTGTGGTGGCTTTTTCTGTGTAGAGACTAACGGCATCAGTTTGTTGTTATCTTTAGTTTTATTTGTGTTGTTTTTATTAAATTTTATTAAATTGCTGATAGCAGCACAAATTGTTACTCTTGTTCATATTTATATATGTTGTCACTTGTTTTGTGAAAAGAGTCATTTTACATTCATGGTTTGGTGATAACAGCTTAATAAAAGCCAGATTTGATTAATGTTTTTTTATTACATAAATAAAAAGCTATGTTATTTTCTGCCAGCTGTGAAATGTAGAGATCTTTGGTAGAAAGCTTTGGTTTGGTGGCAACAGGTTATTAAAAGCCAGATCGGATGTAATGGTTCCTTTATTCAGTCAATCAGCCACAAAACGTTTGCAGCAACTGCATAGACCACTAAATGAAAGCCAGCGCTGATGTCAGTAGATGATATCCGGGTACGATTGTTGATACAAAAAAAGCATTTAAACCATCTCTGAAATGTAAACAGTGAACTATCATCCAGGCAGTCTGTTTGTTCATTGCTTTGATACACTGTTGACTGGGTGAAAAGAAGGGCATCAAGCCGATAAAAAATCTATGCCACCTATACTTTTTCCACCAAAACAAATCAAGGAAGACTAGAAGATGATGAACCTCAACACTATAACCTTAGCATTGACGTGGATGTCTTTGCCACCACATACTGCTGTGACCTCAACCTTTGACCTTTGAAATCTATCCCGATCATCAATAGGGCTGTTGGCTATTCTATGTAAGTTTCATCAAGATTACTCAAGTTGTTCATGACTCATGAGATATGGTGTTCACAATATTTGACCTCGATGGCCTGCTGTGACCTCGACCTTTGACCTTCAGAATCTAACCATGTCGTCAGTAGAGGCTAAAGAATATTTCCTGTCAGTTGTATCCAAATTGTTCAAGCCATTCATGAGATATCATGGTTAAAATATCTGACTGAACGAATGGATGAACGGGACAACAGGACAGCCTAAAAACGTAATGCCTTCATCGACATAGTTAGAGTGAAAAAACCGAGAAAAATACCTAACTCGCCTTTACTTCAAAAACTGCTGATAAAATGGGAGGCAGAGATTGGATGCCAACTGTGCAATACAGATTTGTGACAGATAGCTTCACTGTATGCTCTGAATGTTCTTGGTTCAGATCACACGGGTCGCATCTGGTGTGTGGAAACTGGCTCGTGTATACTGCAGTACGTGGGGCACGGCGGCTCGGTCAACTCCATCAGGTTTCATCCGACCCAGGATGTAGTCGTGACGTCATCGGGGGACCAGAAAGTTCACCTGTGGAAGGCACAGTTCTCAGCACTAAACCAAGAGATGCTGGTATGTTGTAGCCAGACTGATGCAACTGCATGTCATGTTGAGCCGCTTCATTCAGTAGTCCGGTGGTGGATGGTGAAAGGATGAGGCTGTCAGGCTGATGGATGATCTTTGCTGGCTGTGGTACAGTGCTGTGCGTTTCCTGCAGTGCTTTGAAACTGATGGTTGGGTGATAGGATCAGCGCCAGTGCCAGCGGGGTGGCAGGAGGGGCCTGCCCCCCACAAGAAAAATTGCCCGCCCTTGGGTGGGGCTGTTGCCAGGGTTTTTATAATGTATCGCTCGCTAAGTGCCCCCTCCCCTAAAACTCTGGCCCCTCTACTTGCTAGACTTTGGCACCGGTACTGGATAGGATGGATGTCTCGCCGTTGAAAAACGTGACCCTTATCCCCAAAGGGTTCTCTTCTTGAACAGGTAAGAGGTTGTGGTGGTGTTGGTGGCGGTGGTGGTGTTGGTGGTAGGGTGTTGGTGGTGGTGGTGGTCAGATGCTTTTCTGTATCTCTTAACTGCTCAAAACTAGACCATTAATACTGGTAAGATTAAGACAGGACATTTATGTAACGCCTTATCATGAGTATACTCATCTCTAGAGCACTCAGAATGGCACGTGTAAACGAGGGATCACACAGTTTTACCTGCCACTCACACACTTAATAGTAAACCAATGTAGTACCGTGTTGCTTAGTAGTTATTAGGGCAGAAATTTGCAATGGCGACTTTTCATAAGATGTTATATATTTTGATGTACATACTTGTTCATGTGTGCCCACAGAAGGCACATTCGTCGGGAGAAGATGAAGCAGAATGCTCAGAAAAGGACGACGCAGAAGGTTTGTCTGTGTGTAACAGTGTCACAAATGGCTTAATGCTGTGCTTTTACGTCATAGGTTGTGTGACAGGAATGCTATCTGTTCCATAAATTTAATTAAAATCCTGTGGCATTTATCTCAAATGTTCTTTTCCAGATTCCGATGGGAAACAACTAATACAGGTTCACCCAGAAAAAGGGCCATTAAAATGAAGATAGCAGTAGAAGATAGTCTGTAGGCTCGTGCTGAAAACTGATATCAGGGTGATGATGATGATGATGATGATGATGATTTTGATAATAATAATAACAATTGGTCAAAGAATTTGGAAAAATGCCTCATCGCATGTCATGCCGTTAGTGAGGATTGAATGATCTCTTTCGCTGCTTGCCACTATTGACAATCAAGTGATCAATGTTCATCTGTTTGCATGATTGGCACTAAGTAATGATGCTTCAGATAAGTTGATTTGTGTATGTTTTTGTTACCTGTATCAGCCTGATTACGAATAACAGATCACTGCTTATGATCTGCTTCACCTTACCTGTGAACTAAACTCTTAGATTCTTTCCATATTCTTATCCCAGTGTTTCTGTTTCTGACCTACTCATGTCACTCCCTCATGCTCTCTTACCTGGTTTAAGACTGGCCACCATAGACTGTTTTCTTGTCCCAGGACTGCCTTGATAGACTTTTTACACAGTCTGTGTTCATCATTTTTGTACCTTTGTCGGCGAAAGCACTGTGTTCTCGGACTGTCCGTCCTCCATGTTCGTCCGCTCGTTCATCCAGACATCTTGTTCCCACGATATCTTATGAACGGCTTGAGCAATCTCTTAAAGTTACAGTGAATATTCACTAGCCACCACTGATGATCTGAATAGATTCTGGAGGCCAGAGGTCAAGGTCATAGCAGGCCATTGAGGTGTCAAAGATATCCACGTCGACGCTAGTCAAGTTCGTCGTCTAGTTAGGTAAAGTGGGTCTCAAATGTCTGTCCGTACGTCCATCCGTCCGCCCACAAAAAAGTTTCTTCGATTTCAATGAAATTGATCCAAGGTCAATGTCAAGGTCATGAGCCCTTCAAAGTCGGAAATTCGGCCATTTTTAAAGGTTATCTCCTCCCCCATTTACAATGGGGGCTGGCAAATGACCACGCATTCTTAAATTACGGCACAATCCCTAAAGTTTATCGGGGCTGGATTTTTTGACTTTTGTCCTAGTTTTTGTGTCACATGACTTTGAAGTTGGCAGTAAGTAGGAGTCGACCGTCAGTCCCGTATGGGGCTAATTTATTTTAATATCTTTTGTTCATTATTTTTCCTTATGTGGTTTCGAGCTGTCGATTATGCTAGCTATCCATCTGCTTTTCATTGCACAGTAAACATTTTGTATCATATCGTATTGCCTTATATAAACAATGTACTCGTATGATTTGTTGTTGATTACTGCTTGTCCGTTTTGAGCGAAGTAAATAGATGATGACTGTAACAGGTGCGAGCTCGTCTGACGAGAAACATCATGAGGCGTTGTTTGTACGTCAGCCTATGCTAGAACTGCTTGGTCACACTGGCGCCGTTATTGCTGCCGATTGGTTGGTTGGTGGCACTCAGGTCGTCAGTGCATCATGGGACAGAACGGCTAACATATACGATGCGGAGACTGGTGCACTCGTCAACTCTCTTACAGGTACCGGGAGCTGTTTACTTTCACTTTGGCCGAGCACTAGCATATGATAGCATATATGATTCTTAACAGCTCACATTTTCTTCATCAGATAGGGTCCAGTTGGCTTCACCTGCATTACGATCGCTTTTATTAATAACCAGGGGGAGGGGTTGCGCAGTGGCTTGCATTTGATGTTACAGCAACCAGCCATGAAAAACGCATCCTTTGGTTGTTTGTGGAAATTGCTGCTAATGTAGCCTTGTCCTGGATAACCAACCAGACTTATGCTTGTTGAAAGTGACAAATGGAACTGACGATATATTTACTGTGCATATTTTTTGTTGTGCTGCTTTTTATGCTGCCACATTGCAGCAGTAGCTAGATGCGGCCCGTCTGTACTATTCTCATACTAATATTAAAATATCTTTAGCCATTCATCCAGCAAAAATATTACATACAGACTTTATTAAAAATGCCAGTTTGTATGATAAATTGCAACTTTTAAATATGAACCATAAATTAAACAATAAAACAATAATTCTCCAACCACCTTATACCCAGACACAACCTACCCACACAGTTAATATGTATTATCGATATCAAGTCCTTTTACTGATTTTGAACTACTTTATTCTAAGCTAGCTAACATTTGTTTAAATGTAATTTTACTTTGAAGGTGGAATGTGACCTAAGCTGTGTTAAAAGTGAACAACCAGTCGTTCAGTTTTTACGTGTCACCATGTAGATTCAGTAAATGGCCTGGCAGTGTAAAAATTCAATGTAACGTTAGTGATAGCTATAACTCTTCTTATACATTAATAATATTTTGTCAGATGAAGTGTATATTTCTATTACAACCAAAAATTGCCTACACCAGTAAGATCATCAAGTGCTTGTTTGACGAAAGTTTGTTGTGTCAGCGTTATGCAGTGTAAAGGTGACAAGATTAAATAGGTTTGTCATTTCGGTGGGCAACTGATGATGTAAATTGATGCATTTCGTCAATTTATCAGGTCATGACCAAGAACTAACGAATGTCTGTGGTCACCCGTCACAAGAACTCATAATGACGTCGTCGAAGGACACGACATTTCGGCTTTGGGATCTGCGGGACCCGTCGATGAAAGTGAACGTGTTTCAGGGTCACACGCAGTAAGTTTTCCGCTTTTCTTATACCTTTCAGTGTAACTACAGGTCTTCCGTAACTGTCTAAAAACACGTATGGCAACAAGTTATAGCTTAGTGATTTAAGATGTGTGAACAGGAGACGGGAGTTTTTCCGTCGCTGGACCACGTCTCTGGAACTCTCTGCATGTTACATTATGTGACAGAGACATCTCACTTGTACAGTTTAAGAGACTTTTGAAGACACTTTGGTTTGTCTATGGCTGCGGCGCATAGTGACTGTTGCTTTTTTGCACTGTGTACAAATATTCTTACTTACTTACTTACCCTCACTTAGATGCGTTTTTTTACTGAGACCATATGAGTCATTGGTGGTTTTCACCTTCGTTTCAACGTCCATTTTCCAGGTAAACCTGAGTTAGTTGGTTCTACTTCGGTTTACTTTTGTTCTGAGTGTTAAGGCTGCAGTGCCTCATTTGAATTACTTTTTTGTTTTTTAATGTTTTTATAGTTTTATAGTTTATAGCAATGTAATGCGCTGGTCATGCTATTAGCTGTAAGCACTGGTATTTCAAGAACTTATGAACTTAAGAGAACCTCTTTTGATTAGTGGCACAGGTTTTTGTCGTCTGGATGTTCTTTCTGCTTCCCAACTAACAGTGTCAAAGCACTGAATTCAACAGAGCTCAGACCCAAACCAGTGGCATGCACCACTGGACTCGGCGTTGACGCCACTGCCACTCATTGGTAGCATTGTCCCGGCGTGTATGGCTAGTGGGTGGATAATTTTAGATGGTGTTTGAAGATGGGGATTTTTGAGTAACAAGAAATGCATCATTCCAGACTATGGGTGAGCAGTAGCTAAAGGCACAATAACTAACAACAAGGGGCCTGACGCCGTTGAAGCTGAAAGTAGTAGTAGAGTTATTCTCGTCTTTTCTGTTGTCTGTCAGGCCGGTGACAACTGCCGTCTTTGCCTGTGGAGACAACCTGGTGTCGGGCAGCGATGATCGAATGGTGAAAGTTTGGGATCTAAAGAACATGAGATCGCCGGTGACGACGATCCGCCTCGACTCCCCAGTCAACAGGTTTGCTAATCATAGAATAGTTATGATTGCTGTGCAATTGTGGACGTGGTTGTTTGGATTAGTAATTTTGTTTCGGTTCGTAGCAGTTATTTGGATTTGTTTCTGAAAGTGTTTGGAGTATGGGCAAACGGTGTCAGAGTATACCAGGCAGATGTGGACTAGCATGCTGCTGACATTACAGTGTTGTAAACGAATTGCAAGATTGACACGTTGGTCAAGTGGAGGTGAGTTTTTGTCATTTTACGGTTATGGTTAACGTCAGTAGGGTTTAGTGTGATTAGGGCTAGGGTTTGAATATAGAGTTAGGTTTGGGATGCCCGTACCACAAAGGATACAGAAAATGTGAACTGGTTGCCCATACTGTTGAAACAGCCTTTTTCACTTTCTTTTCGTCTGCAATAGCATGTCTCACAACTTTTGTTTAGTTGTTAGTGATACTTTGTATAATCGCGGATCTTGTGTTGAGAAGAACTGACTGCATATCGGACTGAAAGTGTTTGAAATGAAGATTATGGTTTTGGTTAGCGCTTAAATAAGTTGGAAGGTAAGTAGTATTTACTGAGTGCCACATTCTCTTTTTATCTCACTGCCATTTTAAAAATTGCCATTGAAGTACTGGTAGTTCCTGTTTCTAAACTCATTGATGGTTGATGTTGCAAGCAGACGGGCTTCTAGATGCTGGTGCTTATATGGAAGGGCCTGCATGATGGATCCCCGCATTACATGACCCTGCCTGTGACTTCAGTTGCTGTCACCAACAGTAGTCGTGTGTTGCTGTTTAAGGCGTCTGGAACCCTTCTAATACTGTGAAATTCAGACTTCCACTGGCCACTGCAGATTTGCTGTATGCATACCAAGACCATAGAACTTAACTGTGCTTGTTCAAACATGCAGGCCCACCAGTTCCGGTACTTAACTGCTGCCAGCATTGTGCCATTACTGTTCTGATTGTCAAATGTCAAGTGACTTTGACGACAGCTGCAAAATCTCGGACTCGCTTACTTACTTAATTGTCCGTAATTTAAGTGAAATGTTGAGGAGAACGTGTTTGGTGTTAGGTTGTCAGTGTCTCAGACTCAGGGACTGATTGCCATACCGCAGGATAACAGACACATCCACCTGTACGACATCGGTGGCGTGCGGTACGGCCGACCGACAAAGATGAGCAAGGTATGATAGCTTGTTCGCTGCTGTCGTTGATGCCATTGACTTAATTGACGATGATCGTGTTTTACTGGTTGGGCCAACAGCTTGCAGACATCATAAATTGCTCACACTCAGTTACATTAATCACTGTATGTCATTGTTTTTTTTTGGTTTGCAGGGTCACAGTCGCATGGTTTGTGCTACGTCTTGGAGTGAAAAAGATGGTGGTTGCAACTTTTTCTCGTGTGGCTTTGACCGACAGGTGTTCGGCTGGACAATTTGTCAACAGCTTGAGAAATGACTACCATTTCCATGCAGTATGTGGCCATTAGTTCTTTTTTGTGCATTGTTTTCTTAGTATTTGGTTGCTGTATGCTGGTCGACAACTGAAAAATAGGCGTGATCCATTTCTAAGCTGTACGTCATACAAGGTGATCAAATCTTGCTTTAGCTTATGATGTTCATCTTGTGCTGTCTTTCATTTTATTGCTGCATGTCTGCTTTGCTGTGTTAGAATTAGTTTCTTTCAGTTCCATACTAAGTGATCGACTGGAAAAATCGTCACTGAAGCGACCTGTTTTTATGTGGAGTAGAACGTAAAACGTCAGTCAGTTAATTAGTCAGTGTTTAGTTGGAAGCTGTCTGATCTAGAAAGCACTCTGAGAATTCAAACCCACATGAAGATGTAGGTGGCGCCGCCTGGTGAATGTCACTGGAGCGAGGTAGTATGCATAACTAACACACGCCATGAAAAATATTACTGGATCCAGATGCTGATCACCTTCGAAACTTGGTCAGTTGTTTCTTGCACCGAGACTTATCCCTTGCCGAAATTTCTTTTAAAATTCATTTAAGGGTGGCGCAAAAAACTGGTCACTGTAAGTTTTAAAAAGTTATCACTTTATACTGTTGTTTATAACTTTTCCAAGTGCTGATTTTTTAAAAATCTTTCACCATGAGACTCATTTAAAAGTTAATGTATCATTAAAAATCTCACTACACCTCAAGTATGTCTCTACACAACCGTGTGAAATATTTGGCTTTTTGCCACACTGTGGCCAATAGACTGGTTTCTGCGCCACTCTGTACAACTTTTTAGTAAGCCTACTGACAAAGGGATTGAGTGACACTTTCTGCAGCTGATGTGCTATCTCCACGCATGAACCTTGCTTGTGGACAGTTATGATATTGCAGTATAATTAACATAAATGTAAAAAACTGTCGTTTTATAACAAGGTGTAAGGCCCATAACTGACACATATAAAACAGCAAAAATTCTTTTTGGCACGTCAAGGGCCATGGATATAATACTCAGTTCTTATTATTCGAGAAAAAAAGGACAGGCCAGGACAGGACAGGAAAAAGTCACAAACGGGTTATATTTCACCTATTTGTGGAGAAGCCCCCACTGAAGCGATGTACATGAAAATTTGTGTAGTGGGTGATGTTCTCGACGTAATCACGTGTACCAAGTGTTAAAATGAAATTTTCAGGGGTTACGATTTTACAGGGGGTCGAAATTTCCATTTTTCCTATTGATTTTGAATGGGCCTTACAACAGTGCAGTGCTACTGCGCTGCCTGTGATAGTGATCTACGAATCTGTTAACTGGCCAAACTACAGTCAATAGACATTTGACAGTCATGCATATACGTAACAACCCACTATGCACAGCTTGTGGGGAAAAAGAGGAAACCCCTCTGCATTTTGTAGGGAAATGTTGGCACAATGATGGCACAGTATCATATTTTAGGATCTTACACCTTTCAGCCTGAAGAACTATGTAAGGTGTCACTAGCAAACCTTTTCGGGTTCACTAGAGCCTCATTGAGGTTTAAATAATGTTGGTTGTATAGGGGATGCACACTGAGTCTAACCTAATGCGGCCTCAGCGTTGAGCAGCATGCTGAGCTGCTCACCCCATGATAAGGTAAAATAGGTAAGGCAGTATGATTATACACAAAATTACTTCTGCTTGGAACGGTTAGCACCTGTGGCTCTTTTCATGTCCTTTCCCAGTCATCAGCCATGCCCTGTGTTACACTTGGCAACTTTATACTATAGATAGGTGGCTTCTCTTATGATGTAGTTTTCAAACTTGTGTCCGTTAGTGTGCATTTCAGTTTACCAGATAAACTACAGAGTACATATATAGTGTAAACTATGCTATGTAGTGTGGTCGAAGGATTCAATATAATGGTATAAAATATAGGCATGGGTGTAAAATTATTTTTGGTGCATTTTTGTCATTCTTTCATTTTGGTTGTTTCAGAACGCCATAAGCATGACTTCTGCAAGACGGAGAAGCCAGCTGTTACAGTGGAGCAGTTACTGGTGTGAACAATTGATGTTGTGATAAGGTCCATGCGTATCGTTGTCATGTGCTGGTCTGATCAGTGTTTATGCTACATGTTTGACTACTGCTAGTCAACCGACATCCAAAGCTGTACATATAAACGTTGTTTCTCAGTGTGTGTGACTGTAAATCTTCAGTATAAGCTTACTGGTACCGGTCATTTTGTAACCCTCACTTGCTGGTTTATGCTGAGGACCAGTCTTCTGCTACAGATCACATTTGTATTGTTATGGGCTAAAAGCTTTCTTTTGTTTAATGTAGTTTGTGCTCAGTAATACCAGTTTACAATCAGAGTTAGTCACTGATTTTTTTATGGTTGGCACTTCATAAGACTGTATAACTAGACGTCATACCTTGTGACAACAGATGTGACACCATTGTGATTGTTATTGTCGACACCCAGTATGTTATGTGCACTGGAGTCCCGGCATGTACTAGACGTTTGACTCCCGTTAGAACGTTTACAGTCGTCGAACTTGTACTGCAGTAACTGTATGGAATTCGATATTGCTCATTCTCATGTGTAGTCTTAGCAGCAAATAGCACCAAATTTTCTCATTTGCACTGTTTCACCGTGTGATATTGCATTCAGTACCGTTGTTGAACCGACAGTATTCTTTCAGTAGCTACTTACTGTTACATAGGAAATTTTGTAGCTTGTATTTTTGGTCCAGAAATTTTCTAGTACCTTGGTTCTGCCATTTTTAGGCTGCATCTCAGATGCAGTCTGTAGCCACAGATATTGCACGTAGCATGGTGTGTATGTTTGTCTGTCTTTGTGTTGGGCACACGGATGAGCTGTGCTAATATGGCTCAACCAATCAAGTTGCCATTTGGGGCTGACTCATGTAGATCTAGGGAACCATGTATTAGATGGGGTCAAAATTGGATGAATCCATTTGCCACCACAATGGGCAACAAAATGGTGATTCGGCCTCCTGCCAATTTACTTAGGGCACATGTTTTATTTATTTGTACCAGACAGTGAACACTTGTGTTTAGTTTGTTGCACTTTCTATTTTATGTCATACTGTGAAACATAGTACTGATAAATGTACAAAAAAATCAACAGGTTAAAGCATTGTGTTAGAAGCCAAATCACATGTCTAAAACTGCAAAAAAATATTTTGCAACTTAGCGCATGGAGTGACTATAGTACTTACAGCAGACATCATAAACTGCTGTTAAATCGGCAGGTTTCTAACACAGATGCTGTCAAAAACGGCATCCAAATTGGTTCAAGAGTTCTGAGATGGGGTGTAAAATTTGGCTCTCAGTTGACTTTAGCATTGGCTTCCAACACTGTGTATGCACTATAGTGCATATGCATGATATTGCATAAAGGTTCTGTTGGCAATTAGACGTCCTGTTTGGTGTCTTAGAATGCAAAATAACTACACTTGGATTATCAATTATGCTGCAATTAATTTAATTTTGTATATTTTGAGGCCTGTGTGGGCTCTGGGAGCTGTAGTTTTGTTAGAAAATACTCTAATCTGAAACATACTTTTAAACAGCCGGTGTGGTAAAACTAATCAGAGGCAATCGACTCCTGGCCAGTTGTCATAAAGGAGAGGAAATTATTGGCCTTAGTTTTGAGGGGTTGGTGTTTATATTGGTTGTTTGAAGTTTGATTTGGTTTGTCACTGCCATGGCCAAACAGTTCGCTGGAAATACTTCTTCAAGAGATCTCTAACGAGTTGAAGACAATATGTCCACAAAATCCAGGTCCAGAATTACGTTTTTTGCATTCCATATGTACCTTATTTTGCGTTTTTCTTGCGTTTAATGTTACTGCATTGTTAATTTGTTACAATCTTTTAATCTTCACTTCACAGGCGTGATGTAGACTTTACGTAGAAGTGCCATTATACGCCAGCCAACAAACCACCTGTTGCGAGAGTAGTCAAGTTATATATGTATACGTAGGTGTTTGTAGACGAGGTTTTACTACAGGTGTACATTATGTATGTTAATGAGTTTGTTATCATGAACAGCATGTGCTTCCGTTGAACAGTAATGACCGTTAATTGGTTAGCAGCTAATTTATTACAGTGGCTGTTAATTGTAATTCTTTCTAATCAGTTAGTTCTAATTTTTTATGGTAAACTACAATGATCATCATTAATGCATAGCTAATTCTAATAGAAATACTATAATTAGATGCATAATTAGACAGCTTGTCTGCCTACTTATGAAACACGTCAGCTAAACACTATAATTTGATTCTGTTGAATATTGATCCAAGCAGTCTTGGTGTTTTGACAATAACTGTAAATTGCTTTGATTCATTGATTGTACATTGTATGATCTTAGTACTGGTGCTAGTTGCTAAATACTGCAGTGCTCATTTGCTTGGACTTCATATTAACATTTTATGTTGTTTGTAGGACTTTGTTTGTTCAAAACTAATAGCAAATTCTCATTGATTAGCATACTTTTTATCGCAGGCTATGCAAATTTTGACCTCTTACAGAATCAACAACCCTCAGCTGATCGACAAAAAAGTTTGTTACAGGTGATTAGATTGGCAACCTCCACAGATGTACCAAATATGGTGCAAATCCTTCCACAGGGGGACTTGCCATGCAAATTATTGTTATTGTTGCCAAATTGACAAAATTTCATACTTTGTATGAAATCTATGCAGCTGAGAAGGGTGATAATATATGATTTCGGACCGGAAGTCGAATACTGCCATTTCAGTGCATGTGTTATGCCAAAAGTGACTAAATTTGGATAGGGGAGTTGTGCCCAGCATTCCACTTTGCGCTGCTACATGGCTCCACCACAGAATGAAATTATGGCCAAATTTAGGGGTTTTGCCCCCTACGGACGACACAATAAACCAATCCAGATGTAAGTATAGACTATGTGTCTACTCTCTCAAGCCAAATTTTCCCTGATCAGCCAAGCGACGTTAGTACAGGAGCCCCCAAAGTTCAAAATTTGCGGTTTTCGCCCTATAGATGCGACAGTATATATCAATAAACGTGAAATTTGGATTGCTACAATACGCCGTGCATCCACTCTGTCATGCCGAAATAGCCTTGATTGGATGGCTACAGGAAGCCCAAAGTACAACATTTGGTCAAAATTGCGGTTTTGCGCCACGCAGGGGGAAAGGCGGTTCTACGAGGCCAAGGTCCATGGCTCCCCACTACCTGGCCCCAGTGTCCCATACGAAGAGATGCATACATAAAATTTTTGTTAGCCATAAACGTCCTCTGGCAACGAAAAACAGCTGGAAGATTAATCGGAATAACAATTTTTTCTGTGTGTGAGGTGCCATCAATCTTAATGTGTGACCCAACTACTGGACCCCTAAAATTGTAGTGCTAGAAGCGCCTTTGCACAGGTGCAACATATACCGATCAAGGTGAAATTTGGCATGGTACAATATACCATGGGTCCACTTTCCTATGCCAAATTTGGCCCTCATCGGGAAGGGGTGGATACAGGAGCTCCCAAACTTGAAAATTTTGTTTAAAAATCATGGTTTTACGATAACTTTTTCAGCCCGCCAGATAAAAGTTTGGCATGGAAAAGCACACCATACAACAAGGAAAATGTCCAATGGATGGTGAAGGAGTGATGGAGCCCCCAAAAGTTAAAAATTGGGGTTTGAAGGATACGGTGTTTAAAGGTTATTGGAATTACCGAGAAAAACTGATCTTTTGTTTCCATGAAATGTCTGCTAGTCCAGGTTGATAGATATAGGTCTGCTGACCACAAACCCGGAAGTGGTCAGCGTCGCTCTTAGTGGCGTTCGCGCTCCGACAAGAACGTTAAACTTAGGCCTACCAATGAGCTTGCGTCGAGACAGGAGAATGCATCAGCAACACTCAGAACTGTGTGTAAATGTATATGTGCAAAAGAAGACCGATTGAGCGTCTGATTTATGCATTCTTATCGTTCAGAATAGCGTCAACTGTTATAAAATGTAACTTTTGAATGATGTTATTCAACATCTGACATCTTAATAAGGTTAAAATGAATTTCTTTGAAACAGATGTCACTTTATGCACGTTTTTAAAAAAATTCAGTGCACATGTATGCAGTTGTTATTGCTAAACGTTTAGAGCTCACTGCAGTAGACACTGTAAACGATACACATCTTTGTTGATGATGTTGACTGAATCATGTCTTATTTTGAAGAAAATCTGTCGCTGTGTGCTCATTGTTTGCTTTTTTAATGGGAAATGTTTCGAGTCGGTGTTAGACTGTCTATGTAAGTATCTCACTCTGACTAATCATGTATTGTATTGAATTTGACCAGTGTGCCTAAGCACTTACATTTGGCAAAAACATCACATTTTTCGATCTCGGAGAAGCGTTCTGTGGCCTAGAAATAAGCAGAAAATGCGTTTGTGGCCGGGGCTTGACCCCGACGTTATAAAATATAGCACTTCTGCGAAAACATACACAACAATAGCCTGGTCGTCATTTTTGACTCTTCTCTGAGATTAGAGTTCAAATGAAGACACCAGCGGTAAAGTCTATGTCGTCGTTCGAGTTCGAGCAATAGTAATCAGAGAAATCAAGGGACGCGTCGCAGGCTGGTCCCAGAATCTGGCGATGTTTTGTGAATTAGCGTTATTAGGATGGAGTGGACTTTCATGAGATGTTTAAAGCTTTTACGATATAGTCATACTGTGGTGTGCAGAGGAGGTACCCCTTACGTCAAAAAATCATCGGATTTGCGAAAATCTCTCAAGACACCCTTGTGGTGGCTGGGGGTCCGGAGCCCCTAGCCAGCTAGGCCATCCCCGTTCATGTATACGCCTAAATAGCTATAACTAGATGCATGGCAATGCCTAGCGTGAGCTCGCCCGGCGTTCTGTTGTTCTAACCCATCGTTATTCAGCGGACAGAATTGACAACTTCCTCGACGGATAAAATAAGTAATGCCGCTACATAACACGCGCCAAAGTTTGCCGCTGTCTGTTATATAACGTCCATGCGGTGAGGCTGGCATTGTCTCCAATTGCGAAAATTTAGGGGGTGGGCAAAAACCCACCAACCGTTCTCAGCCGTTTTTGGACCAAAGTGCACCAAATTTGGGGGCATGTAGGGGTCCCCGTATATTGACAATTTTCCGATTGGTGATATTGTGTTCCGT
>Ga0209780_1000678_pt1 | contig 19355 bp, 7 predicted proteins | sample WorMetexBAHAMAS2_FD_187384 | JGI IMG/M metagenome (GOLD analysis project Ga0209780, IMG submission 187384) | Marine gutless worms symbiont microbial communities from Max Planck institute for Marine Microbiology, Germany - Inanidrilus exumae... | ecosystem: Host-associated > Annelida > Digestive...
TACCTCCGTAATTAGAGGTAAATTTGACTTTTAACTTTCCCAAGGTAGTGTAGCGACACGTTTAAGGTGTGGTGGGATCTTTAATTATCACTGTGCTGCAAATTTACCGCTGAGTATGTCAGTGAAAAAATTGTGAAAATCGGTTAAGAAATGACAGAGTTACGGCTATGAGTTTGGTGTCTCCCTTTTTTTGGAACACGGTGTAGATACTGTCGTTTTTAGTATCAGAAATGTAAGATGTGTTGCAACATTCTTGGTGGACATCATGTTGCTATCCTGGTTTTTTGTTGCCTAACTAGATGTTGGTGAAATTGCATCAAGGATCGTGCACTATATTTCCAGTGCCAGTCATGTCGTTCAGCTGCTTGTGTCTGAGGCCATACTGACCAGCAAAGATAGAAAGTATGCCTTGTGTTTTTTAATATTTTTATTTTGCTATCCACGGCATAGCAATGTATTGGGTGATTGACTGTTCCATTTTCAGGCTGGAGGTCCTAAAAGCTGACCAAACCTGACTTTAGCTTTTTTATGTTCTTTTTATGTTGTAGTAAATTTTGTTCCGGATGCTTCTTTGCTGTTGTTGTGTTAGATTTAGTTTTTTAGTAATAAGCCACCAGATTGACTGGGAAGAACGTCTCCGAAATGACCTATTTTGTGTCAAGTGGGCCATAAAGCCTTAACTCGTTCAATCGTCTATAAATAATTAAGCCAAAGACACACGATTGATAAAAATTGGCCGACAAAATCCGACCAATTTTTCTATGACACGCTATTAATTTTTGTCATCTGATAATGTCGGCCGACAATATCGGCTTATTTTTGTCGATTGTCTGTGTCATCGGCTTTACATAATGCTTGAATGCATTATTTATATCCAGTCTCGTCCTCATCAATGTGTATCCTGCAAGGGCCATAGCTTCGCTGGTTGATGACCACGTCTGATAGAGCACCTCCACAAATCTTGCAGGTGGAATATCATTGTTGAGTGGATATAATCGATCCTCCTGCTACGTTGTTGACAGGTTGATTTCCTTCAGGTAGATGGCTGATTGTGCAGTTGACATGGCAGTGGAGGGCCTGGTTGGCTGGAACAATGGGGAACATTCTACCTTAGCTTGGCAATGTGTCCAAACGCAGTGTTGAAACAGCGAGATGTGAGATCTGTGATTGGTGCTAACCATTGTGACCTATTTGCTCCATATGAATTGGGTGCCATTGGATTTGAAGATTGTTTCTGGCTTCTCGTGGAATGCGTTGAGGCATCTCATGCCAGATGCTACCATGGTCCATGTTTCAAGTGCACTAAGGTAGGACAGATTGGACTAGAACCTGATTGACAATCTGCTGTAAGGCTATCATTTCTGATCAGTTGTATGTTCACGTGTTAATTTTTATGCCGCATCACAGGCAGACTACTGTAACAGCATCCTCCGGAACGTGCTCAATGCTGCAGCTTGAATCATACTGCTTCGACCACATCTCCACTGATGTTCGACATCGACTACATTGGCTGCCTGTTCAGCAGAGAATAGAATAAGAAGTTTGTGTCGTGGTTTAAAAGTGCCTGCATCATGCTGCACCAACATACCTCGCTGAACTGTGCATACCAGAGTCTGAATCAGCCAGTCGTGGTCACCCCCATTCAGCTGTGTGTGGTGACTTTGCAGTTTCACACTTCAGAACAACAAGATACGGCCAAAGATGTTTTGCTGTTTTCGGTCCAACACTGGAACTCATTCCCTCTGAAGGATTTTGTTGCAGCAAAGCTGTAATGCCTGCACTCCAACATTGTGGAACTCACTCCCACTGTCTGTTTGTGATCCATCACTGACATTAACTCAGTTCAGTGCACTTTTGAAGACTGTGTTATTCTGCAGAGCATACGACACTAGCATAGTGCCTACATGACAGCGTAGGCTGCAAGGACTGTTGCGTGAACACAAATTCACTTACTTACTTACTTACTTACTAGATGCGGCCTTTGTGACAGATGTCACACAGCATGATCTGTGTGTCTATTTGTGTTTGTCGCACTTATGTACTCTGCAAAAACAGTTGAACCGATCTAGGTGCCATTTGGGGGCTGACTCATATGGGCCCAGGGAACCATGTTTTAGTTGGGGATCGACATCCCACACGGGAAGGAGGTAGTTTTAGGGGTTGTCTGATCCATTGAAAAGCATTGGGAGTCTCTGCTGTGGTGTTTGCAGCAAAAGGGATCATTCAGTCATTAATAGCAGTGAAAGGGAGCATTCAGTCGTCAGTAAAGGCGCGACATGTGATATGGCTTTTTGTCAGAATTCTTTGACCATTTGTTCATTTTGGTCATGATGTACAGGTGGAATGTAGATATGCATTACGATATTGATTAATATTAGTGGTATATATAATTAATATTTATTTTTTGATTGTGGTTTTAGCTCAGAAACCTCCAGCAGTCAAGTCATTGTTCCGTTTGTTGCGGTAAGTGTTGTCATGTTATTGTTGTTAATGGGCTTAAAAAGATTTCTTTCAATGTTGTGCAGTAGTGGTAACATGCCTGACAATTACTTACTGTAGACAGTTCTGTTTATCACGGCCCCGTACAGGCTCCGGGGCAATAATATGCCGTGATTCATGTGTTGATTTTGGCGCTATATAAATTTTTTTTGTGTTTACTTAACTTCGTTCCTCACTTTCTTCTTTCTTCTTTCCTTATGCTTTCTTTCTAACTTATTTACTTCCTTACTTGTTTACGTCCTGACTTATCTAACTACTCCTTCCAGAATAGACCCGTTCCATTTCCAGGCCGGAGGTCGTAGGAGGCGACCAAACCTGGCTTTAGTTTTTTTGGGGGTTCATTATATGTTGTAGTATATTTTGTTATGGATGCATAGATGCTTTTGTTGTGTTTGTTTCAGTTTTTTAGTACTAAGCCAAGAGATTGGCTGGGAAGACTGTCTCTGAACTGACCTATTTTGTGTCGGGTGGGTTGTAAAACCTTAACTCAGTCAATTCTGTTTATCACGACAGCCACTGCAGTATACAACTTTTGGCGTAGGCTGTGTTCCCTTGCTGCATTGCCTAGATTGATTTAGCTTTCCACCCTCCATAGAATGGTAAATGAACGAATTTTTAAGATTAGTATCAGTAATAAATTTGTAATTTTTTGAGTGGCTTACAACAAATCTGGAAGCGACACATGCATATACCAGTTCACATTTACCGCATAACTAACCGCATGTATTAGTTGTATCATAGTTAATGGCATTTGAGTCTGTTTGTTGGAGCTTCCCAAATACATAAAATATGCTGTTAAACAGCCGTTTCATTTGTCTTACACCAGTCTTGTATGTATGTCACTGAATTTGTTGCGACATGTTTGCAGGAAGTACGACTTGGTGTGCCTGATGCTGCTGCTGCTGCTGCTGGCTCGGGTACCAACTCGTTACACATAGACTGTGCAGTAGTATATACTGTATACATTTTTGGTGTGATGAACTTAATAGCACATGTTTTGCCTTTGCCGCCAGGCAGTGTTGGCGAGGGTGTTATGTTTTTGGGCTGTCCTGTTTGTCCATCTGTTCGTTTGGTAATTCGTATGGTAGATGTTGTTATTTGTTACTACGATGTCTCACGAATGACTCGAGCAATTTTGACAGAACTGGCAGGCAGTATTCACCAGCCCCTGCTGATGACCTGATTAGATTCTGGAGGTCAAAGGTCAAGGTCACACCTTGGCTCAAGTGTGTGGTGACAAAGGCATCCACATCAATGCTGGTGTGTCAAAGTCCAGCTTCTAATTTTTGAGACAGTAACTTTGCACAGTTATATTAACTTCTGCTTGCTGTAAGTAGTAGTAGCAGTAATGGTAATGGTGGTGGTAGTAATAGTAGTAGTAGTGGTAGTAGTAGTAGTAGTAAATTGCATGGTTACTGGCATTGCAGAGCCAGAATAGTGGGAGAACAATGTCACTTTCCCCGGGAGTTGGTGAATCGTGGAAGGATAAGGCCACCATCATTGTTTGTGATGAATGCTTTGATTTTCCTTCACTGCATTTTAGGTGGTGCAGTGGTGCAACGGGTAGAGTGTTGGACTTGCGATGAACAGGTCATGGGTACAAATCCTACTCGGGGCAAAAGCTGCGTAGCAACCTTGGGCAAGTTGTTCACACCTATGTGCCTCTGTCACGAAGCAGTATAACTTGGTACTGGCCAAGGGGCGGTTATGCTGTGCAGCTGGGAAGGTAACCACAGGCCTGGCGGAACGTAATGGCATTCTACCGCCGAGTGGATGACTTATAGTCACCCAAGGGCTAACTGCCTGTACACTGGGATCAGTTCCAGGCCCAGCACTCAGTAACAAGTATGGGAATCCTTTACCTTTTTGCCTAGACACTTGTGGCTGGGTGACGGGAAGGGCATGCCGATCATTAAAGCTTACCAGACGGTTGTCAGTCAGAACAAGTCAAGTGGGGAAGAAGATTGATTATCAGCCAACTAGCACAGGTTCAATGGACAACGGCTGATAGTGGTGTGTATGTTCTTGCCTGCTGTCAGTCATATTCATACGTACATGATGGCTCTCGGACACATCTCAACAACTCTGAACTTTGAAAAGCACACGTGTTTTAAATAAACCCATAATCTTGTGTGACAGTTCATTTATATGGTTGAATATATCAGTTGCAGTTGCAATGCTTTTTTTTGCACAGATCCCGAAGAAGTGCCATCTCCACCTGTTAGTTTTTCCAACAGTCCTCCACATTTGATTTACTCAACGGAAAAAATCCGCGAGTCGCCAACGCCAGTTTCCGCTGCTTCACCTGGTGGTGGAGTACAGTCAACAGTGTCCAGGTAACTTTGCAGGTTCTGCAGGTGTGAATTACACCTGTTAAAAGAGACAACATTGAATGACAAACATTATGGCATTATGTCATATATGTTTTTTGTCTCATGGTTCCTAAATGTAAGACTCCGGTTTTTAGGAGGAAATGAAACTGAAGAAGTATCGACAAGTGTTCACAGAATTTTGACACAAGGCTGCATTGCATGGGGGCAGATGTTTCACGGGATGGACAATGAAATGCGAGACCTACTAGTCTGGAACATTGCATGCGACTGCCGCAGTCCAGATGTCACTGTTATTGATTTTTTTGCTGCATAAAGCGCCGGAGCATTAACTCTCAATGCTTTTCAATGGGCTGGGCAGCTGCCAAAATAGCCCCTTCCCATGGGGGGAACTTGACCCCATCTGATACATGGTTCCTTGGGCACACCCAAGTCTACCCTACAATTGGCATCTCAGTCGGTTTAGCCGTTTTCACGGGTCATGAACGTGACCAACAGCCTGACACACAGACCATGCTACTCCGTCTGTAGTAACAGGGGCGCATCTTTTGAACTGAGTGCATGCAGTGCGGCCTAAAATGTGACATTTTTTGTCGGTATATACATTACTACTTCATACATTAATGGTTAGTGGGCATGACAGCATACAGTATTCAATAAGTAATGCACATTTTACCATCATAGTAGTCAATCAATAACAGTGACATCTGGACTGCGGCAGTCGCATGACTTTTACTGCATAGCTTAGGTATAGCTTTTATGCTCCTTTTAATACTCCTCCATTTTACTACCTAAAGCTTTTCTTTAACCAGTCGACTTTTCTGGCTTTACTTTGGGTTACGCTGGTTCCTGTAGATTCCGTAAATTGTAAACTTGGATTAGTGGAGCAGGATACAGCATCAGGACACTGCAGAGTGCAGACTTAATACTGTTCTAACTGTTCATGTGTAAACGTTGGCTGCTGTCGCTGCATTTTAGGTTGCATTGCAGTGTTAGCTAGCAATAGCGGCATATTGCTACAAACAGGGTAGCGTGGTCGGTTGTTCGGTCTGTCTGTCTGTCTGTCTGTTGGTTACAATCATCAGCTCTATGAAAACGGCTGAACTGTTAGAGATGCCATTTGGGGTGCTTGTCGAGTGGGCCCAGAGAACCATGTATTAGATGGGAAGACGCATATCTGGGGGTTGTCCACCACATTAAAAATCACTGGAAGTCTGTGTTGCGTTATATGCAAAACGGCTGAACTGATGAGATGCCATTTGGGAGGCCTGACTCATGCGAGCCCAAGGAACCATGTATTAAACAGGGTTAAGGTTGGACGAATCCATTTGCTGCCACGAGGGGTGACAGGTTGGCGATTTTGGCACACGGTGAGCTCTGCAAAAACGTCTGAATTGATCGAGATGCCATGTGGGAGCTGACTCGTCGGCCCAAGGAACCATTTATTTCATGGGGGAGGTCAGATGAATCCATTCGCTGCAATGTGGGGTGACAAGATGGCAATGCGGCCTTTTGTCATATTCTTTGACCACTTGTTTATAAAGAAATCGTGTTTGTTTTATTTGATCAGTTCGGTAATACCTGTTACTGGGGAGCTGTCAACGCCGGACGCACTTGATCTCCAGGTTGAGTACTGGACTGTTGCACCTCGCACAGAACTCGGGGTGGAAAAGGTCGAGAGATCGACTCGTAAAGAGATGAAATGCTCTTTGAAGATGTCGCTGCATTTATTTCGCGTGTTCCGCGGTCAATCTGCAGTACCTGCCGCAGTGTCATCATTGTCAGCTGCTGATCCTGCTTCACTGCTGTCCATGGTCATTGTCACTCCGGAGAAGAAACAGAAAAGTGAGTATCGCTGCAGAGTAGTAGTGATTATTGGCAATTGTCACCTGGCACTGTCGGCAGTGTTTTGTTGCACTTTATCATGTTGGTAAGGTACGGGTGTCGGAGAGCAGTGCCCCCTCCTGGATTCTCAGGAGTCTGATAGTGGATGAATTATAAGGCCAGTGGATGATTTTCGTCGACTGGGGACAGTGATGTAAGTTTTCTTTAGTGCTTTGACGCAGTGATTGGGTGACAAGAAAACCATCCGGCCTGTAAAAGGATTTGTGCCAGTTATCCCCAGATGTTCACTGAAGTGGAAGAAGAAAACCGAGTGAACCGCCCAACCGAAGTTGACCTGTAAAACGACTGTTAAAATGTCAGTGGCAGTGGTGGTGTAATATTGGCATTTCTTATCACAGATGAAGAATATTTATATCAAACCATACGAGTTGTGATAACATCTCAAAAGTTTTGGTTCACTGTTATCATAGTCGGGGTACAGTGAATTCCTGTTCGTGCACAGTAATGCGACTGAAGAAGTCAAAGGAGCTGGAAACAAAGAAGAGTCAGCAGTTCGATGGAATTACTCGTCTGGTGTGCACGTCCAAGTCTCAGAACAATCTACTTTCTGGTGAGTTTATGTTCGTCTTGCTTGCCTTGTTAGTAAAGCTTCAAGTACCACTAACTGGTCACCCTCTTGATGAAACTGCTTTGTAGAAATAGTCCCAGAAAGGTTGTGATTGCTTAGACAAATTTTGAGATGAAATAGTAGAGTGTGGTTACAAGAAAGTGACATGATCCAGCCAGGTAATTTGACAGACATGTAGCAAAGATGATACATTTGCTGCCCTCTCTGTCTCATATGTTTTAGGCAGTACATATTTGGTGATGTAAACGTTATCATGTGTGACAGTTAAGGTCATGGCTGGATCATATGGATGTGATACATAACTCTTCTTTGGTGGTTTGACACTTAGTTGGGTGAGAGCACCTGTGCCACTAGTCTAAGCGGAGGAAGAAATCGAGGGAAACTGTCGAACTATGTCGGTAACGCTGTGCCCCATATGGGCTCTGGGGCTGTAATGTGCCGTGATTCATTTGTTGATTCTATTGCTATATGGGTTATTTGTTTGCTTACTTAACTTCCTTACTTACTGTCTTCCTTACTTGTCTATGGGGTAAGTCAATAAAAAACAATCCTTTAGGAAAATTCTGTATCTGCACAATTGTAGCAGATTTTTAAAATTAAATTTATAGTTTTTACAGAGGAGGATTCAGGCCATTTATGCCATAAATTTTGTTACAATATTTGGTGTGGTTTTAAAATTACAACTAAGTGAACAAGTATAGCACAATTTTGTTGACATTTGTTAATGTTTTTAGCACGAGTAAACTGAATAATTTAGACAAAATTGTTAAGACACTTCGAGCAAGGATTTGGGGCTAAAGTGATAAGAGCAAGTTATCCTGATATCCTGACAAAAACTGAGCTTTAGCACGTTGCTAACCATCGGGTCGATGAGATGGGTTCAGCTGTAACATGTCATGCAGGTAGTGGTAGGGTGATCTGTGTTGCTGCAGCTGGTGAACATTTTGAACACAGTTGGCAAAAAGCTGTGTAAAGTTTGATTTGCTATTCATGAATATTCAATGCGCCACTGCATGTTCACTTGAAAAAGTGAGCTTTAAAGTTTAAAATGTTGTTTCTGTTGAACCATATCAATTACTTCAATGAAATTTGCAGGATATGTTTTATGAATGGTCACATATAAAGTCTGAAAGTTTGGCTCAAGCCCATATTACCATAGCTGAAATTTGTTAAGAACGCATGTTTGCTTTTGTTGTGTTCGATTTAGTTTTTCAGTACTAAGTCAAGAAATTGGCTGGGAAGAGCGTCTCTGAAATGACCTATTATGTGTCGACGGGTGGGACGTAAGACCTGAACTCTGTCAATCAATGTTAGTGATGTACTAATGATAACTTATCAATTCAATGCAGCTTAATGCAAATGCACGGAGGACCTTGCTAAAGCTGATGGCGGAGTTAAGCTAAGTTGCAAGTGTCCGTCCGTCCGTGAGTGACGGTTGTGTTTCTTTGACATGTAGATGTCTGGATGACATTTGTCGGTTGGCTTGTGTGTCAGTGAGTGTGGATGGAGTCGACTGGTCCAGTGTGAAGTTTTTCCAGCTGTCCTCGCAGTGGCAGTCACACGTCAAGCACTTCCCAGTGCTGCTCTTTGGCATAACAGCACCAGCCTCGGACATGGCTGCACCGTCCCAGCTGACCATTTGAATGTGACATTTACTTTTTTACCCCGTGGCTTCTCTCTAGTTGATAAATACATATTGCATGTCGAACAGAGTTGCCAATACACCTTTGCCCGTGGTTTTGCCTTTGTCAAATGTTGACTGTATTTTCAGAATTCTTACACGGACAAGCTCAGCAGTAAATGTAATGTGATATAAATGTCAGTTTGCATGGCACATCATTGCCAAAGCCTCTGATGTGCTGCCTACGTTAGTCCTACGTGGAAAGAAATATCACAGTAAATGGCCAAAACCGGTAGTACTGTGAGCGTGTGAAGTAATAGTTAAAGATCCCATTCCCATTACTTATCATTAACCTCCTTGTCGTTAATCCGGAGTTTGACTTTGGATGTGTCTAACATACTAAAAGCAGTAACCTGAAGTTCAACTTGGGGTACAGAGATCCAAGCAGATGTGCACTGTTGTGGCGTTACATTCTCTCTGTTCCACAATAATTGAGTCATTAATTGCAAAGCTGCCACTGTGCATGAGTTAACTCCGCCGCCGGATTGTGATCAATACGCAACTCTGCGGCAGTTCTCCTCATCACGTACGGTGAACTCAAGTAATTACGAGATTTAGGGAGTCTATACCAGCGTGAATATGAGTTGCAAATCAACAAAATTGAAGAAATCAAGCAGCGACAAGTTGAACTCTGGAAAAGCAGTAATGTAACATTTGTGTGAAAAGATGTAATTTTTATGTTTCTGTGTTTTGCCAGGTAGTGCAGAAGCACTAGGTGAGGTTGACAAATAAACTACCATTTGTCTTCTTACGTTCTTGGCAACATTCCTGCCAAAATTATAAAAACCGGTTGATGCAGGTCGACTCGAAGTTATTGCAAGCTAAAGCAATGTTTGTGTCACAGTGTACTTAACAATGTAGTGTGGTGATATGTTTCATGTGCAATAAGACTGTTATTACTGTATAGCAAATTTACTATTGAGTCTTCCAGTGAAAGAATTCTGAAAATGCAACAATATTTTATGAAGTTACGGTCACCAGTGTAGTGGCGCCTTTTTTGTCTCCATGTAGTTTCTGTGTATTGCCGTTCTACGTGGTGAGGCTCAAAAGGTGCAAAGGTGGCCATTATTGTTTTCAAGTTGCTGCACGGTGAAACCCCATTTTACCTCCCGGATGACTGCCAGCTTATCGATGACTCCGGACGTTGATGTCTTCGCTCGGCTAATGCCAATGCCCTCACTGTCCCATGAACTAACAGTCAGCTCGGAGACAGGAGTTTTTCGGTGGCGGGTCCGAAAGTATGAAACAGTCTTCCCGCTACATTGCGACAGCCTGACGTTGAATTAGGGCAGTTCAAACGACTTTTAGAGACATTTTTGTTTGGCGATGCTGCAGTCACTAGAGACTTTTTGTTTTTAATGTGCTGTGTATAAATTGACTTACTCACTCACATGCACATTGTCGATTTGTCACCATTCTCTAGTCACAGTTGGTTGTCATTTTAATCCATGTTGTATGTAGCTTAGATTATTCTACATTCCTGGCGTGACTTTATACTCAAGCACTTTTCATTTACTTACGTGTTAATATCCACACTAGTGGAATAATGACTGATGCATTAGCAAGATGAGCGCCTGTGCATACAGTTGATTGGAACGACTGATAGTGAATCAGTATATATATATATGTATATTGGGACAGTCTTACCGATTTCATTATCCCCGCAAAAGCGAGGGAATATGTTTCACCGGCGTTGGTTTGTGTGTTTGTGTGTCTGTCTGTGACCACAATAACTAAAAAAATTGTGGACGGATTTGTACCAAATTTTATGGGAACTTTCCTAGAGGGAAAGGGAAGACCATGTTCGTGTTTTGTTACGATCGGTAGAGGGATGTGGAAGTAACGGTCAAAAAACTTCGTAAACCGGCGATTGTTTACATTTTACACTTGCACGCTTAATCATATCCGCGCACGGTAACGTAACGTGACGGTCAAAAAATCGGCGAATGCTTTCGCGGGGATTTGTACTCTGTCAGAGTACTTTCCATGTAGTTGTTTGATGAAAATGGTTTTACAGTCCTGTAACAAAAATGGTATTTTCTGGTCTGTTTTTATACCTATATTGTGCTGTAACTCTGTGCCGATTGCAATCACCTTTTCTGATTCTTTCATATTCTGGTCTTTGTTGTAGTGTGCAGCAAGTATGAGCTGTATATCATATAAATATATCATAATGTATATAGCGACATGCACTGTGATTCAAAAAAGGACCCCGACATTAGCTGTTTAATCAGGTTGTAGCTAAAAAGGTCCGGATTTTTTCCTGAGACACAGTATACTTGATTTTCACATAACCACTTTTGTAGCAATACTTTCGTTGCAGTCTTTGCAAAGTTATTTTTTTATTTATACCTTGTATAGTGACTTGTCAGATTTGCGCAGGTAGTATCTTTTATCGTGTCTTATTCTGGTTTAAAAGTATTCTGTGTATGTTGTTATGTATAGTATGTTTTTAAGAACCAGAATTGTAAAGTGTAAGAATTTAACAAAACTAGATTGTCTGGTAGTAAATGACTTGAGAAAAATCCGGGTAAGTTTATGATTCTCATTTTTGCAGTTCACAATATTGCACTGATTTGAAACTATTTCATTTTGCATGTTCCTCCTAGATATTCTGTCAAACAGAAGTCTCCATGCTGCATACCTGTGCCAAATGCTGTAACCCTGGGTGGAGCTGATGACCAGAGGCAGAGCTTCTCCAGTAGGGCAGAAGTCACGTGATTTGTTGTAGTGGGTGGTAAGCTTGCAACAGCAGTGGCTGTTCATGCATAATGTTCTCGGTTAGCTAGCACCAGTTCGGGGTATCTATGTATCTAAAACGAAAACTGTGTTACGTCACTTTTACGTGATGGAAGGGAAGAACAATGCATCAATGCAGAACCTTGCACTGGGTGATCTAGTACCAAATAATTACACAACCTATCGTTTTATAACTTGCAAGAGAGTCCAACTTAAGCGGTTGACGTTCATTGTGCTGTATATCAATCATGTGTTATGAATGTGTCTTGTGTCCCAAAAAACGACGCTGCTTTAGCTTGCTGTAACTGTAACATACATCAACCAATTTTGATAATTTTGGGCAGGAATGTTGCTAAGAAACAGGCAGCCAAATGGTACTTTATTTTGCCACCTCGCCTAACTGCTAACTAATGCTTCTGCACTACCTTTGGTAACTGGAAGCCGAAAATTGCATCTTTTGACTTAAATGCTGAATGTTGCTTTGCCAACAGACACACTATAAAACATTCATATTATCACTTGGTCACAGCTGAACCATCCTTCATTTGCACAAAGATCAACCGTATGCATCAAACAAAACCTAGGAAGGGAGTATAGCATGCTGCCGTCTGATACCACACACTCATCGTTTACCAAGTCTGTCATGATGTCAGTCGCTGTGTCAAGAGTGGGAGTTGTTCTTTGTTGAGCCTGAAGCGAAAAGTCAATGGATAGTATTGGTTGGTATCTTACTATCTCAACAAATGTTAGCCGTTATCAAACACATTGTTGATGACAATATTATTTGCCTTTTTAGCAGCACATGCGTTCACTATTGCATGTTGCGCACAATACCTTTCAACAGCTGCTCATAACTCTCAGCGTCATTTCTTTTGAGCTGTATGGCCCCCAACAGTCCAGGGTTGAATGCAATTGATTACGAGATTTAGGGAGTCTACAGCAGTGTTAATATGAGTTGCAAGTCAACAAGATTAAACAAATCAAGCAATGACTGGTGAACTCTGGCAAAACAACATTCAGCATTTAAGTAAAAAGACGCAGTTTTTGGCCTTATGTTACCCCAGGTAGTGCAGAAACACTCGTTAGGTGAGGTGGGAAAGTAAATATTAGTATCATTTGACTGCTTAATTTCTTTGCAACATTCCTGCGAAAAATTATCAAAATCAGTTAACGTGCGTCAGAGTTATAGCAAGCCAAAGCAGTGTCGTTTTTGGGACACAGTGTATAATGGTGAACTAAGTAATTGTTAATCAATGTATTTTACCATTCGAGTACTTACCAATAACGGCCTGCAGTTGAGTTAGCTGTGTTATTCGTGGTGTTAATGTCCTAACATTGTTCACAACAGCTTGTGAAGCAGCTGTCACTGGCAGACATGGTGCACTGTGCACTTACAGGTCTGTGTTGGCCAGTGGATCCTGATGTGGTCTGAGGCAGACGATTGCAGTATCTTTGCCAGGACGGGATGCCAGCCAACAGACACAGGACCTTGATGACACAAGCAGGGAACTGTTAAAAATTTCTGTATGATATATGGTCAGAGATGTACAGTACGTTTTTTTGGAAAATCATATCGTCAGATTTATTTCGTGAAAATTCATTATCGGTTAATTAAACATTTTTGACTAAATGTAGCAGTGAATCGAAAAGTCATCTATTACAAAGCTCATAGATACTTTGATATTTATACACTTGTTTCTCAAAACAGATCACATCTTTGGCTTGCTATGACTTTGAACAGAACTTGATTTTTGGCAGAAGTGTTAATGGGAAAGTAAGCAATCGGAAGATGATTTTTCCCACATCACCATTTGTGCCAGATGTCAGCTGTCGAATGATAATGTAGTCGAGATGGTGCGGCATAATTGTTCGACAACATACTCTATTAGCAGATACTGTCATGGGTACTGATGGCAGAGCCAGTATAACGGGTTGAGATCTCATTCCTGATGAGTCAGTGTATGAAGACAAAATGATGTGCAGTGAGTGATGCCACTGGTCGAGCATCCAGCCACACTAAACTCTTTCACAGTAGCCTGTGATTTAGTCAGTTGCAATCCCCTGTGTCCAAGTTTGCCTCCTAATCATTGTGCATGATGCAAATATTTATTCACTGTTGTGCATTGACAACTGAAATGTTTGTTGCACTCTGTTTAATGCAGACAGCATTAGTGTAATAGGTATTTGGTAGCTTGTGGTGTCAACGCAATCTTATTGGATAGTCCTGCGTTCTAGTCTAAATACATGATATAACATTCATAAGGTCCTCCGTTATCGTCACTAGTGATGGTAGTTGAATTCGGCCAGTTCAAGTACATAAATATGGACTAGAGTCCAACTCGTGTATGTGATTGGATTTTAGTGATACAGTTTAGCCTCAGTCATCTCTTAGGATCGGCGGGACAACCGGCCAATCAAGGTTCACTTTGTGAATGTGTGCGTCTGCCACAGCCAGCATTGCAATGAATCGGTGCTATCTTAAACGTCTGTGTTACGACCTCAGATAAGAATTCATTGGCCTTACGTTTTGTGTTAGATTGCAAATTAGATTTTAAGAACATGATTAGAGCATTTAAGTCGGAACATTGTCTGATTTCAGATGTGCTACATTTTCTATTTGGTGCTGCTTTGGTTGTTTAAATTTAGTGCATTCTTACTCAGTTTTGTATTCTGAGTTTATGGCTTTTGTTTCCAGAATGAGAACTTTGTAGTAAGTAAACATTATGTATGCCAGTTGTATGTATGTCATCTTTATTTTGTTTAATGTGTAGACATATTGTAACTAGTTAATGTCTCGTTTGGTGATTGATGTCTGTACATATGCAATTTTATACATTGTGTTAGATGTGATCAGTTACATGATTATTTAGGTCTATTTTGTGATAGACTTGCTTAAATGACGTACATAAAGCATGTGAGTAGGTACATGTAAATGATAATTGGTCTGCGTGTACAAACTAGTATACCTACTATAAACATAATAAACGTAAATATTGCACCTTGTTACTGGCCCGCTAATGGGCCAGTATTGTTTTGCTCGCGGGTGTCTGTCGGCGTCTGTCATCTGTAACGTGGCGCATATGCAACATAACTCACCAGGGGCAGCACGCGGCGGGCCAGTCGTGTTACGTCCCAGCTTGTTGTTCAAGTCCTACTCCTTCGTGGTTGCTAACTACTCCTGTACTATTTGATTTACTTCAATCAGATACGATGCAAACAAAAAAAATCTAGTACTCCCATTGACATGTACATCATCAGTGAATACAGTGAAATATGAAGTCTGTATCCACAACATATTTCAATAATTACAGATGTCTCAAAACAAAGTAATCAAACTGCAACTGTCCTAAAGTCTCACTTATTACCAAACTTCCTAATTCAGTTTTTGTATGCACTGCTGAACTGTATGCCATACTTATAGCTCTTAATGAACTCAGCAAACAACAACACAAATATTATCTACTTTTTCTGACTCTCTAATTAGCCTCAACTCCAATGTTAACAAAAAACTTGAACACCCCATCACCTTACAAATTCTGTTAAATTCTTTACTCACTCCTTTAATATTGTATTCTGCTGGCTACCAAGTCATGTAGTTATTCCAGGTAATGAAAAAGCAGATAAATCGGCTAAATCTGTATTAAACAGACCAATCCTTAGAATTTCTATCCCATATACAGATCTCACACCTATTATCAACAAATATATTTATGACAAGCAAACTTGGAACTCACAAACAAAATAAACTCTACCAAATTTATCCAACTATACCTTCTTACTCCACTCTTCCTACGTCATATCAACGAAAGGACCAAATCATATATAAGTGATTATGCATTGGACATACTCGTTTAACACATTCTTATCTCATTGAACACACAGATCCAACAATATTGTTATATTTTTCTTTTTCAGTTATCTTACCTGAAGAATTAATACTTATTAAATTTTAATATTTGTAATATAGTTTTAGCTTCAAGGCGCGATATGACCTAAATTGTGTTGAAGGTGCCGTTAAACACCAACCAACCAACCAACATGTAAATGATAAAAACTAAAATCTTTTTCAACTTTTCAACAAATATATCCATTACAATTGGCAATATAATTGGAATTTGCAAAGTCATAAAAACAAAATAAACTTTACAAAATGTGATGAAAAAGCAGGTAACATACTCTTTTTTTACACATTCTTATTGTATTATTGAACACACTGATCCTCCAAAATGTACAGACTGTAATCAACTTCTCTCTGACAAACACATACTAACAGGTTGGTTGGGGTTTAATGGCGCTTTCAACACAATGTACTTTGATCAAACATGACATCAATACTATTCCTTTACTGACATTAATAACATATTCGGTCATGCACCCAGCTAAAATATACTAAATTTTATTTTTAAAAATTTATGTATATGGTCACTTATAATTTCTAAAGAAGAAATCTTACACTTTCAATTAATAATTTATCTAATTACAACTTACTCATTCAATCTAAATCTACTATTATAACAATAATAAGAATTAATCCATATTAAATTTTAATTTTTATAATATGGTTTGACCTTAAAGGCGCAATATGACCTTAATTGTGTTGAAAGCGCTGTTAAACCCCAAACAACCTTGTATTATGCTTAGTTTCTTCTGTACTATGCTAAGTGCTTGGCAGAGAATAACGTCTGTTACTGTGTCGAGTGGGACGTAAAATATTTACTAACTCACTATTGTTACTTGGGAAGCATTAATAGTGAAAACTGCAGATGGTATTTCATTTTTCAGTACGATTTAATGTTATTAGTGTTGCGTGAAAGGTATCTGTATGGCCGTGGACCACTGTCGATGTGCTTTATTGATGACATGTTACTATAAATGTTATGCAAGTCCACGTAGTCGTGTGTTTCCTCAATATCTTTTTACATGTTGTGCGTCGTAGTTTTTTTCTCCGAGCATAATGACAATTTGGAGTGAATGTTTTACTGCATTGTGCCTAATAGTGTGAGTACTGTGTGACGTGACAGTGCACATGTTACGTGCACTGTTTTAAGACTGCATGAAGTGGCTGTGCGCGTTTTATTCGTTGTTGTACATTGTTTGCAAGTAATACTGTGTGATCCATAATTGTGAACTTTTGAAACATCATGATGTTCTAATAACATTCAGACCTTATCTCTGTCAGCTGTGGAACAAGATTTAGTGAATTGGTGTTTATTTTGTGTATAATACAGGTGACGTGTTAATTCACAATGTATCGTTTAGCTACGTTCAGACGTCTGATTCTGTGAATTATTGTAGTTTGAATTTCACTATCAGAAAGCAATTATCAGCCTTTATATTAGCGTAGCCATAGGCGTAAGTTTAGGGGGACGGGGTCCGGACCCCCCACACTTTTTTGAGTGGGAGGACGGACCCCCCACTTTATAAGTACACCAAGTCAGAAATTTTGCTTGGTCTCTCTCACTTTTCAGACCAACTTTACGCCACTGAGCATAGCAAACATGCATAACAATCACAATAAATCACAAAATGAATTTGTATAGCGCAGCTTCAATACTGGACATCGGCGCTGAACAGAATAAAATGACGTAAAATACAATACAGTAAAAATAACCGAAAAAATAACGTAAAAATAAAGATGACAAAATATAACTGTAAATAACGTAAATAATAGTTTGACTAGAAGTAATGAGTTCATTAGGCATACAGTACGCTTCCATAAAATAAATAGTTTTTAGATGGCGTTTGAACATCGCGATACAGTCCATTTGACGGATTGATGTACATAGCTGATTCCAGGCTTGTAGACCAGCAACTGAAAAAGCTTTGGGACCGACTGACGATGACACCTGTGGTACGTCGTACAGTGAATTGTCTGCCCAGCGCACAAAAAGCCGCAGATGAGTTCTTCAGAATGACACAATGGCAGTACTGAAGGCACGTATAATAGTCGTCTAATAAGGCAGCTGAGTTTGATGTGTTTCTTTTCTTCAAGTCCTGTATGTTGTTAGGCCTATACATGCCAAACTGTACTAAGTAATAGTGTATATCCTTTGTTGCTTGGTGCCGTCACATGTAGTGGGACACGTAGTGGAAAATGTGGCAAATATGGGGACGCTGAATTCTCGTCAGTCACTCCACATTCTGGGAAGGGAGGACTCCGTCTGTTCTCAATTTTTTAAATAATAGATGTTGGATTATGACGGATATTGTGCACTAAGCACTGCGCATTACTAAGGCAACGGTTGCAAAAAATCTTGGGGTGGCAACCACCACCCCTGATGTTTTTCGTTATTTATTTATTGGCTAGGTTTCAAAAGCTGTAAAGGGTGTCTTGCACGCATTTAGAAATACTGTACATTTATTTCACTAATTGGGTTTAAAAGTTACAGCCATTACCGGAGAGAAACGAGCTAGGCTATAAGATACGTTTTGTACAAGTTCCTAGTTGATCATCGTTTTAACCACACTTTAAAAATATAACATTCTAAAATATTGTGACCTGCGTGATTTACTTATTCTCTCACATTTTGTTTATAAATTTACTAACAGGCTACATGTATTGCCAGTTGTATTCCTACTGTTAGGCCCTAATGTGACGGTATTCTTCTGGATATTTTATTATAGGCTCTATGAGGCAAAAACGGTCTTCACGCGTTCGGCAATAACTCCGCCGATAGTGAACTGATTTGGATGTAATCTGGAACAGTGTGAGCCAAATGTGGGGGGCTGGCCCTGGCAGATTTTGGGCGCGATCCGCGCAGTATCGACAGTTTGCGAGGGATCGTTTTTCCAGAAAAAAAAACGCAAAAATTTCTCACAAAATTTCCAAGTCTTGCGACTTCAGGCCGTCATAACTCCGCAATAATTATAAATGTCGAAAATTCACGGCCAAATGGTCCACCTACGGGGTGTCTAGTTTCCATTTTTACCGTTAGGATCACTTAAAAGTCTTTTGAACTGAACGCTGCGCACCAGAAAGGGACCTACCCAAATTTTCGGTAACGTCCGTTGTCCAATATTGTCCAACAGTACGCTGCAGTGCTGGTACGGCCCAGAACCATAGATATGGCTATGGTGCGGCCTAGTGAGCGATATATTGAAGAAAAGCAGACTGAATTGGAAACGGAAAGTAAGTAACACGCTGACATCACTCAGTCTCAGGAACGTGACACTAGGTATCGTCGAATGCAGGAACTAAGCAGCTTGTGTGTCAGTAAACAAGTAAACAGTTGTGTCACCTGTCGAGTATACACCGGTGGTAGCGTTCTCTTCGAGCCTATATTGCAGTGTGTCTCCAGATACACTGCAACCCATCTAGTTTCATTTGCACGTACAAATTTAAAAAACACGTTCCCAAATATTGAAATTTTTATCACCTGACATTCAATCTTGTTGCTCCATTTACTCATTCAAGAGAAGTCTAATTATTGACTGCTGCCTACTGTTTCTCGTTTATTTACTATTTGCTTTTTCCCTTCCGGAATCTCCTTGCTTTTGGTTTTAATTGTCAGTGTAATTATTTACAAAGTTTGGAGTTGAAACTCTGAGACCTAACTTCTGTCTGTCAAACACATACTACAGTGTGTCTCAGAAAAAAACGACACTGCTTTGGCTTGCTATAACTTCGACAAGC
>Ga0209780_1000680_pt1 | contig 19345 bp, 12 predicted proteins | sample WorMetexBAHAMAS2_FD_187384 | JGI IMG/M metagenome (GOLD analysis project Ga0209780, IMG submission 187384) | Marine gutless worms symbiont microbial communities from Max Planck institute for Marine Microbiology, Germany - Inanidrilus exumae... | ecosystem: Host-associated > Annelida > Digestive...
CAATATTATAGGCGTTTTCGACCAAGTTGAGGGCATAGACCACAAATATAAAATGAAACCCGGAACCGGAAGTAGTTTTCGCCGCCATTTTAGTGAAAGAACGATTTTGGGTATTTTTGGGCTTTTTAAAACTCCGTTGCTATGGGCCATACAAGGTCCATATTTGGTACGGTATCTTAGGTTTTGGCCCTAAATACTCGTGCAGAAGGTCAAGTCAAAGGTCAGTGTCATCATACCTTTCATATGTGGTGCCAGGTGCGGCGGATATGCGTAAAATGCCATGTTTGACCACGTATATCTCGGTGTAGGAACCAGGCATACCGCGTTCGTTTGAAACTTTTAACAGAGCAATAGTAGTACTACAAGACTGGCGAGTTTTATCTGTACAGCTGTTTCCATTTTAAAATTACAGCTCCATGAAGTTAACGTAAGGCAAACTGACGCCAGTCTTCTAAACGCCCCCGATGGCATCCTGACTGTGATCTCGCCAAGTGTTTGTGTTAGTTTAGAAGTTTCATCTTCTCTCGTCTACATAGTGTCTTTGCAGCTTTCCAAAAATGACGATGACTGAGTGCTTCTGCATTGCCATTTACCTTGTCCAAGATGTCATGTCATGACTGAGTAACTGGGAGTTTAAAATAGATTGAAATTTGAAAAGAAAGATCAGAACTTGTTCCCTTATTCACCTACCATAAAAGCCCAATTTATACTGCATTTCATTGGTTTATTTGCATTTTTGCTAATATGACCATATCTAACGGGCAGTATGTATGTCTAATGTTTTAATCAATCATGCTAAATTCTATTCCATTGGGCAAATTTGTTGGTTCATAACAAGTTTGCAACTTAGGGTTGTAGGCATAATTGAACACATTATATTGATTAGTAGCAGTGTGGTGGAGGAAAATATGGTGGTTAATAGGCCTATGCAAAGAGGCATTTGGCCATGGAAAGTACAGGAACATGGCTGAGATCGAAGACAATGGATGAAATGATATAATTTGGCAGAAAGCTTCTCATGTGTTCAGTTCAGATAGGAAGAGCTATATAGATATCCTTTATCACTTTATCTTCTTCCTTGGTCACTGATTGTCAGCAGTAAATTGATTGGTTGCATGGTGCAGCATGGTTACTTTCTCCCCGGTAAGGGTGCAAAGTATTGTGATCAGCGTGTCTGTATGTCTGTCTGTCTGTCCATTGACATATCTAAAACCAAATTTCATGAAATTTTCTGTACATCGTCTTACCTGTGGTTGTGGCTTGGTCCTCCTCTGACAGGGTTCCCACAAACCTGGAAAACCTTGAAAACCTGGAATTGTCAGGCAAGTTTGTAAGCCTGGAAAAGTCAGGGAAAAGTCGGGGAATTTGCGATATAGTCAGGGAATTTTTTTATGAACTGTTGCATTTTTCGCGAGTTGCTTATCTATGAGTTGATCTTTACATGTAATGTGTAAATTGAATTAGCTTGAACTTATGCTCGATTATGATTACATAATTTCTTGGGTAAACAGACTGTTTTTGTGTAATCAACATTTTTAGTTACTGTTGTGGAAAGCTCCGCCAAATGCCTGGAGATACTTTAAAGTTATCTGAAAAAGTCGGGGAATTTTATTTTGCCTAACCTGTGGGAACCCTCTCTGATGATAGTGCAATATGTTATGTACTTTTGGTTTTTGTTAACGACATCATGTTTTCACGTAATGGAGCCAGTGGGCCAGAAACAAAGACATTATGTGTTTTCGAGTTAATTGCAGGCTTGTTGTATAGTGTAGCACAGCAGGATGTGAACTTTGCCAAAGATTCTTACCATCGTATTTATGTTTAATTTGCTTGTGATAATGATAAGCTAAATAAATATGGTTTGTAGTGCGTGTTAATTACATTGCAGTTGATAGATATGGGCTTCAGTCGTGAACAGGCAATGGAAGCATTGGTTCATACAAACAGCTTGGAGCAAGCCACTGAATACTGCCTAACACACCAGCAGCCTGTTCCAGCTGCAGCTTCGGCACAGGTCTACTCATCAGCGTGGCTTTATTTGCTGTTTACATAACTCAAAACCAGCTTTTACTGGTTTCAAAATTAGTGAGTCTTTTGAGAACTTTTAATTGAGTGCAGTAAATGAGTTGAAACTGATTGACATGTGATAAATTTCACAAGTCATGAAATATTTACCCACGCCGGCAGTAGTCTCAGGGTTAGGGTGTTAACTGGCATTTGTGTGTTTGTAAGTAAGTAAGTAAGTAAGGATATCTATATAGCGCAGTAAATCATACGTCACACTGCACTGTGTTGTGATTTCTCAAAACCCAAATAAATGAGCTTTAAGATGTCGCCTAAACTGTCCGTAAACTTAAGACTTGTCGTCAAACTGTTACACAAACGAGGTGCCGCAACAGCAAATCTTCTGTCAGCAAATCTGTTGTGGGTTTGTGGAACCATTAGTGTCCTATCAGTAGTCGAGTGCAGGAGGCGGCGATAAGACATGCCATCTCGAATTCCACTCGTCTCTGGACCGGCAGCCAGTGTAACTGATGGAGCACCAGAGTGATGTGGATGTTGTCTGTTCATTTACATGATATCTCAGAAACCACTACAGCTAGGATCACCAAACTTGACATAGGAATGTTCCACGACGAGTCCAGGAAACCCATTTATTTTGGAGTCAGAAGGTCACAGGTCAAGGTCTGGAGTCGCAAAAAAAACATTGCCGGCATGTGTCTAGGTTTGCATTCTTGTGAGTGCTGGTTTCTTTTAGCTCATTAGATTGTTCACTTGATTTTTCAGCATGTCTAATTTATTTTAGTTAGAAGTTATATATACTATTCATAATTTACTTTCTGATGGAAATTAGCAGTAAATTTTGAAAAGAAACTACAGTTAATTGGAAATAGTCACATATAAGTAAAAAGCAGTGTGTCTTAATTGGTGTTATGCTACATTTTGATTTGTTTTAAAATTTTGTTACACATTACAATGTTGATTTGCATAGCCTGTTAGAAATCTCATCCACAATGACACTGTGTTACTAGATGGATGTTGATTCGGAGGATGATCAGATGATGCGGGCAATAGCGTTATCCCTTGGTCAAAATGTCTCATCACTGGAAAGTGAGGTAAAACAAACTCAACAGAGTGAATCTTTACAAATGTTTCATGATGATGCAAATGTTTCATGGTGATGCCTGTTTTATTACTGGCCCGGGCCAGTATTGTTTTGCTCGTTGGCTTCTGTCGTCGTTTTCTGTCATCTGCAACACTCCACAGTGGCGCATTGTAACTCACCAGGGGGCAGCATGCGATGGCGGGCCAGTTGTATTACATCCCGTTGGTGCTACTACACCTTGTTTTATCAGACTTTAGGGTTATTTTGTCTTTTCATTTTGTATGTCTGGTCAGCTACAGTTGTCAAGTCTTTTATTTCCCCATTGTTATTTTCTCTGCCACTTTTGACAGGGTATGTTTTCACTGACGTTAGGGTTTATTTTCATAAAATTGGGAATATGTAATTATGGACCAGCGAAGGTTTGATTAAGGTCAGGGTTTAGGATTAGAGTTAGGGATAGCACATCTGCTGGTGAATTGCAATGACACTGTTGTGGGGGTATGTGAAGGTACTTTCCTTTGTTTTGTTATCTCTAGTACTCATGTAAATAATGAGTCTCATGCCATATGAAAGCATTCTGCACGTGTGGTTGGTTGACTGAAGCGACTTTTTTGCATGTTCAGGCTGCTAGTGACAGCTCAGAAGCCAAGAAAGCTGAAGAGCAGGCCAAGTCAGCACCAGAACCTCCACTCGAGAAAGCTATTATCGATCACTTCAGTGAAACTCTCCTGCCAGGTATATTACTATACAAACAGAATTTGTTCATTATATCCTTCACAACTTTGACGTTGTTGGTTAAAAAAGTAAAGACGAAATACACCATATTCCACAGAGGACCTAAACACAGTGGTTGTCTGTCTGCCTGTCGTAGGCCATTTGGCCGGTACTGGATATACCGAAAAATCGCTGATGCAGGGCTGGTAAGATGCCAGCCAGAGAACGAACAATGTCGCTGCCCATTCGCTGATGCTCATTGCCCATCCTGCTGAGGATAGGAGGCTGAGTTGACGTGAGAGGCTGATCATACACTAAACGGTCACTGTTAGTAGTAGATGGTCTCAATGTAGAGTAAGTTGATGCATGCAATGCTGATACCACTACGCCAAAGTGACACCCGACACTGGTCGTGTCACATGAAGGGAATCCTGTAAAATACTATATGCTTCACAAATTTTAAAGATTCACTTTTGGGACACATCTAGAGTAATTCCAGAGACCTAGGTCGGTTAAATACCAGTCGAAAAGTACAATGAAGATTGTGCATTGTGTTTGATATAGTCAATACTGTGTCAGGCTTATTTGCGACCTAGATCCATGCTAAAGTTTCTGTTGCATATTGCACACACTGCACACAGCTTTGATTACTGTTTACACGGCTGGAATGACGACAGGAAAACGCCTGTAAAATACTACAATACTTGTCCCTGAAATGTGTAACTGGTACTAGCATCTGAGAGAGGATAAAGGGGTGAAGAAATGACGAGGCCAGGTGACTGGTTAGTGCTTTGATACTGATGGGGGGGGGGGCAGGAACGACACCCAGCTCATAAAAACATGTTCCGTCAATTCCAAGAGAACGAGTGTTGGACTAGGACCCTGGGGGAAACCAGCTGAGCCTGATTCACCCTGATAAATGACCATTAAATGCTGGTACTAGTAGTTGTAATAGTAGTTGTGGTAGTTGTATTTGTAGTGGTAGTGGTAGTCTCTGAATGGTTTTGAAAACAACTGTTACCACTGGCTAACCGGATAAAATGGAAATATAGCCATTAATATGATGCACAGTTTGTGGAAGTAGTTTGCTGAAACATAAACATGATGTATCTGATGGCCTGTAGCTGATTGTTCTGTGCTACATACAGGTTGTCTACAGTTGTTGGACACTCTACCGCAGTCCGTCTATCGTGTGTGCGATCTGTTGATGGTGCTAACTACACGCAACGGTCTCACTTGGCAAACTGAAGTCCTTACGTCTCTCATTTCACAGGTGCTTTGCTGTCATTTCTCTGTCGTCTGTGGATCTTTTGATGCTGAACTGTTTGATTTTCTACCCTTGTGCTAAACTGAGGTTTACTCTCTGTAGAAAGAAGAGATCTTCGAACATGCCAATTACCCACTGCTTACTTGTGTTACTGTATCGAAATTATGGCCATGCCACAAATTGTTTGTCTATCATCCCATCTCTCGGGACTGATGGAAGGTCTCTTTTTTGTGGGCAGATCCGGGCTGATCTAATACAAAACGTAGCTGTCCTCAGTGCTAACTCTCATATCAACAACCAACTTGATCCGTTTAGGTGTTTATCGTCGGTGTTACTTGCACACAGACGCACAAACCATAGGATAAGCCACACTGCGGTAATCATGGCTAGAAACTATTAAGTCGCATCTTGTGCTGTGTTTTCTTGACTTTCTCCGGTGTAAGAGCCTATAATCCAGTAATAGTGTAAATGTAGTTTATTGTGATTTTGGAGTTAAGATGACTTCAAATTCTGAAAAGAGACAAATCCTGCTGTCATGTTTGCTGTCAGTGTTACAATTATTATGCTTTGCTGCTTTTACTTTGGCTCGCAATCATCTGTCTCGGTGGTGGTGTACAGATTGCTGAAATTGGCGTCATTTTAATGGAGTCTGCGTCGCCAATGACTGCTGGAGACGAGCGTAGTGTGTTGGACTGGGCCAACCACCTGTCAACTGCTGCTGAGGCTACTAGACTTGCTGTCCGCCTCCATCTTCTCACTCTTCTCTTTGCTGTGGGTTTATTACAGTGCCATGGCATACACATATATATGCATAGCATACTGTTTGCCGTCAAGATGTGTCTATATTTTGTTTGTCTGACACACATACATATGTATTTATCAAAATGGCTTAACCTATAATCAGGTGGTAATAGGTAGTAATTTGAAGAAGCCTGCACTCTCAAGAGTGTCATGACCCATGCCGGTGATGGCTGACTGCAGAAAACTCCATGCGCAGAAAAACCGGCAGTCAGCAACATCGGCTGCATGGACGTGACACATGGAAAGCACAGCAACAAATGTCAATGATAATAATAATAATAATAACTCAATATGCCTGGCCAACTCATTCTTAATTTCCGAGTCCTCAGGGTAACCATTCCAGAGATTTCACCAATTTGCTTAGTTTTTACGCCCCTGGGAATGAAGTACCAGCGGGCCAAAAAATAATAATAATAATACACACATTTCGTATACTGCCTTAAGGTCGTAACTTCAAAGGCAGAGGCAGAGCAGGTCAGGTCATGTTAGTCAGTGTACGCCAGTTAAGCAAATGAGTTTTGAGCTTAAGATTTGAAAACTGTTAGTGACGGACTATCGAGAACTGTCCTAGGTAGTGAGTTTCAGACAGCAGGTGCCGAATGATGGAAGCCACATGTGGCGAAGTCAGTCCTGGAGGAAGGTTGTGACAGAATAGGGGTGCCAAGCTGGTGTTGCGGTGGTCTGGACCTTGAATGTGAGCACTGCTGTCTTGTACACGATTCTCTGCTTGATCGTCAACCAATGCAGCCTACGAAGCAGCGGCTTAGCATCGAATCGTCTTGGTGACTGGAGTACAATCCAAGCCGTGTTGTTCTGCACTCGCTGGAGCTGGTTGATTGTCGATGCTGAAGCGCTGTGCAACAGAGCATTGCAGTAGTCTATCCGGGATAGTATTAGACTTATTCGTGCCACGTGACCTTGAGCTTTGACCTTTTGTCCTCAAAATAGATGGCTTTCCAGGACTCATGGTGGACCATGTCTGTGTCACGTTTAGTGATCCTAGCTGCATCGGTTTATGAGATATCATAAAGGAAAACAAGCTGACAGACATACAGACACACGGACGCATAAACGTCACAGATTGCCCTACCCACACAACTACTGTCGGCGTGGGTAAATGCTGAATATCGGCCCGGAAACTCTAGGTATCTAACGCCAAAGATTTGTTGAAATTTAATGATGTCATTTTCAGTGCCTAAATCTATCAAGCTAGTTTTTGGTATGAGAGTTATCACAGAGTACAGCCACTTAGTAATAGGTGATTGTGCCCATCCATACACGTTGAATAGGAAACATTGAGCAATTTTTGACCAGTATCACGCTATATATCTTGGAAATGATACAACAGTGTTTGATCCAGAATGTGGCCACGGGTGTGGTAACAGGAACAAGGAAGTTTGATCACATCATTGTATTGCTGTGCAAACTTGACTGGCTGACTGCTACCAATGTATCATATGTAAGTTAGTGATGACCATATACAATTGCTTGAACGGGTTGGTGCCATCGCACCAGGCCAACGACTGCATGCTGGTTTCATCTGTGGCCAGCAGACGGCACCTGAGATCTGCTGATACCCAGAAGCTTGTCTCTCAGGGAACAAGAATTAAGTGTGAGTGTGAGAGGTGTCGCTGTCTTGACGGCAGTTGTTTGAAACTGTCTGCTCGCAGCAAGTGAAGAATGTGGTGCTTGTGTATGCAGGAGATGAAGATGGCTTGTGCACGCTGTGTGGAGGACCTCGGCCTGCTGAACCTGCTCGTCAGATTGTTAGACGCCACTCAGCAGTGTCTTAGTGCTGCCAATGGTGCTTCTATGCCAAAGTATCTACGTTTTTTCTCCTTACCTTTCTCCTTTCAGTGACCAGCTGTGCTATGTTCATAATTCTGAGATGATGAGACAGATGTGTTAAACATTTGTTATTATTGTGATTATTGTTGTTATTATTTAGGCCACATTGCATGCACTGCATAGGTGCAGCCTATTGCTAAAGATGTTGCACGTAGCGTGGTCTGTATCTGATTGTTTGTATTGGTTACACAGATAATAGTAAGAATATTTGTGCCCTGCATAAACGGCTGAACCAACTTGAGATTTCATTTGTAATTTGGCAAGAAGCTGCATTGCAGTTTTGTCTGGTGTAGCCATCCCTCGCGGCGGTGAATGCATTCATCCACTGTATGCTGGGCAGGCACATTTGCATAGGGCAGACGCAGTGCACTCATTTATAGATAGCTTACAATGGCCTGGGACATGTCGCCCACAAAAGTGCCTTTCCTGTGGGTGATCTGGAACCCCATCTAATACATGGTTCCTTGGACCCACATGAGTCAGCCCCCTCCCCTGCAAATGGCATCTTAGTCGGTTCAGCCATTCTTTGCCAGCTTACCAGTGTGCCCAGCACAGACCACGCTACATGCAACATCTGTAGCAATAGGCCGTGTTACCTACGTGCAATGCTGGCGATGCAGCCTAAAAATTATTGAGACGTGTATGTTATGTTACGTGAAAATTAAGGCATTGCTGTAAATGTAGATAATTGATGTAATTACTTTGTTATATATTGGGAAATGGGCAACTTGAAACTAATTTATTTACAGAGTGTATTGGAACTATTATAACTTTATAGTGAATTTATGAATTGTAAACCAGATGGAACAATGATAGTAGTTTGAACTATTGGCATTAAAATAAGGTTAATTTTTATACGATACCATACCATACCATACCATACCATGTTTATTTAACCGGGGCTTCGCTGAATATATGTAAATGACTCTGTAATGCACTACCGGTCTTTTAGTAGGAAGCGCAATATAAATACTTTAGTTACAGTTACATACATATTTATTTCATTGCTATGTTATAGATGGCTGGCTCCACTGCTTTTACTTCTAGATCTCTACGAGAAGTCTGCATCAGTCTCGAAAATCAAAGCTGTCCTGGAAACACATGTGGTAATGCTGCTTCTGATTTTGCCTTGTTCATACAAGTGCTTAAACTTTGTCATATTAAACCCATTTTTTGCAGATATAACATATGTCTGTCCAGCTTGTCAGGCTAGCATTTTATTTGCACAAGTACCAGAAACTGCATAAAATTCAACACAAATGACAAACGTTGGAGCTGATTGCCTGTCATAATTGCTCAGACAGCAGTATTGTGCTGATTGATGGAGTCGTGCATAAACTGATATTACTTCCATTGTAATCCTTTGACGTTATTTCTGATGCTCCGTAAATGCTTTTCACACCACCATTGTCATCTTCATTACAACAATGCCCATTTTTACCACACGACACTATGCTAGTGCGGTATATGCGGTCGTCGTGTGTCTGTCCGTCTGTCTGTCTGTCACAAGCTGGCAATGTACCAAAATGGCTAAACGTAGGATCATGCAAAAACGCCATGCGATAGCCCGGAGACTCTAGTTGTCTGATTCCAAAAATCCTGATGAAATTCCAACAGGATCAGTGGTTACCCAGTTGCCAAATAGAGGTGCGGTAGGTTAAAATTGGTAATTTTCGACCAACATTTCGCTATATCTCAGAAATGGTGCAAGATAAGGACATATTTATAATGGAACACTAATTGGAAATTGTATACACTGAATCGAATGGCGCTGTTTCTGTTACATTGAGATACCCCTAACTACATCAGACACCCAATTTTTGCTATTTTGTATCATCTTTCGTATCTTTGTAGTGGGTAGAGATAGAGACTTCAAATTTGGTAGATAGGTTGACTGTAGCAAGTGCTAGCCCATGGATGGCAAACCATCTCTGAAATGGGCGTGGTTAGGTCACATGAACCATTTAAATTTTGGTGGGCACCAACCATATCTCCGGAATGGCTGAAACTAGAGTGGTCAAATTTTGTGCATGTAGGCAATGTCTAGTCTCAGCATAAGGATGACAAACCACCCTTACAAGGGGAGTGGTCAAGAGTCACGTGACCCATTTTCTTTAAATTTTACCCCAATCATATCTTTGTAATTGGTGAAGCTAGGCACTTCAAATTTCGTGTACTGATTGGTACTGAGGAGTACGAGTGCATGATATATTATTGCCAAAAGAGATGTGTTCAGAGTCATGTGACCTCTTTAAATTTTGGGAAATAAGTGACAATATCTTGGAAATGGTGCAAGATAGAGACATAGTTGCAATGGAAGTCTCATGTGAATTTTTATGTGGCCTGTCAAAATGCACCATTGCCAATACCCTTGAATGACCTGGAAGGTGACTTTTGCTGTTTGAAATATTTATAACTCTCATAGCTTGTGAAACATAGCACGAATTTACTAACATAGCACGTCACGTGGTCCCTCTGCAGTAGTGGAGCTTCTTATCCAGGTGGATTGGGTTTAGCTGATTCCTCTTGCCCTCTTCCTCCACCTCTTCTGGAGATAATCTGGGGGTAAGTGACACAAATACCCTCTCCCATCACCCAACCCGCAGTAGCAAAACAGTAAAAACACTAACTCCAACTGGGAAAAACCACTTACTGGCCTAGTCCTTTGTTCATCCACTGCCGGAATCCTGAAGTGAAGGCTCATTGCTCTGTGTATTCATGCTATTTGACACGTCTGTATTTCCACAAGCTATAAGAACGGATGTAGTGGCGTGCTGGCTTGCATTCATGCATTCTTTGCTAGTATTGAGCCCCTCCCCTCCAACAGACAACATCTGAGCTATGGTGATTGTCTGGAGGGTAAGAGGGGATATTATTTGACCAGCTCTGTGCTGTTGTGCATCATAATTGTGCACATCATATGCACACCTATATAATGAGCAGTTTGTACACGGTCGACTGGATCAGGCTTTGATCTTGCTTGGCTTAGCTGTCTTCCGAGCGCCTCTGTGTCTTAGGTGTACTTGGTGCTATCTGTGGAGAAATTTTTCATTACATCCTTTTCTTTACCTTTTAGTGTGCTGAGCCTGTGGGATTGGCCCTTGACCCAGAAGACTATCATCATTCAGTGCTATTACAGTGTTGGTTGGGTCATCTGGCCTTTAAAAATCGTCTCCGAAATGACCTATAATGTGTCGAATGGGACATTAAACCCTACAATACCATACTATCGGTAATATTGAGACAAATGTGTCAGGGCAAGAACCATGTCTGGAAGTGGTTTGACGATCGCAGCGGCCGTTGGACAAACTACGGCTCCAGTAACAACAAGTCCATTGATGATGCGTATCGTGAAGGCAAAAGTTCAGTTCGGTTAGTATTTACTGGTAATTCTTTGGTTCAGTTGAAGTTTGGGTCGGATATTACTGAGCCAGTTGGGTGGTGATAACGTATGAGTGATCGGGCTTTGCTGAAAATGGCGATGGATAGTATGTTTTTGTAATGTCATTTATTAATTACAAGTAGCACTGCTGTTAGTCATATCACATGCCTGTAATGGTTTTGCAGATTTTCTACTTACAGGTATCCTTGATTTTCCTTTCGATTTTTCACACTTAAATTTTTTGGCTACTTCTTCGCAGCATTCATTTCGGTGATTGTTATTGTTGGGGTATAGTGTAGCATTAATATTGTGTAGTAAGTTTGATTAGTTATGTGAAAATTGACATTAGTCGGCACGGATTGTTATGTTTTTGGTCAGATTTACCGCTGGCAGGCGTCGATACCTTGTTCAATTTGGCACGATGATTCAGGTAAAATATCATGCATTTATAATATTTGCTGCTCGTCTGCATTGCTGCGACAGGCGATTTTCTGTGTTAATCTCGGTCATTTGAAATGTCTTATGAAAAAACCAGTTTAATTTCTTTTCAGCTGCATGAAAAGTACATGCACTTGTTATATATTATTATACACTTGTGCTGATGGGGCATACTATATATACACCTGCAGTGGGTTGCGTCCACAAATGTTGTCTGCTTTAACTTGTAGTTTTTATTGAATTTTTTGCCGTAGTTTATCAAAGACATCATATCTCATTTAAAATTCAATATGCAACTAGATCTGACCCCTGTTTACCGCCCATAGCTCATAATTTGCCCCCAAATGGAATTTTTGATATGCTATCTAAATCTGTGGAATAGTGAAGATAAGCATTTTAGATTTAACATTGCAGATACTACTAGCCAACTCATGATAAACCAATTTGAATTTGCCAATCTGTGGTTTTAATTCTCCTGAAATTCTCCTTTCAGGGAATTCTGTCTGTTTGGGAACCCTTAGATAAACTAACACTTGTTGAAGGGGGCATGGTTAGGGTCGTGTAACCTTTTTAAATTTTGGTACTCGTATGGTACACAGGTTGACCATGGCATACTAGTCAGCTGATGGTGAATTGCTCCCAAAGGTTGCATGGTCAGGATAACATGATGTTGCCTTATTTGCCTAATGAACATTGTGCTTTATGGTGCCTAGTTTATATTGTTAAATCAGCATTTATTGTGAGCACTAGTAATATGCATTTACAGCAGTTTATTACGAAACAGTACTGAAAAAAACTGTACAGGATGTACTTGCGTATTCTGGAATATTATTTTTGGTTCAAGATACATATGTGTCCGGAAGTAATTTGGTCATTAGAGGTTGTTGTCCATGTTTTGTTTTCTAGTTGGATGAAAGCCACATGTATGTGACTTGTCATGCAGGTGAACGAGGAGACAGGTAACAGGAGGCCAGTCATGCTGTCCGTGCTGACAAGGTCAGAGAAAGAATCTCAGGCAGCAGCAGCCAACGATCAGCAAGCCGCTGATGCTGTCACTGACATGAACGGAGAAGCAAAACAGAGTTTTAAAGGTATCAACAGTATGACTACTGAGCATTCTGATGCTGGCGAGAAGGAAGTGATGACTGTTACCTCGGGATAGAGAAAGGTCGACACTGGTGGGTGATCGTCCATAGTTGGAGCCACAATCCCAACCAGTGGCCGGACCTGATCTTTTCTTTATCCACCACCAGAATCTCATGAGCAAAGGGACAGTGATCCCTTTATCCTGCCCCTCTAACACTGCTACCAAATGTGTTATTATTTAACTGCAAATACATTTTTGTATCAGCTGAATGTGTGGTCACCTTTGTTGAATATCGCTTTAGAATCATTTTTGCAGTCTTCTTTCATTTTTATCGAAGGTAAATGTTTGTGAAGGACTTACAGTGAAGAGGAGGATGAGGGTGATGATTATAATTGCTATTGAACAATAACCGATTGCATTTCTTTACTGTAGTGAAAATGGATACGGACAACAGCAACCAGCTTCAGATGCTGCACGGTCTTTCAGAAGACGAAGTGCCAGTGTTAATAAGGTGAGATGGAACCAGCATCACTGCCGGCTTTTGTTAGCATGGTCTTACTGTGAAATTCTGTAGTGTTATTCTTGTGATTGTAACTAGCGGCAATTACGTTCGAGATTGGTCTTGCATAAATGTATTCTTATAATGCGTATTATCGGATCATCCTGGGATCATGGTATGAGGGGCATTATGGTGTAATTTTGCAAGTCATCTGTATCAGTTGTTGAAAGTCATTTTTATTTGCGCTGTTGTGGCTGCGGGTGACTGCTTTCTTGAAGCCCTGCAATAATTGTCGTGGAAAATTTGGGAAATTTAAAGGGCAGGAGGTAAAGTCGGTAACTGTATAGCAGGATAATTACGATGATGCAGTGATGAAGCCATTAATATGGCACATTAATTATTAGTTGTGGCAATGAACAATGAACTGATAATTAAGAGTTTATGTATTTGACTTTTTGTACAAGTTGTTTGCACTTGAGCATTTATTCGGGCAGCCAAGTCACTTCTTACAACAGCTTTCGAAAACCACATGCCACCACTACTCGCACTATTGTTTCTTCACTGAGCTTTCTACTAACGTTGATGAACTCTTAAAATATTTTAGACTTCAACAATTAATTTATAACCATAAAAGTCGTCATATGACCTAAACTGTGTTGAAGGCACCGTGATATCCTAACCAGCCTGCTACCAATCAGTATAATTGAGTACTGACCCGAAGCGTTGATGCACCTGGTTTACCTTGTTCCAGCATTGAGCTGGCCATGTATCACACTGTACTATATCCATATGTGGCTTCAAGGCCTGTGAGAAGGAAATCAGCACCTTATTCTCCTCGTAATGTTGGCCCCGTACGTGCTCCGGGGCGGTAATGTGCTGTGCTTTATGTGTTTACATCGACGCTATACATATTGCTTGTTTGTATGCTTACTTAATTTCTTCACTTGCTTCTGGGGATGAAGTGGCAGGTCTGGTACCGTGGGTGGGAGGTGTCCCGGATGCTGCTTTTGGATTTTACCTAAGAGAAGCATTCCAAAGCCAGAACATCACTGATGTTGGCTGGCTTGGTTTGAGGGTCATGGACTGACCCATGTGGGCCCTAGCCAATCCCCCTTCCCTCCTTATTCCTTTACTACCATATCTTCTACTAAATCTTTTACTATCTTTTACTTTTTGCTTTTTCCCTTTCTAACTTGCTTCGTCTGTTTTGCTTTTCCATCCCTTTACATTCTACCAGAATACTCCCACTCCGTTTCCAGGCCAGATGTCGTAGGAGGTTACTAAACTGGCTTTAGTTTTTTGTTGATTTTATGTTATATGTATTTTTAGTTGAAAATGCATGCATTTTTGTCGTATTTGATTAAGTTTTATCTTGCGGTGTGATAGTTTTCTCCCCTTGTTGTAGGCGTTAGCATAATAATTTAAATGAGCCTTTCAATCCCTTTTTCTTTTTGGGTGGCTGCTGAACAAAAAGGCAGCCAGGGTTGAGGTTAATATATCGCTGGCTTCCTTCAATGGGTAGGGATAGCTGTGCACCCCTGAACTTTCATCTCTGATATAGCCATATTTGTGCTGAAAGGGGATGTTAAACTCCCAGCTAACTTGAGGGTCATTGGCCAGCTGGTGCTAAGTCCACATTAAGTAGATGATCTTGGTGATCTCTAGCAGTGGACGTGGTCGTGTAACGGTCAACGTTGGTATTATTATGCTGACCACGTATAGTGGAAGGTGTAATGTAACGGTCTAGCATCCAATCATCTGTCTGTCTGTCATGTCGGCATGTTCACTGTGACTCACCAGAGGGCAGTGTGGTGTGCCCAGCGTACATTTCAGCCCAACAATGAGGATCAACATGCTTGTTATTGAGGATTTTGTGACATTGTTTTGTTGTGATAAATGACAGATGCTCTGTGGTGCTTCTTGGCTTGCCGGTCGACGCCAACACACTGCACGCCATCCTGCGGCTCGTGCTGCGGCTGACGCGTGAGCACAAATTTGCCGAGATGTTTGCGAGCATGGGCGGTCCGCGGCTGCTTCTTGAACTCAACCAATCACAGCGCTTCCAAGGCTTTTTCTCTCTCGTGGCACTGATTCTTCGTCACATTCTGGAGGATGACCGTGCTCTTCATCACAGCATGGAAAAGGTGAATATTCAACACCGTATTAAACACCGCAGCAGTTGTTAAATATGCTGGTATGCTGCTGTTGAGTAGTTATAATGTTGTGTTCTATGGCTGTTACGTTTGTGTGTTTATTTAACAGGTCTATAAAAACACCTGCTGCAGTCATCCCAATAGGTTCTCTTTTGGGGGACGTGACATAGTCTGAAATAGCTATAAGAGAAGGCTGGTTAAACGAATACTGGAAAAACTTGTCTCTGATATGAACTGTTGTATGATGAATGGTAGATTGGGGATTTGTCAAACATGTTTATGGGCCAGATGTCATTCCTATCAATCACTCAACCAACGGCATCATCTGTAATTGCAACATTCTACCAATACATTATTTGCTGTCATCTTCTTGACGCCCTGTACAGGCCCTGAGTGTGACAGAATGTTTCCGTTCCATTTCTAGGCTAAAAATTGTACAAGGTGAACGAACCTGGTTTTAGTCTTTTAATGTTTATATTGCATTGTAAAAGTATCTTTAGGTATACGAATGCATGTCTGGTTTCGTTGTGTTATGTATAGTTTCTTCTTCAGTACCAGCCAAAGTGATTGTCTGTGAAGAGACCTTCTCTGAAATGACTTGTTTTCTATCAGATGGTTGTAAAACCCCAAACTGATTCAGTCAGTTAATCTTGACTAGTTTACTGTTACTGGATGTAACTGTTGCAGTTGTTACAGTCATGCATATGCATGTTTTATTAGCATTTAGTGCGATTTGTGTTTCTGGTTTTTGACTGATGTTATATTGAAATGTGTGCTCACAGGTAGTACGATCTGCAACGTCAGGTAGTGGTTCAAGTGTGTGTGGCGTTGCTCCTGACAGTTATGGCTCAAAAGAGTTACACTATGTACTGAGAACTCTCAGTTCTGCCGCTTGTCATAACCATGTCGTATTTACTGAAGTGGCGAAAAGCATTCTCCGCGTCAACCTCGTCACTCTGCCAAAGCGAGGTGAGTGTTGTTGCATAACGAGCTTTTCGGTGTCCATTGACCTTGGTTTTGATATGTATTTGCAGTTGCAAATGGGTTGACTTTATGCAACACATTGAATGACCTTTGTATTCTTTTTGCTTGCTTAACTGTTTCGTTGCTGAATGACTTTTAATTGGAATATATATTGAGTGAACTAACACTAAATCAGTTTTGTTGACCTGCTAATTTTTGTCAACACGTGACAGTGCCGCACCCAACACCTTGTTGTGGATTTTGTTCAACATCTGCACCTAGCTCTTGTTGTTGACTTAGTCAACATCAGTGTTGAAAGAGTTAAGGCTAACAACTGGTTGCTTGCCGTCTTAGTTTTGGGAAGTATTGACCATGCTTATAGTGAACTTTTCAAGTGATATGACAGTGTTAATAGCCATTTATTTACATTAATGGTAATGAAATAAAACAAATGTGTAGATGAAGATGAGGCTCGTTTGACAAACCCGAGCGTTCCACAGCAGGTGAAATGCACGGCTAGCAAGCCGGTGACGTTGCCTGTTATTGAAGGCACGATAAAGTCGGTCATTTGTGAGCTGCTGAATTCACTCATCGTTGTAGATGCAAGTCAGCGCAGCGAAAGTGAGTCATTTCTCATTTATTGCTGCTTTGTAGTTGACTTTGCATTTTGTCGGCTGTTGATGTGAGAAATTCCTGCTTCTTATTCCTGCTTCTTTTGTCTGATGTTATGTATTTACCACCATTTGTCTGTCTGTCTGTCTGAGAGCATGGTGACTTGAAAAAATACAGGTGGATTTTTAGGAAATATTTGGAATAGGCAGATTTTGGAACAAAGAAGAGTTAATTAAATTTTGGAAGTGACTGAGAATATATATTGGATGTCGTATCTTATTTGTTGCTTGCATCTCAGCATGTGGACGTGTTTCTACATGTAGGCTTATTTTCAGCAAAAGGTTTGAAGACTTGGCTCTTCGAGCATGACTACATTTGGGAAATGCCTATGAGAATAAAGTTTACAGGGGGCGATATAAATTTACGATTTGATTTGATTAAATATAGATAGTCCAGTAACGTATATGAAAATATAAAATTGAAGTTGGAAAGACCACTTACGGCAGTGCAAGAAGTTTTATGCCCACAACACCGTGCAGTAAACAACTAAAAAAGACAACCCATAATGGAGGTGTATTCTTTTGCTTGTGGCACAGTGTGGCATAGGTATGTGCTCTGCCGAGTGCCCTCTGGCTAATGATTAATATCAAACTAGACATTTATTTCGGTTTAATTTATATTTTGGAAAGTATGAGCTATGTATGTCGTTTATTTGATGCATGCATCTATATCACTGAAACATTGCGTATAACAAAAAAATAGTTTGAACTTGAAAACTTGAAGTAGTTAAAATGTCTGCATATTGATAGCATCATCTGCAATGGACACAAAACCATCTGAACAGACTGAAGTATCTCAGTCAGACTCAAAGCAGGATACACAGCAGAAGAGCCAGCAGCCAATCAATGTATGTCTCAACTTGTATACTCCCTTGTCAAAAAACAGTCAATAGTATACTTTTCAATCTGACTCTTAATGCAAGATATGTCCTCAGTAGATGTTGTTACATGTGGTGATTGGCAGCTGTTTTTGGTACTTATGATGTCTTAGAAATACTAGAAATGTTGACAACAGAGGCTGTTTACAAAGTTGGTACAGCATGCAACACATAAGTTCATGAGGCCATTGGTTTGCATTAGTTTGCATCACAGCTTTGACACTGTCGGTTGGGTGACATGAAGGGCGTCTGTGCCACTTACTCGCAAATGTTCTGTTCCAGAAAAAGTGGGGGAAGAAACCACATAGGAACCAGCTAACGCAGGTTAATCTAGAAAACAGCGATTTAAGTGGAGATGGTGATAACTGGACAGATAGTGAGTGGCTGAGATGAATGATGATGGATGACATAGAGCAGTCTGCTGGCCGAAGTATGGCCATGTCAAGTTGTCAGGTTGTGCTTTGACACCTACAATCAGGCCGCCCAATCACACAGACTTTTCTAGCCGAGCACAGTGTATGCGAAAAAACACGTAGATAAACATCAGACTGATACAGGAGCACTAATATTTGTTACAGTCACATACTTGCTGGAAAGTTGGTACATTTTATTGCCAATTTTCAGTCCGATGAGTCACATGTTTGTTATATAGGTGCCGGCTGCAGACAGTGCAAAGGAAGATGAACAGAATAAAGACAAAAAGCCGCTGTTGTCTAAGTCAGCCGTGTTGCGGCTGCTTGCTGAGCTGTCACGGTCTTACGCTGGCTGTGCTGTTCTTATCTGTCAACACACGTACCAGGCAGGGCAGTCACAACTCATTACTGAGGTCAGTGTTGTCCGTTTCATTAACTGCTTGTTCTGATGTCATGAACACGTGAATATCCCCAGCTGAGATGGATTACAGGAGTGAAAACTTGACCTCCTTACCTACGTCTGTTTTAACCACCTATGAACGAGGGTTATCCAGTTCCGCTGTCAGATTTCTTTGTCCATTTGTTTCAGAAGAGAACCTTTGGGACAGGTTTTTCAGGGCCTGCTGCCGTTCCTGCTACCCAGCCGATAGTGTAAAAGGACTGAAGGAAACACACAGCATTGACCCAGCCAGTGGCGTGGCCTCATCCTTTTTTATCTGCCACTGGACTTGTGAACAAAGGGTTGGTGCTCATTTTAATCCAGTTCTCGGTCAACAGTACCTTCACCCTCTTTTCAGCAGTCAGTAAGTAACGATGTGCTTTGTCCATACTCATGAGCCAAGAAAACTGTGTGTGATTGACTTTTGAGATTTCTGTTATGCTGATTATATTTTTAATACTTTGCTCCAAGTTGTTTTTTTTTCTTCTTAACTCAGTGCCAAATTTCAGTGCGGGCACAGCAGTGTAACGGCATCAAGGAGAACTCGTGTTTTTTATAACAAAAACTGATCATCAGTTTAACACTTAAAGTGTAAGGGTTTAGTTATTTATCACACGTAGGAAACAGCAAAAATCATTTTGTTATGACCATTGTGATGTGAATCTGTGTACACCCTTACAAGGCAA
>Ga0209780_1000681_pt1 | contig 19325 bp, 11 predicted proteins | sample WorMetexBAHAMAS2_FD_187384 | JGI IMG/M metagenome (GOLD analysis project Ga0209780, IMG submission 187384) | Marine gutless worms symbiont microbial communities from Max Planck institute for Marine Microbiology, Germany - Inanidrilus exumae... | ecosystem: Host-associated > Annelida > Digestive...
CCCCTAAATTTTTGCATTAGGAGACACTGCCAGCCTTACCACATGAACGTTATATAACAGACAGCAGGCTAACTTTGGCACATGTTATGCAGTGGCAAGAGCTTACAGTCTAGAACAACATAATGCCGGGCGGGCTCACGCTGGGCTTTGCCATGCATCTAGTTGTTTACTGTTGTTGTAGTAATCACTGGTGCCCATGTTACAGGCACAAGAAGTTAGAAGTCATCGTGTGTTGATATGTTTGCCGTTGTTGTTGATTTCAGCAAGCAACACTGTTAACAAGAATGGCTGAACGCAAGGTCGCATCCTACCACGAACATGTTATGGTATGTCAGCATTCTATCTCTTCTATTTTGCAGGTAAAACTGTGTGATCCATGCCTGAGCGCTTTGAGATATACATAGTATATAAAAGGCGCTATATAAATACGCTTCCTTTCTTTTCCTTTTCCTTTCCTATAGTTCACATGGTCTGTAGGTTGTTTGCCAATTCCTTGTCTATGGCTGGTCCCTGATAGCTGTCGTCCCTCTCTCAGATCTCTGCTACTTTGAGTCACTGCAAGGAGCCGACTTACCAGTGATTTTTAACATATTTATGTGCAGTTCTAACGCTCGCATGCTGAAGTACACTCAAACTTAGTACATTTTAGATTTAAAATTACACTTTTCAGAAATAACTTTGTTGGTTCGAGACATCTACCCCATACATGACCGTCACCCATGTAAATAATAGTGCACTTTTTGTGTACAAATAGACGAAATCAATCTGTGTCAGTTTATTGCTGGTTCCATTCAGATTGCAGTTTACGTATGATGGTAGTGTCTCATGAATGTTATAAGCTTGATGTGCAGTTTCAAAGAAGAGCTAAGAATAATCGACTACTTACTGTTCTGAAGCAGTGAGGTAGAAATGTCAGGAAGAGTAAAACCAGAGAGTCATAGGAATTCTGACAAGTCCAACATCAAGTATGTTGGTCCTCCTTATTGGTGGGCTGAAATGTACACTGGCCACGTCACATGCTGCTCCCTGGTGAGTCACGATGAGTATGCTGATTGGACAGACAGATGGATGGATGCCAGACTGTTACATTGTGCTTTCTGCTAGATGCGGCCAAAGTAATAATCAGTTGTCAAGTCTAGCAAGCTTACAGGTCTCTCTAGAGAGTAGTGCATCGTTCCCTGTGTGTAGATGTCTCTTTATGTGTGTCTGTCTGTCTGTAGGTATTTGTACTGCTATCAAGGGCTATAGGATTGCCAACACGCCTGATTCATTCATTGCAGCCGGTTTCATTCAAGCCGACTGATCTGGTAGTTACTATTTATTTATACAATAATTGATAATTGAAAATATTTACGATATATGATATGGCACAGAGACAGCGTAGTTGATACTGTAGAGGAGCAAGGTCTTGCTCCAACAAGGCTGTTAATTTGGCTGTGTAATGTGTAGTGTGGTGGTCCCAGTTATGCGCATGAAGGTGAAGCAGTCCGTCCGTCCATTTGTTTCCACTCTATCTTTTGAACCGACTGACCTTTGAACTAAAGTTTGTTTGTGTGTGTGTGTGTGTGTGGGTCATGACCATAGTTCGCCTGTGATTGAAGGTCAAGGTCAAAGGCCAATGTCCAGTGCACATGGGCACGGTAACATGGTAATGCGGTTGGTCTGACCTCGATCCTCGATTGAGGACAATTTTTCTATTTAGAACGTGTGTTGGGTTTTGTAGAAGTTGCTGCGACATGTGACCATGACAAGGAACTTGCAGAACATGTCACGAGATGCCAGCAAGCCAGCTGACACTACCATGGTTGCTAACAGTCCCGCCTCCGGACCATCACGAGATGCCAGCAACAGAATGATTGTGAAGCCGGCTGACACTGCTGTGGCTGCTAAGAGTCCAGCCTCCGGACCAGCTGGTAGCTGGATGGACTGCCGCCAATCTTTACCGGTCACATCAAGTGATAGCCAAAGAAAGAGAGATTGTCAGTCGAAGATGGACTTGTATGTAACACGGAATGACAGGCGGACAACAGTAGACTCAGCCGTCATCCGTAATGACATTCAGTCCAAGAATGAGTCATCTGTCACTCAGAATGACAACGTATCAAATTTAGACTCAGTTGTCATCTGTAATGACAGTCAATCCAAGATCAAGTCATCTGTCACCCAGAATGACAACATATCAAATACAATCTCATCTGTAACTCGTTGCATCACTAACTCACCTGTCAGTTCCACTGATAGGCAGCCAGAGGTAAATTCATCTCTCACCCAGCTTGAGAACAATACGACAAAGTTAGACTTTTCTATCACTTCAAACGATGATCCAGCAGTGACCGACTGTTCTGTCAGTACTAGCAACATCAAGTCTACAAGTGACTCCCCTGACAAGCAGCCAGTGATAGATCCTTCAGTCTCCAACAACGTCAACTTGTCAGAGATGATTGCACTTGTCGCTGACAATGACCGTCAGTCTGTCAGTGTTAATGACGTTTCTTCTGTCACTTCTAATGACATGCATACACTTAGAGACTTGACTGTCGGTCCAGATGACAACGTGTCAAGGAAGGGCTTTGTTATCACTGCTGTTGACATGCAGTCTAAGACAGACTTGTCCATCAGGCCAAATAACAGCCAGTCAGAGACGGGTTCCTCTGTCTGTTCTTATAACGTAAGTTGTGAGACTGTCAGAACAACTGATAGTGAGTCTGTCACCGCTAATGACAGTCATTCACAGATGGATTCGTCTGTCATTGAGATTGACAATTTGTTAAGGTCGGACTCTGCCGTCTCTGTGAATGACAAGCAGTCAAACGTTGAGTTTTCTGTCACCCAGAGTGAAACAGACTCTGCTTTCACCTACCGTGACACCGTGTTAAAGATGGACACATCTGTCATTCCTAATGACGATCCGTTGACCATGGCGTCATCTGTAATTAAGAATGACAATCAGTCAGTGGTAGATTTCTGTGTCACACTGGATGACAGTGAGTCATACATTCAGAATGACAACTTGTTGAAGATAGAGTCATGTTACACACTGCGTGACAGTCAGAGTGACAGTTTGCCAACGATTGACACGTCTGTCATTCCGAATGACAATCCGTCAGATGTGGAGCCGTGTGTCAGTCCTAATGACAGTAAGTTATATGTCCAACATAGCAGCCTGCTGAAGATAGAATCATGTTTCACACTGTGTGACAGTCAGACTGACAGTTTGCTAATGATGGATACGTCTGTTGCACCATCTGACAATCAGTCAAACATGGAATCATCTGTCGGTCCAGATGACGATAAGTCACATTCTGATGATAACAGCTTGTTGAAGATAGAGGCATGTTTCACGCTGTGTGACAATCATGTTGTCACCCACATGGATTCCGACACTCCAACTGATGACACTCCGGCTGATGATCAGGTGAAGGTTGATCCAGTTCCGACGTGGAATGACAGTGTCTCCATGACACCTAATGACAGTAAGTCACAGCTAAAGTCATGTGTTGCTGTCACTGAGAACCAGACTGTCACTCCAGTGGACACTGTCATCGAGAAACAGACTGTCACTCCAGTTAACACTGTCACTGAGAATGAGACTATCACTACAGTTGACACTGTCACTGAGAACCAGATTGTCACTCCAGTTGAGACTGTCACCGAGAACCAGACTGTCACTCCAGTTGACACTGTCACTGAGAACCAGACTGTTACTCCAGTGCACACTGTCACCAAGAACCAGACTGTCAATCCAGTTGACAATATGCCAACGATGGATTCATCTGTAACTCTGGATGACAGTCCATCAAGAATTGATCCATCTCTGATTTCAAATGAGAATCAACCTTATATGGCTTCATCTTTAACTTTTGATGACAATCAGTCTGCACTGCAGTCGAGCGTCATGCTTGATGACAGTGAGACTGTCATGAAGTCATCTGTCATTGTAGATGACAGTCAGTCAAAAGTACACTCAAATGTCATGCTTGATGACACTGAGACAGTCATGGAATCATCCGTAACTGTAGATGACAGCCAGTCTAAAGTACACTTGGGTGTCACATCAAATGCCGACCAGCCAAAGACAGATTTGTCTGTGGTTACAAATGACTGCATGTCACTGACAGATGCTTCCATCATTCCAAATGATAGTCAATCAAAGATGGAGTCCTGTGTCACACAAAATGACAGCCAGTCAGAAGTCGACTCATCCGTCACTCAGAGTGACAACAACTTGCCACTGGTTTCTTCTGTAACTTATAGCAACATTCAAGCAGCAGCTGAATTTAATGACGATACTGCTAAATCTGCGGAATCTGGTACTTCACCTAACAGCCTCAGCGTCCGAGATGCTAGCAGATCAACGATTCACATGTCTGCTGCTGAGAATGTGAACCATTTAGTGTCTTTCATTGCTGATAGTTCCCAGTCTTGTAAGCAAGTTGACTCAGAACCGCAGCAGGTTATCTGGATAGATGATGATGAAGAAGAAGAAGAAGAAGATGATGATGGTGGTGGCTTTGATGATAGCAGTGCACGTGGCAGTTACAGTGAGCTTGGTGATGCGGCTGCTCGCAAGCGACAATGCAGCATGGTAGGAAGCTACGCAGAGTTGTCAGTCAGTGAAGACAGCGATGATAACGGACAGACATCCAGCAAACATCGCAGCAGACACGGTCTGGAGCTGAACAGTCTGTTGAGGAACTCAAGACAGAAAGTACCCAGGACAAGGCGAGTTGGTTGTCTGTTTTTTTATCTTCAGTAAATTTCGACTACAGCAGTGGTAGGCACATTGGGCCGATCTGTATTCGGCCTCGGTGCTGGGAGACTAGAAGTTACCCACTCTGAAAATATCTGTAAAGCCTACAGGAATTGTTTTTGTTGGCTGGGAGACGTTTTAATGCTGGAAACATGACATTCTTTTATCGAAACCTGCTACGTAGCAGGTTTGGTATTGAGCGTCAACCATTTACTAAGAGGCGCATTGACGAAATTCCGTGTGTATGTATGTGTAACTACTCCTCCCAAACCACTGAACAGATTTGCGTAAAAAATTATACCAGCAAATAGAGCGTCTTACGCTGATTGCTATAGGCTACTTAGATTTGAAATATTTACCCCCACAATATTGAAACTTGCATATCTCGGCCGCGGTTCTAGCAATTTCGATGAAATTTGTCGCACTGATGCATTTATCACAACCTGCCCTGGTATTGGCATTGCTTTAGGGGGAGGGTTCGATTAGGCGGGAAAGGCAGGTTTTGGTGTGCTGCATGGAACTCAGTTAATCGGACATGCAGCACGTCTACTTTATTTAGAGAATTCTGTGGAGAAATAAAACAGCTTGCATCATAGTGAGATATTTGTATAGTGTTGATGATGACTATGATGACGAGGGAGTGTAATTGATGATGCGTGTGACAACTGGGGAGTGTACTCTGTGTGCAGTGTTGATGATGCGTGTGACGATTGGGGAGTGTCAATGTGCCGCACTGCGTCAGCGCACAGTGTCCCGTCTCTGGAGCTGTCATCACAGAGAAATGAGCTTCTGCGCTTCAAAGAATTTGACACGAGATTCTCTCGTGAAATGCGCCTCAGTTCAGGTAATGTGTATGTACCTGTACCAGGTACTGTCTATTTACTACCTGTATTGTTTCTTGCGTGCATCTGTCATCGCTGTAGAACTGCTGAAATATAGGGCAATTCGTTCTATCAGCTGGAAACATTTTACAACTGTGTATGGAAATATGTCTTTCCAGGAAAGGAAAGTTGTAGAAAAAACATTGAAATTGGTCAAGATGCGTGTAAGTGTGATACTATTTGAGACAGTTATGTGATACATCAGAACCGTGACAGTTGCGTAGAAATCTCAGAAACACTGAAATGATTGTGGAAACAGATCACTCCAAATTGTTTGTTGCTAGAGCTTAGATTGCACACTTTAGTCTAGTCAGGTGTGATTGTGATGTGGTTTCTGATGCTAGTTAAGTCTTCGCCACCCAACAGTGTCAACGAAGGCAGTATGTTGTTAGGCTGTCCCATTCATTCGTTCATTTATTTGTATCGTCAGATATTGATACTACGATATCTCATGAACGGCTTGAAAAATTTTGATAAAAACAGAGGGTGATGACCTGGTGAGATTTTGGAGGTCAGAGGTCAAGGTCACTACTGAGAGCTGTGAATTATGGTGTTATCTGTTGCAGCTTGTGACTGGTGGGCGGAGATTTACCTGCAGAACGAAGAAAAGTGGATTTGTATGCTTTTGTTTTTGTCTCTTTTTTATTCATTTGTCTGCTGTCTGTTATTTTATCCACGGTTACCAGTTATTGCATGAATACTGCCGAACTGAAATTCACTGATGTGCAACACACAACGTTCTTATTAAAGTGTTTCATTATGTTATGCAGCAGTGATAATAATTACCCACGCCGGCTTTATAGCCGCCGGCGTGGGTAGGGCGTTCAGTCACGTCTGTCTGTTTGTGGGTTTGTCTGTTTGTCCGTGCTCTAACAGTAAAACGGCTTGAGCTATCAACACCAAATTTGGTACACGTATACTCCATAGCAGTCGCTCAGCATGTATTAACCCAGAGGTCAAAAGGTCAAGGTCACACGGTGCGAAAACCGTCACAGTCGCACGGTTGCTGGTGATCATGACCAGTATTATGTAATCTTGTGCTACCTGCAGCCGTTGCCGGTGTGGTTCTGCATGTCGATATGATTGCCTATGTTTTCTAGTTTTATTTATTATTACACAGTGTTTTCTTAATGTATACTTATATATACGTTTATTGTTTTGATTTCTGCTAGTAACGTAACCTCTCAACATTTCAGCTAAGTGTGGTTAAGAAGTAATTGTGTTGCAGTGGCCTTTCATTCCTCGCGTGTTTGTGAACACACAGTCTCTACTGCTTTTTGTAAACTCTTAGCTGCGAGTTGGTTTATAAGTCATTTATTGTCTTGTGCCAAAAGCCAAGTATCATGTTGTATATGTAACATAACAACGGGTAACATTGAGTGAATGAATTAAACACATTTATTCACTCAGAACAATTGTAGGGAACCGGATGATCCAAGTACACCTGGTAACTGGCTGTTAAACTGGTGATGATGGTGGTGTTGTTGGTGTCGAGGCACTGAAGGAAATGAGTTGGATGATGATGATAATGATGCTGATGCTGGTAATGATGCTGCTATGTTGGTTGCGTGGCTCAGTGGTAGAACGTCGGTCTTTGGCCGGCATACTTTCTCTGTCCTACGCTCGACCTGTAGCTGACGGGTGACCACTTATATGGGTAAACCGTCCGCTGTGGGTCAACCAACCAGGCCAACTCAGCCTTTCATCCCTTCGGGTCGATAGATGAGTAGTAAGCTGCAATTAACCGTCTCTTACCTCAGTTAGAGGTGGCGCCATCTGGTGAACGCATACGAAGGAAAGGCAGGCATGGTGTATTTGCAGGTCAAACTGTGTGATCCATGCCTGAGCGCTTTGAGATATACATAGTATATAAAAGGCGCTATATAAATACGCTTCCTTTCCTTTCCTTTAATGTTAAGTGACAAGTGTAGTCTGTCTGGTATAGATGTCAACACAGCTGTTCCACTCGTTGATCAGCCGGATGAGGCGGAGGTTCTTGCCACGAGGCCGATGTCATACGTCCTCGCTGTTGATAATGGTAATTTTGACTCTTGGTGTCTGTGAGTCTCATGGACTTGGACCATGTCTTCTGAGCTAATCAGTTTTGTTTTTAGTTCTTCAGTGGCTTTTTTCTGTTAACTCTTTCATGTGGTAGACTAAGCTTTCTAGTGCACGTTCAATAAATTAAATCAGCCGAATATTAAGTCTTAAGTCGCGCAATTATTACAAATTTCTAGTCATGTAAAGCCATATATCAACGCTTTAAAATCTATTATCAACTACAGTTTACAATCAATATTCAAAACTGCCAATCACTAATCACTGTCCGTATCAGAGAATTGCTTAACTTTGTGTGATTTAATATCGATGATTGTCAGCATTACTTTGTATTCACAGCGGCGAGGCTTCAACTGATCTTGTATTTAGACGAGCTAACTTTGCAGTAAAGCCAAGAAATCACCGCATTTCACAGTTTTAAATCAAATTGCATTATTACTGGCCCGCCTACACCTAGTGTAGGGGGCCAGACTAGAAGCGGTCGCTGGCATCTGTCGTCGTCTGTAACACTCCACGGCGGGCCTACAAGCGGCTTCACCCGCGCAGGCCAGGCGATGACGTCATGCCACCTGCAGTCTAATTATAGCTCCACGGTAACACTGCACGGCGGGCCAGTCGTGTTACGTCCCGTTAGGGCGACACTTTGTTTTGAATTGACTGGCAAATTGCGTCAACAAATCTTTGAAATGAGTGTTTGATATTCAGAGGCAGTGGCATCACATGGCTTGATGATAGTTGTTGGTGCTGACTGCTGATGTTGGTTGATGTCAGACGGGTATGATTCATCACTGATGTTGATGTTGCTGATAGTGGTTGATGTGAGATGGGTACGATCCATGATGTCAGGCGGGTATGATCTAGATGGTGGTTGATGATGCTGCTGATCTTGGGTGGTTGATGTCAGACGGCTATGTGAAAGACGTTACCAAGAAGTACGCTGGTCACTGGCTGTCGTTGTCCTGTGCTCGCCGTCTGAGACTCAATGAACAGTGGTGGAAAGACGTTCTGCATCCGTACACTGTCCCGGACTCCGAGATGGATCACTCGGAAAATCAACACATTCGTGGTATGTGTCTGTGTGTGTTTGTGGGTCTTGTCTTGTGAGCATGTGACATTCACTGAGTATAGACTTAGGCTGTCTGTTTGATCTTGGTTTCACAGAGCTAGTTGGGTTTTTCACTGCAAACCATTGATGTGCACTCAAAAGAACGGATACAACTACTGCTTACCACTTCCGGTGTAGCAGTGTGTCAGCAATCCAGGAGTGGATGAAGTCATGACACTGGTTAGGGTCAGTGCTTTGTTTTCTTCAATGCTTTGACACAGATGGTTGGTGACGGGAAGGACATCCATCTCATGGAAATCCTGTTCCGCTAATCCTGAGAAGTTTTTTTCCAAAACAGGTGTAGGGGGATCCAAAGGAGAACTGGTGACCCAGGTTTACGTGGAAAAAACAGTCATTAAACGGAAGTAGTAGTGGTAGTAGTAGTAGTAATGTGGTAGCAGTAATGTGGTGAGGTGGCGCAACGGGTAGAGCGTTGAACTTGCGGATCAACAGGTCGTGGGTTTAAATCCTACTTGAGGCAAAAGCTGCGTAACAACCTTGGGCAAATTGTTTACATTTATGTGCTTCTGTTACCAAGCAGTATAACTTGGTACCAGCCAAAGGGTCGGTGATGCTCTGAGGCTGGGAAGGTAACTGCAGGCCTAGCGGAAAGTAATGGCAGCCTACCGCCGGGTGGATACTTTTATTTTGATGTGAGATGGGTATGATTAATGATGGTGTCAGACGGCTATGTGAAAGATGTCACCAAGAGATGGGTCCTGTACATCAGGATCAGCTATGGGCCCAATGCTCGGTAACGAGTATGGGAAGCCTTTACTTTGTAATAATAATAATAATAATAATATACACATTTGTATAGCGCCATATGGTCGTAACTTTAGAGGCGCTTGTACCTTTTAGTATGTCATGATGAGAATGCTGATGCAGATATTGACTGATGGTGGTGGTGGTTGTATGCAGCTCAGTTACTGCGCAAATCTCTGCCGGCAACCATCGGTGAATACAAGAATCACCCGCTGTAAGTACATCCTCGTCACCAGCTGACCACTGCCAACGGTCATGTATGGCGTGATATCTGACTGTCTTTGTGTGCTGTCAGAATAGCATGTTGGTGTTTTAGAAAAAAAACTGAATTGATGTGTATTGTAAAACATACAAGAAGCTCAGCTATCACAGAGGAACCGCGTGATGCACTGCATCAGTTGAAATCTTGTCAACTGCTGCACACATGTATGTATATATTATGATTACACCGGGTATTCCCGTGATGACAGCTGTGGATTGTGTGTTTATTTTATGCTGATGCTGTGTATTCCCGTGACACCGGGTATTCCCGTGATGACAGCAGTTGGACTGTGTGTTTACATACTGATAGGTATTCTCTGAAACGACACCTGCTGAAATTCGAGGCTATCTATCCACGCAATGCTCCAGTATTCGGCGCTGTTCGCGGTGAACCAATCTACTCGCGTGAAAATGTCCACCGAGTGAGTACCACTGCTACTGCGACTTCAGACCGCCATAAATCTGTACTGACTACAAATGCCAAAAACTTATGGCCAAATGGTCCCCCTATGGGATATCTAGTTCACATTTTTTACCGTTAAAATCACTTCAAAGTCTTTCCCCTGTGCTGTACACTGCGCACCAGGAAGGGAATTACCCAAATTTTTGGCAGTTTCCGTTGTCTGATAAGGTCCAATAGTATGCTGCAGTTCTGGTGCGGCCCAGAGCCATAGATATGGCTCTGGTGCGGCTTAATGAGCGACATATTGAAGAAAAGCAGACAGAGTTGGAAACTGCAAGTAATTAACGTGGCAGATAATGCTGGCATCACTCAGTCGCAGGCATGTGCCACTAGGTGTCGTCGAATGCAGGAACTAAACAGCTTGTGCGTCGGTAAATAAGTAAACAGTTGTGTCACCTATCAAGTACACAGGTGGTAAACGCTCTCTTTGAGCCTATTGCAGTGTGTCTTCAGATACACTGCAACCCGTCTAGTTGGGTTTGCACTGTGTTCAGTCCTTGCTGTTAACAGTTTCATGTGTGTTTTGTTTTATGTTTGGATTGTCTGTGTTCATATTTTCTGGTCAGTCTTTAGTTCTTTCCCATCTGCAGACAGAACGTCAACAGTTAGGAAGCAAATAAGTTGATTAATCAGGATTTAGTGTCTGGTTTTTCACATTTTTGATGAATTTGGTGCAAGTCTTTCACGGCAGTTGATGTTGATTGCACTAGAGCTGTGTATAGACTGTCTGGTTGTGTTGTTGGTGTGACTACAGCTTCATTCACGTGACCGCTGGCTCATTGAAGGACGTGCCATCAAGGTACGTTTCACTGACTTGATTGTCAAGCCTAGTCAACAGTAAAAACTGATGAGTAGCCGAGTAGCCTTGTAGTGGCCATGTCGTCATGCAGTGCAGCATGTGGACATACCACCACGCCAGTAAACCTACCTCAGTGTTGACAAGCTGTGTCTCATGGCCAATGTGGCCATGTAGTCGCTGATATTATGGTGATGTGTCCCAGTTACATTGCTGTCTGATAATGCAGCAGACATAAACCCCCTGAGAGTTTTTGTCTCAGTTTTGTCTCAGGGGGGGCTTATTTTATGACTGAGGGGAATATGTCCAGAGAGAGCAGATGGTGAAATAGTTTATAGTTATGCAGAAAATTGGCCTGAATTCACTATGAAAACTGCCAGTGCAGATTGACGTAAAACTACTTATGTTTGTGGTGGACAATGATACATAATGTCAAAAGTGCAGTCAGTTTAGTTTGATAGAGTTTAATATTGTGATGTGTAATTTTCTCCATAAATTTCAGTTTTGAAAACTTAATGTATGAAAGACTGCAGTTGATTTCACCAACGTGAGCTAAAAGTAAGACATGCACAGGATCTTTTCTGTTCTTGATTCACTGACTGGATGCTGGCGGGAAGGACTGTCTGGGCCATGTTGAAAGGACAGGCAAGGAAAAGAAAGGAAGAGTATTTATATACCGCCATTTATACTATTCATAGTCTCAAAGTTGAGACACATAGTCAGGTGTGAGGTAGTGATGGGTTGTTGTGCCACGTGTGTGGTAGTGATGGGTCGTTTTGATGTGTTTATTTGTAGTCGGATGAAATTCCTTACAATGTCGTCTTTTCACGACCGACCTCGGTCAGTCTTGTTACATCTCTATGTCTCTCTCTATGCTGTGATGCGGCACTGTGTCGTATTTGCAGCAGCACAGTGTCGTTAATGGTCACAGAGTCCCTAGAAGTCCTCAATGGCCATTGCAATGGCTAGATGACTTCTAGGCACTCTGTGATAGTTTAGCCAATAGGCACAGTTGTCTGACTACAGCCAAAAATCGGAACCATAGATACGAACAGTGCTGACCCACTGCCAAAGGTATGATCCATCAGCAGATGATACTCGCAAGAAATTTGCCATTTTAACCTGTTTCCAGGTGTCACTTGCGCTTTTGAAGACTGTTATATGAAACACTAGCATAGCGCCTACGTGACACAAATTCACTTACTTACTTACTTACTTACTTACTTAAATGGCATGTTATCCTACAGACTTCTCTTTTCTGAATGGTTTAATCATACCCAGACTGTTCCCACATAAATGCAGAAGCAAATGTTTATCACAAGCGGAGTGACTGTCGTTGTGTCTGTCTGACAGTGTAATTACGTGTGTACTGACAAAAGTAAAAGTTAGTCCCATGAAGTGATTGATGACGTGAATGTGACAGATGACAAGTGTTTATTGTGTAGATAAAACGGCGAGAGATGGAAGCGCGGCGTAAAGTGGAGTTGTATGGCGTCTGGCAGACTGAGCATTACAAGCCACCACCTGCCAGAAATGTCAGTCTCTCTCTATGTCCCGCCAGCTCTCTTTGTCTGTCCGTCTGTCTATCTGTCTGTGTGTTTCCTTATCTATGTAGAAAATACAGATTGACATCTTCTCGCCTCAACTGTCAACTCCCTAACCCTGCGTGGGGTCGGGTTACCACCTTTCCTGCCTTTTTTCCTCCCTTGTCCATTCCCTCCCTTATCTTTTGCTCTTTCTTACTTTTTCCATTTTTCCTTTTCTTGTTTGCTTTACCTATTTTCTTCTTTTGTCCATCCCTTTTCTTTCTACCAGAATAGTCACCACTCTGTTTCCAGGCCAGAGATCGTAGGAAACGACCGAACCTGGGTTTAGTTTGTTTTGTTTTTTTTGTTATCTGTATTGCTTAGTTAAGATTTATTCTGGTGTTTTGTTGTATTTGGTTTAGTTAAGTCTTGCGGTGCGTTAGTTTGTCTTCCCCTGTTGTAGGCGCTAGCGTAATAATTTAAATGAGTCCCTCGATCTCTTTCCCTTTTTGGGTGGCTGCTGAACAAAAAGGCGGCCAGGGTTGAGGTTATTATATTGCTGGCCTTCCTTCAGTGGGTAGGGACAGCTCTCCACCCCTGACCGTTTGTCTCTGAAAGAGCCAAGTTTGTGCTGAAAGGGGACGTTAAACTCCAACTAACTGTCAACTCCCTGTACTGTGCTTTATGCTAATGGTTCAGTGAACTCATGTTGTCACTGGATTCAGCTGCTGTGGACAGTGATGATGCGATGATAATGATGATGGTGATAACTTTGTTGTTCTTGTTGTTGCTGTTGCAGGGCAAAGTTCCAGTCAACGAGTTTGGAACGGTGAATGTCTTCAAGCCATGGATGTTGCCAGCAGGAACAGTACACCTCACAGGTAACAGTACACCTCACAGGCAACAGTCCATCTCACAGGTAACAGTACACCTGTCAGGTAACAGTACACCTCACAGGTAATAGTACACCTGGTAAGTAAGTAAGTAAGCTGATTTATACACCACACTCCTAACCAAGGCGTCACAAAGCGCCGCGGTCCCAAACACCAAACAGATGGGTCTTGAGCAACTGTTTAAACTGTCTGAGACTGACAGATAGCCATAGATGGATTGGCAGCATGTTCGCACAGGTAACAGTCCACCTCATAGCTACACAACAGTTTAATTCCCAGTGATTGTTAGAAGTGAATAAAAGTAAACGAAACCAGATTTATGTTGGCTCCAGAAACATAGCTATCTTGGACATGTAGTTAAGGACATGTTGGAAGGCAAAGTGACTGGACAACCGTCAGTAGAAGCAAAAGATTGAACATACTCAGTGATTCAACTGAAAAACAGAAAGTATGTGGCACTCAAAAAAAGAAGAGCAGAAGACAAGAAAGAAATGCAGGAATAGACGAAAGCTGGAAGTCATATACCTGTTTCTCAGCAGATTACTTAGAGAACGTACTAATTAACACTGTGTCTGTTACCTGCTGGGATTGGCCGGGCTAGGTCGGGTTTTAGGCAGTACCATGTTGTTAAAGCCATGTGTCCATGTGTGTATTTCAGAGTCTCGTCCTGGGCTGCAGAAGCTGGCTCGACGGCTCAACGTTGACTGCGTTGCTGCGATGGTTGCGTGGGAGTTTCACGGCGGATTCAATCACCCAATGTACGTCGGTCACTTTCAAAAACTTCAGTTTGTATCGTGGTTATTGAGGTAGTTTTTGTTTAACAGTTTTTTCCAGAACTACTTCAGGCCAGGTTGGACTTGTCTCCTGAGAGACGCTCTACGGAGTAATTATAGCAGATAGAAGGTTGATGTCCGTGTGAAAGGACTCGGGATGTAGACGCAACCAAGTATCACGGCCGATGCCAGTAGAGACTGAGATAACAGTACATGTTGCCTTGATGTACCTTGAGCGTCAGCTAGACAGCAGCCTCAGTAGCAACAGCATGGAAGAGAACCAGCGTGGCATGTGGTGTGCGCCTACTTCCCAACTTCCACCTAACGAGATGCAGTCGGAGACGGCAGACTTCGCCCCCGGTGCCGCCACCTGGCAAACTGGACGAAACATAATGCCATATTTGATATATATACATATTGCACTGTTGTCGGACAAGGACCCGAGCCACGGCCACGGGTAACGTGTGCGGAAAATGTGGTGAAATTTGGTCGTGTGGTTTTCTTTAGATACGCGAGCGACGTCACGTTTTATTATTATGTAGTAGACAATGCATGTTGCTGTGTTGTCGTAGTCAAGGAGGTTGGGTCGTTTGTGAAGAAGACAAAGACATGTTGCTTGCAGCGTGGGAAGAAGATATCATTGAACAGAGAAAGAAGGAAGCATCCGTCAGTATTGAGTTTCTGTGCCACTGATCCACTGACCTTACTAGTTCAAGTTGTGTGTTGCATTTAACTCAGAAACTGTAGCCTTATTATTATTACTATTATTATTATTATTATCATCATCATTACAACATGTCAGTTGTTTTTCGAGAATTAGTAGTGTGTATGTAGCTGTCTTAAGTCACATTGTAGTCATATTCTGTGTGTGTACACAGCTTTAACCATTGTCTTTCTTGTCATGTTGCATATGTGAGAGTGACTTTAACCATCACCCTATCTCTCAGTACTCATAAGACCAGCAACCTGCTTCTCTTTAAGCCCTTCACTCATTCAGTCAACTCAATACTCCTTTACTGAGCGGTTAGTTTTGTTGTCAACTCCCTTCCTGACTCAATCCATTCTTCGGTGCCACTTTAAAACTCACTTTTCCCAGCAGCTCTTAATACCCCACAGCGGCTAACTCAGCGCCTCCGATTCATTTATGTGACTAATGGCGCTTTATGAATGTTTTACTTACTTACATACTTAAATGTTGCTAACAGAAGAAGAAGCAGAAAGTATATGACAGCTGGCGACAGCTCATCAGAGGCCTGCTCATCAGACAGCGTCTCAGACAGAAGTTTGACATCGACGTACGTACTTCTTTTACTTACTTATTGCTTGAACAGTTTTATTACATACTTGTACCTTCAATTTCCTGGCTGGCATGTAGGATGCATGCCATTGCAGTAGTCTTGACAGTTCATTTGAAGCTTTGAGCAAGCACCTGCTAATATGCATAAATCCCCTGCTGGCTGATCAAGGTGAGTGACCCATTTGCACCTTGCTGCGGACAGATAACCACACCAGCACCTCATCGCTCAGTTCTTGATGTTATTCGCAGTGATGTATTCGAGGCATTTTTTCCGAGGCAAGGCCAAGGCAGCAAGGACTTTCAGCGAGGCAAGGTGAGCCGAGGCAGCTGAAATGTGAGCCAAGACCGAGGCAGTAAGCTTACTGGTTGAGGCAGGGCAGCAAATGCTCAAGTTATGGGGTTTGTCTTGGCTGCCCCCTAACCATCACTCTGGGTTTTACGTGGCTTACCCATTAACCAACCCAACATCAGACATCAAGGGTTTCAATAACCAAAATCTGGGTTTTATATGGTTTACCCATTAACCATGTCAACCAAGGCAAGACCGAGGCAGTGAGGTCGAGACCGAGGCAGAGCAGAGGGAATGTTTCTGAGGCCGAGGCAAGCCAATGAAATACCGAGGCAGCTGGCATGAGGCCGAGGCATCAATATTTTTTGCCTCGAGGCAGCCTCGAGGCGAGGCATCTGCCTCGAGCACTACATCACTGATTATCACTTGACACCCAACCGACAGCGTCAGAGCACTGAAGGCATGTGAGAAATGGTCGTCTGTTAGATGGCTGTACTTTGTGTTTGAGTTTTTAACTGATATCTGTAGTCATTGGGTTGTGATGACTGAAGTCTGTGCTATGCATTGCTAGAATCTAGCACAGTACCTAGTAGGATACAATGCATAATATACACCTGATGAAGAGCTCATGGTTTACCAGCTAAGACTACTGCACTGAACAAACAGTGGTTAGCAAACTAGAAGATGAACTTTGACTAGCATCGACGTGGATAACTTCGCCAACTTGACGGCCTGCTATGATCTTGATCTTTGACCTTTGACCTCCAGAATCTAATCAGGTAGTGTCGACTTGACATTCTCTGCAGATAAAGTTATGGTAGTGGCCGAATTCCAGAAATTTGCTTGTATTTTATTTTGCAATTCTAGTCAAATCGCGAAAATTTGATGCATGCGAAATATAGATGTTGTACAGTATCATGGTAATAAGATCTATCTGTCCAGATGAACACAGTTGACGGACTGCCTGAACACATAATGCCTTCACCAACATTGTCTGGGGGCTAAGGCATAAAAACTAAACTAAAGTTTTAAAAACTAAAGTTAAAAATTTGCATTAGCGTAGATTTTTTGGTCCGTGTGTACTTTGATCAAATTTTAGTTATCGCGTGTGGTGTGTGTGTGTTGTTTCAGGATAATGATGTCACGGCATCGTCTGCAGCTGCTACGGAGGATGTGGAAGGTGATGAGGATGATAATGATGATGATGATGGAGTGGTGGAAGCCAAGCGACAGAGGCGTGATGATGATGGTGGTGATAACGTTGATAGCAGTGACGTCACCGATACGTCACTATCATGGCCTCATTGTTTCACCAGTGACCGACTCAGAGATCATGAGGCAGTTTTGCCGTTTGAGAGATGAAGAAACAAACAATTGCTGGTTAACTTCTTGTTTTGGCGTCATGGGGAGTAGCCCACTAAATGGTTGTGAAAATACTATGCAGTGTGTAAATTAATAGTTCACTAAAGTGCCAACTTTGTGATACGGGGACGCTGTAGGTTAGGGAAAGGTCCAGCGTGCCAAACGCCAGGATGCCAAAACGCGGCAAACATCCGGAATGCCAAACAGGTGTAGGGTTAGGGTTAGTAGAGATTAGTAGGATTTAGGGTTAGGGTTAGGTTAAGCCTTTTCATCATTTTAGGCGTTCGCCCAGTTTGTTAAGCATTCGGGGCTTTGCAGCGTTCGGCAATTCCAGCATTTGCCACTCTGGACCCTAGAGCAGTGCCTAGATCTAAGCGATCTTTCCGGAACAAGACAATTTCAGCATCGTCTCCTTAATCTAAATGCCGTTAGCACTTTGCTCCAACAGTCGTTAACTGAGGGTTGCAGCTAACACAGTCCATAGAACGGTTGCATGTATGTGTGTGTAAATTGTTTACTAATTTAATGTATGTACACAGTCCTTCACTGAATCATACCTTGGGCGGCACATTTTGCTGCCATAGAGATCGTGTTTCTTCACAGTTTGCGTATCTGCCCCTCACTAGGATTTCTCATAAATTTGATGCACTTGGATATTTTACACATGGACTTGGTCAGTCATCCGTGACTGTATGCAGACAGAGAAGGTGGCTGAGCTGTCGTGAGATGTTTGCAGACTTCGAAACAAGAAGCAGCTCATATCATAAGAGGTCTCATGGATGACTGAATCCTGAATTGCTCTGCATTTTCTGGAAAGTATTGTGGTGGAAAAGAAACCGTGGGATATGATAGTATACGGTAACTGCCTCTGTGGAAACCTACTATTGGAAAAGCTCAGACAAACGGCTCACAAATCACTTAATTCTGCAGACGTTCTTGTCGTTGTTTTTATGATAAATCTATGGTATATTATCATTCTGCCTTTTTAGTGTGTTTGAATTATATTGTTGATTTTTCCATTATTACCAGTGACGTAACCTATAGTGTCATATCACGTGGTATGTTAAGTCCAGTCTAGTCAAATAATATTACTACATTTATGTTGAGCCTAGTCAATTCGGTCTCAGATATCGATATGTGTAGAATATTGGACCATTTTATTGTTGTCTAGTGTCGTGTTTTGTTTATTTTTTACTATGCGACATTCTGTGTGTGTCTTGGTGTTTTACAGCTGAAACAGTCTGAATGTTTACTTTGTTAACTATAATTGCTTAATAGGTGTATATCATGTTTATTTGTTGATGTTTTACCATACTGATTCATAAATAGCATTTAAGAACAATTTTTGTGTAACTTATTCCAGTATTTCAGGGTGACACCGATACATTACATTGCACAACTAAACCAGCAAAAATCAAAAAAGGTGATATTACTTGACAGTACATTGACTCTATGGCGATGTGCTGACAAGTAATATCACCTTTTTGATTTTTGCTGTTTTAGTTGTGCGATTTAGCCGCTGTCGTTCTTACATGCTGTTTTAAACTGTGAAGTTTTTGACATTAATTATATTTTATTGTCTCGTAATATGCAGTTTTTATATGGCAGCTTTTATTGTTCAACTGCCTTATGGTTCAAGCTGTGCCAATTAAGCTATTGTGGGCTCAAGTACACATCTGAGCTCTTCAAGTACTTGAGTTACTTGACCGGAAGTAGTTAAAAAGTAAGGAAGTAAGTAGAATTGTAATTATTCAATGTCATACATGTTGTGTTTCGTGCTTCTTTGTAATTTGGCGAGTAGATTTGTTCGGTGTTGATGTTTATTATGGCTGTCTGGTCCTGTAATTTGCTAGTAATTTTGTCACGGAACATTAGTAAACGTATGTTTAGCATATCGCCTGTATGACTAGATTTGTGGCAGAAAAGCATATGGCAACACAACTTGAACATGAATCACCATTTTGAATACAGTACACATATATAACTTCATTCTTTTTCTATCACTCACACTTATACTAAATTTTATTCAAAAAGTCAATTTACATGATCAACTGTAATTTTTAAATAGAAACCTTACACAAGTTATACTTTTTCAATAATATAATC
>Ga0209780_1000682_pt1 | contig 19317 bp, 15 predicted proteins | sample WorMetexBAHAMAS2_FD_187384 | JGI IMG/M metagenome (GOLD analysis project Ga0209780, IMG submission 187384) | Marine gutless worms symbiont microbial communities from Max Planck institute for Marine Microbiology, Germany - Inanidrilus exumae... | ecosystem: Host-associated > Annelida > Digestive...
TACTGGCCCGCCTAATGCGCCAGTATTGTTTTGCTTGCTGGCGTCTGTCGTCGTCATCTGTCAGGTAAGGAAGTAAATAAGTAATGCAATGCAGCCAAAAAATCCATTATATTAATATTTCTATATATTACATTCAGAATGTACCAATTCTAAATGCCCAGATAATAAGAATATAAAACCTCCATGCGTCCTGGAGGACATCTCCAGTGACTTTAACTAGTGAAGGCTTCCACATCTTGATGTCCTGACCACACCTACATACACACAGATTATATAACACTGAACGTGAGCAGTTACTTTCTTAACTTCACTAAACGTCCTTTAACAAGGTGTCGCTATAAACGGGACGTAACCATACTGGCCCGCCGTGTAGTGTTACCGTGAAGCTATAATTAGACTGCAGGCAGCATGACAATGCAGCCTAAAAGTCGTTGACGTCATCGCCTGGCCTGCGCGGCTGAAGCCGCCTGCAGGCTCGCCGTGGACTGTTACAGACCCCGACAGACGACGCCAACAGACGACAGATGACGACGACAGACGCCAGCAAGCAAAACAATACTGGCGCATTAGGCGGGCCAGTAATAAACTGCATATCTAAGTAAGTAAGTAAGTAAGTAAGTAGCTAATAGACATTACTGCCTATTTCAACATACTTGTGACTATGTACTTCAATATAAATAAACATTCACTCCAGTGTGCCACCGAGTTAAAAGTGGAACATGAGGTGACGTTTAGCAAAAACTCTTAAGTCAAATAATATCATGTTGGTGCTAACCCGATGAGATTGAGGTACTGTTTGTTACACATCTGTTCCTGCAGCACGTGCCGCAGAGTGTTCTGGATGTGAATGATATGCTTGCAGTTGAACAGTGACATGTCGACGATTATCAACACACTACAAACATCAACAACCAACCAACAATCGACACTTCTACGTGTCATATGAAGTGTCATATGAAGCCAGTATACACAGTTCTCGGAAAAGATCCATGATGAATTTTATGTCATATTAAAGACGATCACACATCGTACAACCAACATCATTTAAAAGATGATCAGCTAAACAAAGTCAGACATTACACAGCAGCAGCAATTGCACACCGCGGGCGAAGTCTGATATCTACGATTGCCTTGTGTCGTTGTGTACGAATGGTGGTTGATACTAATGCACGTACATATGTAGGAAGTCGGTGAAGGATTTTAGATTCCAGAAATCTGTCTTTCAAGCTGCTGCTGTCGAATGCCTTTGTTTAGCCGAGGTTCATCGGCGTGCACCCTCATTTAAGAGGGTAAAAGGTGTACATCCCTCGTCGATCAGCAGTTTGGCTACGTTTGCTTTACTGCAAGACATTGCAGGGATCAGTACTGAGTTTTCTGGGGCGATCACTACTCAGTTTTGTTTCACCTAAACGCTAGAGGGAGTCACTGCCATGCCACACGGGCTACACGCTAGGCTCTGCCAAGCATTTATAGTTATTATTATTATTAATAATAATTAAGACTATTATTATTATTATTAGGTCGCATCACACGTATATCATAGATATTGCCTATCGCAACAGATGTCACACACAGCGTGGTCTGCGTGTCTGTCTGTGTGCGCTGGTCACACGGATGTATTGTAAAAAAATGGCTCAATCGATCAAGATGCCATTTGCGGGGGTGACTCTTGTGGTTCCAAGGAACCATGTATTAGAAAGAAGTCAATCACAAGGAGTAACAAGTTGGGGATGCGCCTTTTTGCCAAATTACTTTGAACATTTGTTATTAGCCCGCTCAGCATCGCGATGCTGCCAGAGGACTTATGTTTTGCTGTTGTCACTTTCTCTTTTCAATGCTGCACTTGTCATTCAACAACAGGCAGACGGATCGCAACGCAGATTGTTGCATTAACACCGTCAATGAAAAAGTTACTAATCTGGTGAACTTTGGTCCATTAACCTCTGAGATCTTGAGGTGTATTTGCATGGGTGGTGACGGCAGGGAGGCTAATATGCGCACTGTGCTGGTTAAAAGTCATTCGCTAGGTGGCAGTATCATAGCCAGTCTGTAGGTAAGTAAGAAATGCACAGTCATGATTGCACATGCCGGGCGGGCTACACGTTAGCTCTGCCCCGCTTTCTAGTTATCATTATCTATATGTAATAATAAGATTGTCGTGATGGCCACGGGGCGTGGCTTACGTGGATGGACAGACGGTCGGGCACGGCAGACACAGGCGGCAAGCGGCGAGCTGTGGGCCGGAATAGAGGGCTCGCGTGGCTTACGACGACGGACGGACGGGCGTGCGGGTACAAGCAAGGCTGGGAAGACGGACTGGCAGGCAGACGGGCTAGACGGCGGTCCAAATCGAGCCAACATCGCGCGTTATTATTAATAGGCGACAGGTTTGTATGAAGCCTTATGTCTGTTGGTAAACTACAATGAAAGTAAGAGTTAGTTCAGCGCCAGCAAAGACACCTACTTGTACGTACTTGTTTTCGGTGACTGAGCCAAAGAACTTGCGACTGCCACACGACAGCCAGTCAATTCGCTTCTCATAGAGTTTGACGACGGCGCCGAGCTGTTTCTGGTACTCAAACAACAGCGACATGTCAACGTGAATGTTCTTCACCGATCCATCGTGCCACTGAAACTGCGTCATCACTCGGCTGTGGACCTGGGACTGAACCGTCTTCCGAATCACCGGAATAAACTCTTCCAGATATGAATAAGCGTTCGGAGCAAGAACCTGATAGAGATCTAGCCCCTTGGCTGCAACAGACGACAATGCAATGCCAGCTAGCTGCTAGCTGTTCGATTTTCTTTAATTGTAATTCACCAATAAAGGTAGCAGTATAAAAAACTTAACCACTTAACTAAACGTAACTAAATATCGGCTAACAATGTTCAGTTCTTTCTTCGCATGATCAGAAAATACCTTACACAATTCATTATTAGCAACACAAAAATTATTCAAAAAAAGTTCCGTTTGCGAATAGCAATAGCCTTCTCTGCGCTGATTTTAGTACATTATAGCAATAACCGAGTAATTTTACAAATGCAAGTGAGCATAACGTTACCTTTGAGGCCATGTTTTGACAGCCAATCAGCTGATGTTAAAGGCGTGAACGACGGCATCTGAAGTGTCAAAGGTAGGTCATGTCCGACGGGTCGTGGGAAAAATTGTCCGCCGGGCAGTCTAGCGACTTGCTTCTCCATCTGCAATGTACAGTGTTTAGATACATTTACACGACTACTACTTTCGGTTGCTGTTAATAAAAACTGGCCAAAGTTACTCGACGACAAGCTGGCTCACCCAAAAGCAAAAGCAAAGCTTGGGGTTTTCTGGCGCAGATTTTTAACAGCCCCTTCATACTGTCACATCGATAGCAAGACATTCACAGTATTGTTAGTGCTGTAAAGATTTAACTGGAACTGTTTTAAACAATTCAATTTAAATTTCGTCTTCAATGCGACTATGTGAATACTATTTCTCTGAAAAATTATTTTATAAATTTGTCCACATAATTTAAAAAACGGCTATCATAATGTAAAAGAGTAACATGATATTTTGACCTAGCTGCTGTATGAAATGTAATAAATAATTTTTTTTCATAGTGTGGTGGTATAGCAGACTAGACAATCTGAGATATTGAGGTTTTGATAATCACCACATCCACCGCAAGCAACCCTCAGCAAGTTGCTAAGCTACTGTGTGCTCAGGCCAACTCAGCCTCCTATCCACAGTGGCAAGTGAAATGAGTAACAAGTGTGGGTAGCCAGTGTCCAGTCCATACTTTAAAAGCTTAAAAGCTTTCGTGTCTGCAGAACTGTTGTTCATGTGACGACAGTGTAATGTCATGCTGCCACTGAAGATGATAATGATGATGATGATGATGACGATTTGTCTGCATACGTACAGTGTATACTTAGCACAGAATGAACACACAGCCGGCAGCAGACCTGGTTAATGATGGTGACCAGCGCCGTGCCAAGATATCCCAACTTCATGTCCATTATTCTGCTAAGGACGTCTTGACAACTACGGATCTCGTCCAGCAGGACCACGACATCCGTGCTCTTGTAGACACTCTCCTGAAAACATCAGCAAACAGAACCTTTCTTTTATCGTGTGCGGATTTTGCTACATTCACAGGAACCAAGCCACGGGTATGCAATCCAGCGTAACTCAATGCCCATCAATAACCACGTCAAATTGAGAGGGTTGTGGCAAGATAGGCATGCAGCATGGTGGTATTTTTTATTTTGTTTTATTACGCAACGAATGCAGCACATTAAATAAACATACAATTACAATGAGTAAAAAATAGAAATAAAAATATCCCATACATCACATAAAAACGAACACAGTATATTAAAATGTCCACGACAAGTGACGACAAACAAACCAACCTAAAACTGTACCTTCTGCTTAAAACACAACCAAACAAACTGTTTTATAACAGACACACCGCACTGCACACCATTAAGTCCATACTTGGCTGCCAAGCCCATTATTTCATATTTGACTGTTGGTAAATAAATCAGAGTACGTAGGATGGGATCGTCAGTATGTTGCATCTTGCTGAAAAACATAAGCTGCCTTTCATCAATTAGATATGACAGTGGCAAAGAGTAACAGAAAAACTGCAGTGGTTTCACACTCTCTCTCCAGCAACAATTAAATGCTGGAATTGGAGCCATTGATGATCCAAACGAGTTGACACCCTGTCGAATCGTCTATTAGCCCCATTCGCTTCAACTGAAACCAGAAATATGGCAAGATTCGACTGTTGTCGTGACACGAATAGCCTACTTCCCACTGCAACAAATCACGTGTCCCTGCTGACCTATTGGAGAAGCTCCAACTGCGTCATAAGCTCCGCCCAGCGTTTCAGCATTTGGTAACTAGCAGCAGTGGTTAAAGTGGCGTGGGACGCAGGGGGACGCCGTCCCCCCACCTCAGATATATGATACAATGCGTTCCCCCACATCAGGTATCCAAACGGGCGCACGGAACAGTAACGGGAACGCGTGACACAACGCAAAAGTCATCAATAACTGAAGTTGAATGCTCAACTAAGTCGACTGTAATAATGTCTGATAACAAAGTGTAACGGAACGTATTTGTAATTTTTTTATTTGATTGCGGGCCCAGTTTAACAGCTAATGGCCAGCAACTGCTGATAGGGGGTCCAAACTGTAAATCACAGTACCCCCACCTCTACTTTTTCACTTTAACCACTGGCTAGCATTATTGATTACACTGAAAACTAGGAAAATACGTCAGCACAAAAATGTTCTGTAAATACCTCAGATGAAGAGTTATAGCAGTGGAAACATCCATCAGTTATCTCAGCCAATTCTCGCAGTAAATCCTGCAGAATTTATACATAAATAATAAATATTCGGCCTGCACAATGTCACAATAAGTGCGACGAGTCACATCTGATCATCATTTACCGAATTAATAGCAAAGTTAAAAATTAGCCCCGTATGGGGACTGGCGGTCGACTCCTACTTACTGCCAACTTTAAAGTCATGTGACACTAAAACTAGGACAAAAAAAAATCAAAAATCAAGCCCCGATAAGCTTTAGGTATTGTGCCCTAATTTAAGAATCCGTGGTCACTTGCCAGCCCCCATTATAGATGGGAGAGGAGATAGCTTTCGAAAATGGCCGAATTTCCGACTTTCAAGGGCTCTTGACCTTGACCTTGGATCAGGCCATACTGCATACTGTCATGCATCACTCGCCAACCTCTACCTACGTACCAAATTTCATTGAAATCGAAGGAACTTGTGAACTTTTTGTGGACGGACGGACGGACGGACGTACGGACGGACATTTGAGACCCACTTTATTAGGTCAACTAGCAGGAGTCGACCTAATAACCAATTATATCAAGCAAGCAGAGTTACATTAGAAACGAGCTCAGCGGAATGGACTAACACTAAATAGTTATTGAGAGAAACGGTGTAGAACTAACGTTTGCCTGTTGGTGTTCACATTCGTAGGACACAGTGTACAGACGAAGTGGGTTTTGAATAGCCAGCTGCTCGACGTAACCGCACAGTGCCTCTGCCTCCTGGTCGGGACTGCACAAACCAATATACAAGCATCAGTACACACATTACACATTAGCCTGGGTCAGCTGGATGCCGCGTCACTCGCTTCCTCCTCAAGAGAACTGCTGAGAATAACTGGTGCATGTTTATTTACAGGCCACGGTGCTGTCCAGACTGCCAGTGCTAAGGTAAGCAAAGTCAGCAGAATCGTGAAATTGTCTGTCCATTGAAGCAGCGAAGACTTTGCTGCCGCCAGCAAAAACAGCGGAAAAAATCTTTGCCGAGTGCTAAAAATAGACGTTTGTTTACGTCTGTTTTGCGAACTTGCGAAGATGATGGAACGTTTGGTTTTCGACAGGGATAAAAATGAATATAATTGCACTTCAAAGTTATTACATAGCATTCACACTGAGTTAAAAAAGTGTTGATTAATTAACTTCTCGTTTGCCAACATATTTGTTTTTGTTTACATCAATTATCGACGGAATGTCTATTTTTAGAACTCTGCTGCGTTTTCTGTTTTCTGTTCAGTGAGTAAGCACTTACTTTGTTTCCGCCAGCAGAAAAATTGCCTGCAGTCTGGACATGCCCCGGATGTCCTTCCCGTCACCCAGCCAACGAACAGTGTCAAAGCACTGAAGAAAACGCAGACCAGTGACTGCAATGACGGTAAATAGTTAAGTTCTTTTTATCTGTTTTATTGTTTTTTTGTCTCTACCAGTTTTGGTGAAATAAAGTTGATGGAAATAATCCACACTGGCCTCATCATACTCTCTTGATCCATCTCCCGACTGAATTGTGACACAACAGATGGTCCGTATACAGAAAAAGAAAAAGCAAAAGAAAAGAAACTAGCGCTCTACAACATTAAATAACACAGAAGCTGAATGTATTAATCTTAACACTAGCATGTGTGACATAAAATAAACAAGGTGTCAGCCTAACGGGACGTATCACTACTGGCCCGCCGTCGCGTGCTGCCCCCTGGTGAGTTACGTTGCATATGCGCCGCTGTGGAGTGTTACAGGCGACGACAGACGACAGACGTCGACGAGCAAAACAATACTGGCCCCCCTACACTATGTGTAGGCGGGCTGATAATAAATAAATAAATAAATTAGCCCTGTACGGGAATGGCGGTCAACTCCTACTTACTGCCAAAATGATGATCGAAGGAACATTTTGTGGACGGACAGACGGATCGCATACGTACGGACGGACGTACGGACGGTCATCTGAGACCCACTTTATTAGGTCGACTCGGAGGAGGCGACCTAATAAAGAACAACAATATAAGAAGACGAGGATGGCTTACAGACTGCCGACGACAATGCATGCAGTCTCCAGATCTTTGATGGTGTAAATGTGTTTAACTGCCGCCAGCAAGTTGCAGCCACCAGAATCAGACAGTCCATTCAGCCAGTCTTTAGCTTCATCCAACCTATCATGTAACACGCATGCCAGCCACATATTACCGTCGCACAGATTTTCAGCAACAAGGTCAAACTGACCGAAAGTGTCCAAAGTGTGTAACATCAATTTTCGACAGAAAAATAAATTAGTTTTACGGTCCTCATTGCAGTGAAGAGACAATGAGTTGTTATTACTACCAGTCGTTCATTCAGCCACCTTACTTTTCTTTCACTATCCTAGGTAAAGGTGCCACACCCATTGAGTGCTCATCTTCCTTTCATAGGTCTTGAGCCCGTAGATGGTTAAATCACTCAAGTCTCTAACGCATGGCCAGTGCAATGATAGACCTACGGTTGCCTTCCCAGCTGCAGAGCATCACCGCCCATAGACTCACATAAAAAAGTAAAAAAATTTATACCGCTTGATGACAGAAGCACAAAAGTGTCGACAATTTGTCCGAGTCGTTACACAGCTGCAGCCCTACCGGAGTCAAACAAGTCCGACATCCAGCTGGCTGCACTATCCTAGGTTAAACCATAAGTACATAACTCTCAGTGAAAGTTCTCCCAAAATTGATGCAGACTGCTGGGAGTAAAACTTTCTGCAACCCAAATACCCTTATTGCCTTACCAACTGTCCAAGTGCTAAAAGAGTATACAAAGATAAGCAAGACAATCGTGGATATCAGACTTCGCCTACGGTGTGCAATCGCACCGTTAACTCTATATACTTTCTTAACCTAAGTCCCATTAACGCTAAATTAACTTCACGTTCCTACGTCCATCAATATATATTTGTTTCTTCGGCAACGTACACCGTTACCATAGTAACAATAACAACAGCGTCGTACGTTTCTGTAATTCTTCCCATTAATCGTCCATTTTTTCTTCTTTTAGTTTAGTTTCTGAGTAATTTTGAAATAGTTAGCCTCAGTTATGCCCTTTAATAACGATGAAATTGAATTCTGTCCTACTTTATGGTGAGTAAGTAAATTTCAGCCAAATTGGTCCTTCGTAGCAAAATTCATACCGCTATAAGGCCCATACAGTGCATTGTCAATAAGGAAGAAAACCCCAAAAATTGCGCCTTCTTCTTAGGATTTTTTCACCCCGCCGAAAAAAGACCGAGCCATGGACATAAGCAACAAATACAAGAAATTGATAAAGATCGCGATTGCAGTTCAGGACATATGCTCACAGACAGACAGACACACACACACACAAATGTGTAGTGGCTCAGCGGTAAGGCGTTGGACTTGCGACCTGCAGGTCACGGGTTCAATTCCTAGCCGGTGGCTTTCACGTAACATAGGTCAACTCAGCCTTGCATCCCTCCGGGGTCGCTAAATCGAGAACCTGCTTTGGCTGTTGGTAAAGGCGGGATTCTCACCTCTGCTGGGTGGCAGGTAACACTGTGTGATCCCATATGGCATGTGAGTTTCCCATAGCGGTAAAGAGCAAAGTTGATGCTAAACTGCTATACACTGTTTACTTTTTTTACTCTTATATAAATGTGCTAATTACAATACTTCGCCACCACTCCCGTGGCCAAACTAATAAGAGGTCTGACTAATTGTGTGAATTCTGACGTACAGTGAGAAGTTCACAACACGTGGAGTTTCTGACGTCCACAATGGATAAACACCAGTGCCGAATGATGCCAGATATAGACCTTGTTTTGCAGACAGCTGCTCTTCAAGCAATTGCTGACAAACAGATACACAAAAACACAGAGAATGTGTGTTGGCTAATCGATAAATGTTCCAAAATAATACAGAAAGTCTTCTACAATTATAAAATACACTAATAATGGTCTTGACGTTCAAGCCTAGCATAATTGCTAATGTACTGTTAATGTACTGATAATGCACTAGCACTTTTTACTTATTTATCAAATTTTTTTGCCAGCCAGAAAAGTCCACTGTTTACTCAGACAATGTGAACATATTATTGACGTGGCACAAAAGGCTGCATACTGCATACATATGTGCATGATGCAGATATTTTGAACTGGGCCTGCTACTTGAGGATTCTGAAAGCCAAGGACCATAAAAGCAAGGACCAAGGCTAGGAACAACAATATTGGCCAAAATACTACGTTCTTCTCAATGTGCCTTTACAATATATAACAAATAAAAGTTTTACTTTAGCAAAAACACAACAGGCAGCAAACGTTTACCGTCAAATCCTGAATGAGTTGTGTGCGACGCCCAAAGCCGAAAGAAGCATCTGATGAATCAATATAAAGGGCAACTTTACGGCCATGCATTGTTCCAAATACCTACGCAATACAAGTATGTAAGCAGTACAAAGTACTGATAAATATTTTCAAAATCACAGTATTCAGCTCAAAGAACTCGACTATCTGTGCACAAGCAGTTTACTTCATGCATTCGACGAGGCCTAGTGTCAAGTGACTCAATAGTCTATGGTGACTGGCTGCGACTGAGTGATGTCAGCATTATCTGCCGTATTGTTAAACCGCGTCGGACGTCGCAGAAAATGTGGGGAGGTCTCTTGTACGGAGTGTACAGGCAGCAGAAATAATTTTCAATTAATTCCAACAGTAGAAATGGAAACTATCTATCCCGTGGAGGGTTATCTTGGTAGTAAATTTCCGGCGATTCATGAGTTGAAGTTGCAAGATGTTACAAAGTTTTAAATGTTTTTGCATTTTTTTGGAAAAACGACCCCTTACATTAAAATTTGCAAAATTCTGTTCTGAAAGTTTTCATTGCGACACTGATCGATGTGTTGTATTCAAATTTCGTGAAATTTGGCCGACGGGAAATAGCTGAAATCGTTTGTTGCATACCTGACAAAAATTTTGCCTGGCTCTCCAGCTGTCGCTACTGCATGGATCGCGCCCACAGCCCCCAACAAAGTACTCAGAGTGCTCCGGATTTAATCCAAATCGGTTCACTTTCAGCAGAGTTATAGCGGAACGCGTAAACACTGCTAAAACGCGCCATAAAGTGAATCTAATATTCGGCAGAAACCTATCTTCAAACCGAATAAAAATTACTTGTAAACAAATCTCACATCTTCCAGGATAAAGACTGCCTTTAAAAATAGCACAGTACAAGGAGGAAAAGGCAAAATATATTAGAAAATATTAGATATGATCACCTTTCGTACTCCCTGAAGCAACCACTTGATTCGACGTGAGTAGTTCTGAATAGCTCTAAAACGTGCACACAACACTTTCACTATTAAATTATAACAAGACAGAAGCATGTGAGAGAAACTCGAATGCATAGACTACATGATGTAAGAAATAAGAAACCACTTTGCAAGATAATGAGTATCTGTAACATTTACTACAAGAACAGCTACAAAGACTACGGATAAACACAAACAAATCAACCAACTCGTTCAGACGTCGTTCAAAGTTGGCAATATCGCTTGCATCAAACTGAAGACGCTGCTGCACTTTTCCCGTCTCCGCATTCACAGTGGATCTAGTCAACAACGCAGCCAGTGCACACTGCACACTGTTCCACTCACGTCATTGTAATTAATCAATCAACCACTGGTGACTTGACAATGTTGTCTCATCAACAGAAATGGCAAAATCCCATTCCATTATTCCGGAAAGATTCCCCACTGGAAGACCTTTAGGAATCCCCAGCTGAATCTGGAGTAACTTCAAACCACTCTCCAGGCATTGTGAAATTCACCGATATTTTCCCGACTCTTCACAGCCCTGCTACCATATTGTGTTACCCAAGTCACGCATGTATTACTGTCACTGCTACCAGTAAACTATAAATGTCAATACATATTCTACGACATGCTCACAATTTAATAAGCAGCAAAATCCTTGAAGCACGTGACACAAGGCCGGCAATGGTGTCCGTCTGTCTGCCCATGCATCTGTCACAAGCCGGAATTCTATCAAAACAGCTGCAACATGCTGTCTCAGTCAAACAATGCCACACGACAGCCTACAGACTATTTTTCTGACGCCAACTTAGATCTTGATGAAATTCTGATGGGATCACCCCTAACGGGGCCACCAAATGCAAGTGGGGTTAGTAAAAATTGCCATTTTTCAACATATACTAATCTGTGCAGGCAGCCAAATAAAATGTGACTGCTGCAGAAAGTGCTCCTCAGGCTAACATGCGATCTGTTTGCATAATTCGTACAACAACTGACAAGATTTCAAGTGAGAGAGCACTGTGTGGGTCTCTCACAAATATTTGAGCCTCTTGTTGAGTAAGGTCTTGACAACAAGACTCAGAAGAATGATGCTGCCAGTGAGACTACAGAACCTGAGTAGTTTTCCCTTGTTAACGAGGTCCTTCAGCGTGATTCGCTGCGATTTCACAGAGTGCGAATCCAGCCAGTCTCTAGATGCCTGGAAGTCACTGAAAGCAACTTCGCCGCCCATGTCATCCTAGATGAAAATAAACACAGACAGGAAATTTATCGACACTACAGCCAAACACATTCTATCTATCACTGCCATTGGCCACTCCTTCAGTACCTTAGCACTGCCAGTTAGATTCGGAAAAAGCATGTGGCATGTAAAAGCCTAACTTGGCATTCTTCAGTCTTCACGTGTTGTAACAAAGGGATTTCTGGGGGCTCAGCCTAACCTGTGGTGACATACGTGCAACATAAGTAAGTAAGTAAATTGGAAAAGAGACCACACACATGATATGTACTCATTTCTTGTTTAGCCGCCTTCTTCTCTGGCAATATTCCAGGTCGGGCTCTGTCGACAAAAGCAAGTTAACAAAAAGTGGCAAATTCTAACTCCCCTACTATTAACATGTATGTCTGTCCTCCTAATATCTAGAAGGAAATGTACATTGGATGCGTTGCATGCTGCCACCTGGTGAGTCACGTTGAGTATGCACCATGCACCCTATTAACATTAGGAGAAAAAATGAGACAGACAGACGGATGGACGCCAGACCACTACATTAAGCTTACCACTAGATGTGGCCAGCTTAACAAAGGAGAATATTAAACTGCAAATAACACAACGTACGTAGAGGTCTTTTGTTTGGTTGACATGAGTAACAGTCATTGCTGATGGTGGAACGCCTGGTCGCTTTGTACTGTCTACCCACGGCCTTCGGTTCCTCAGCTGCCTTTTCTGCTCATTGTATCGATCAATCATGGAGTGGAAGCCTTCCATCATCTGTGCTTCCGTGATCTCCGGTCTTCAACATAACACTTACGATTTAGGCAACAATTTGCACAAAGTTTAACCCAGCAGCATCCACGTTGAGAGCCGAATCAGTGACTTCACAATCACCCGTAACTCACGAGTAACAGTCATTGCTGATGTCCTAACCACTGCTCCATGTCAGTTTATCCTTTACTGCTTCTATTCAATGGCTGTTTTTCCACATGAATATGGGCCAGCTGGTTTACCATAAGATCCTACTGATCCACCTGTTTCCAGAATAGGACCTCCCTTTGGAGTGGATGTTCTACTTGTTGCCCATTCATCAATATCAAAACACTGAAGGAAACACAAGGCATTAATCATAACCAGTGACCTGGTATACCAGACATGTTATCAACACTATCTCCAGACAGACCACCAGCTGTTCTCCAGTCTCCCATCTTATTCAAGAGAGATGGCTCCGCTTCTTTGAGCATATGGCATGTGTTGACTTTAAGCAGGATCACCATCAGGTTATTAAGGCGTCGCTGAGGGGGATCAACTCTGATGTGCAGTCAGTTAACATTGGGATCCACTCAGCTTGGAGAAAAGCCACTGACCGTACACTCTGGCAATGCATCGTCGACATGGCAACACTCCATCAAGGAGCACACTACTGAAGAGAGAGTGACCTGGCCTCATCGAGACTTCTGATAAAAGTGCTGTTGCTATGATGCTGCTCAGTAAATTATAGATCAACTAACAGCTAATCAAAATGATGACATAAAACGACACACGGATGTTTAATGACCACTGTACATGTCAACCTGTGTTGTCTGGCACTGAACTGAAGGATATTGCTGGAGCAACGTATTACTGCCCAGCTGCCGTTGTTGACAGCAACAAGCACATTAGGATTAGGATTAGGGAAAGAATGCCAGAGTTCATCAATAATATTACCTACACCATCTCCATACTATAGTGAACAAAATAATAAAGTTGTTTACAATTGCAGCAGTAACAGCAACTGAAAAGCATCTTCTGATTTATCCTCAACAAAATATTACAACCCAAATTAGTAGCCAGATGAGTTAGAATGTTTTTCAAATATATTCATAAATAAGCAAACACACAAACACATAAGTAAAATTCTGTGGCTGAATATTTCTGAGCAGTGAACAAGTCACATTTCCAAATTCTTTCCACAGACACATTTCCTCCAAGGTTTGTGAAGATCTTTGGTAATTAAGAACATCAACATGTAGCACAGCAGTTGATTACATACAACATAACATATATACGTGTGTTTGTAAGTCGGTGTGTACCTGCCACGACTTCCATGTGCAGCAGACTGTGGCCTGACACGATCATTTTCGTCACTATGTGGTTGATGCCTGCTTGCAGGCCCTGGATTCTGGCCACGCCTTCAACAAATAATGCATCAACAGTTTACTCTGCCGCAAAACCAGAACCCCCAGGTTATAAATTACGCTTTAGCATCGTTTATTGGGTGCGCGTACTAAACATTCTATAGGCCACACTTAATCACTATGTTATATCGTATTGTAGTTTACAACATACTGACTGTATTCCAGCTTATTGATGACAGTCATTCTGATACAATGCGATCCGATACAAGATGCTATATTTGTCTGTCACTGATAACAATGAAAGACCAAGTTAGACATAATATACTGCCAGCCGCTACGACTCTACTACATTTCTGACATTAGCTTGTCGAATTAAGTTAGCACATGCACTACCACTACTGAAGTGCCAGTGACAACAGTATTACGTCAACTTACGCATTTGGTCTTAGACTCAATCGATTTTGGCGACTCATTGTTAAACTTCCAAACACTTAATTCGTTTACTAACGCATTCCGTTGTCGTTACTTATTTTAAAATACAATAAAATGTGCGGCGAAATGTGTAGTTGCTCATGACAACAAAATAAACAACAACAGCACTTGAAAGAATATTTAATCAGTATTAGTTACTACTTTTTGACTGGGACGTAATAAATATGGGCAAAGGCTTGAATGTGTACTGCGTAGTGTAGTCGTCGTCTTCAAACGTTGAAACGCATTAGATATAACATGGTGTCGTCAGAAGGTGCTCATAGATTTGATCTTTTACTGCTGTAAAAAAGCTAATGTCCGTAAAACTCGAATGCAAGTCTCGGTAAATTTAGTAAAGCCCACAAAATGTGAAAATTTCACCAGAATCGTTCGAGGAATACTCACATGAGGCGAACATATTCTGAGATGTCGTAAGATTTCTTGGGTCCCATACCTCCACTCCACCACTGTACATGTCAAATGTGGAAATTTGGCGTCGAAGAGAAGATCTGGCGTTGTCTCTTTCACGCCACATTTCACTTTAATTGGTGCAACGTACGTGTCACCCTGCGGGCGAAAAAAACTTAAAATCTATATCTGAGTCTGAGACACGGTTGCCCTGCGGGCAATCAGACCGGCAAATAGACGTTCGGCAAAAAGAACAAAATTGGATGGTCATACTGGAAGATGCATGATATACAATAACCGTAAATTCGGAAACGAAAACGAAAATTTTTTACTGAGACATTTCGTATGAGAAAACTGGACTGATCGACGCGTGGTGAAAAAAAAGTTTGATAGGCCGCGAGCAATGACGGAATGACAGATAATGACCGCATTTACGGCGCTTTGCGGTGTCGTCGTGCGGCGAAAATAAACTCGACAACAATAACCGGCGTCGTCATCGAATGACTTCAGACAGGGATGAGACCATTCCGGATGAAGTCAGGACACCGATAGGCCTACTCAGCCTGCGTCGGTCCGGCGTGTTCTGATTGGTGGCCTGTTGCTGTCAGCTGCACAGTAGCTCGGTACTATCCTGCGCCGATCTGTATGCGTGGGTACAGCAGTTGCATCGAGTTCCATCGGCGACAGACCGAGCGGACTGCATGGCTGTTACGGCCGCTGACACTGCCGCACGCAAAACAGGTAACTTTTCTCGTAGCACATTACTGATCTTCAACGCAAAACTTCGTAACTTCATAGTGCATTTTTCCTATTTTACTGTATGTTTTCCATTATGTTTTACTGTTATGCGTGGCCGGTTCGTAACCTACCTGAGATGTCTCTAGCCTATTGTAGATTATACTTGGCATGGTCGTCTGCACTAACTTCAGTGACATGAAGACACCATTATATTTTTACCGCGCGACGCTATACTAGCGCAGTATGCTGTTGCCGTATCACGCAAATATCGGCATTCGCTGGCCAGGAATATTGTTCCCAAAGGTCTTGGTGAAATTCCAGTGGGGTCGTCACTCCCAACTTGAATTTTTTCTTGTATTTTAAATGACGATAATTGGCCTGTTAAAGTAATACCGTTAGACGAAATTCACCTGCTGTGAGGAGTTCTTAATGATCAACAGCTATTAACCACTTTAATGGTCCACGTAGAGCAGTCGATTCTCTGTGTGTGTGTGCCTCCATGTGTGTCTGGAGAATAACATTTGAACTAAAGTTGTCGATGAGACCTCGAGTAAGGACTTCTTAGTTTAACGTTTTCGTGCTATTTAAACAACATAGCATGAGTAAACTAGATGGAAAGTACTATAAAAGAGTACAACTCCCCGCGAAAGCGAAATTTTGGGGTAGGTATAATTCTCCCTGACCGTTACTTCCACATCCCACTATTGATCGTAGCTAAACACGAACTTGGTCTTCCCTTCCTACTTAGGAACCTTCCCATAAAATTTGGTACAAATCCGTCCACAATCTTTTTAGTTATCGTGGTCACAGACTGACACACACATACAGACAGACAAACCGATGCCGGTAAACATACTCCATCGCTTTTGCGGGGAGAAAAACAATGACGGATAAAATCAAACTAATTAGTTTTCCTACAGTACTTTATACGAAATTATCAGATTAATTAAAGGTTTTACTTTTTCTTTTATGTAAGATATTAATTGATTATTTAATTCATTCATTAAACAGCAGGCTCAAAACTCGTGAATTATAAAAAGTCATATGTCGAAATGCCACAATGAGAGAGATGACTTGAAAAATCAAATTGCTGTGAAATGTAGGACGGACAAACGAATGGTCACAGCCATGAAGAGAACATGAAAACGAATAGATTAATTTACGAATTATAGCTATAAACGAGGAAGCATTAGTAAGTAAATAAGTTTAACAAGCTGTCATTAATGAAATGCCAAGAATGAACACCACTGATATAGCCTACACCGTGTCCGTAAAAAGTAACCCCCCAAACATTGTACGATAGAAAGGCAAATCAGAACGCATCCTGACAAAACTGGGTGCAGATGTTCCTGAATATATCTGTGAAAGTACCACCAAATTTCGCCAGAACATATTATTTTTTAGCCGAGTTATTCATCTTCGAATATCGATATCAAAATATAGGACCAATCTATTTCCAATACAGCATAAGTTACTGCAGTCAGTCGTCCGGGAGTGACGTTGTGTTGACACAATCCATGTAAGCAATTAATATAAACAGTAAACATGACATTTTCCGCAGAATATCGCGTTTTAATAAAAGTGTCGAGGAACGAGAAAGGATACGGTGCTAGATTATGAGATTTTGGGGAAACTGCAGAATTGTGTGTACCGTGATGTCGATCAGCTGAAGTCGCGCCTGATCGAAGAGTGGGAACATTTCCACCAGGTGTTCATCGATGTATAGCGATAGGCAGTGGCATCCACGTCTTCGAGCTTGTATTCGAACACATGGGGGACATTTTGAACACAAACTTAAGCTATTTTTGACGTTTGCACACACACACACACACACACACACACACACACACACACATTGATCGTCACTTCTGCGCTGTTGCTATAGTGGAAACCTTATGTTTTGGGGGCGACCTCACTAAACCCATTATAACTTACGCAGACGTTGACAGAATTTAGTAAAATTTGGTGATTTGTTTGCAATTACACGTTGCACTGTTGATGCTTATGTTTTTATCAAAATCCGACCTTGTTTGACAGAGTTATTAAAATGTATACAGAGGGTACTTTTTCGGATCCCGCAGGGAGATATAACAAACAAGAAAATATTCGAGATCAACTACTGTTATTCGTCAGAAAAAAAGAAACCTAAAACTTATACGCAAAATCGTATGCGAGGAATGATGCGTGTAACTGGAGTTGATGTACAAAAGTGAGCTATGATAGTACGTATAGACCCGTGTACGGGAAATTGCCGCTTAAAAGCGCAGTGTAATTTTGCGCCTACGATTTATAAATGCACGTAAATGGATCATTGACAGTTCACAAAATTACCTTCCATCGGCCTGATAATTTGAAATTTATTTAACTGGCGTATTTGAGCTGTGATTACGCTGACGCGAGAGTGGTGTTGATGGTGGTAGTGGTGGCAACGGTATACGATGATTTACGATTTAGTAATCACACGCATTGATATCGTCGTGTGTGGTACGTGATTGGCAGGTATTGGTCGTCGACTATCGGACACGACTGCAGCAGGGCAGGGCCGCTATTATCAACCGGAAACCGTACAGAGTGATGCCGTCTGACGTCATTCGCCGCCAGGCACTTGCTCTGCTGTTCTACGCATGCGCAGTCAACGCGCATTTCAACCTGTACATGAACGAAACCGAAACCTGGCGACTTCTGGGTAAACCCGTCAGCTAACTTCGTAAAACTTAAGGGTCTCGTTAAGGCGTAGGCTATAGCGATAGCCCAAAAGGCCACGAATGAAACTGTTGGTTCTTTGTATATTGTGCAATATTTGTACGCATGCAAAATACCGAGAACTTGCTCAAAAAGTCAAAAAGTGTACAGAACTTCAGCTGTTCAACAACACACGCGGCAAAATAGCGTATTTTTCGTATACGAACGAGATTTACGAGCGTGTTCATGCGAAAAGATGAATTGGTCGCCGTTGCCGATCTCGCCCGCAACTCATCAGTGCCGCATTCGTCCGGTATGCAGCTTTCGGCTCATTACGTAAAGTTCACGGATCGCTTGTTTTCATATAATCATTGAGTAGTTTTTTCGGCGCGCGCCGTCATAGTCGGAGCTGTTTTCGATTAAGCGCGATTTTCCGGGTCTGGCATCGCTTCCGCCGCCTGTCACAATCAATGGACGTTTCGGTCCGAGCCGGTAATTAGTTAATTAGACGAGCGTCGGAGGCGTGGCGTGACGTGTCACAGCCGCCGTCGACCGGAAGCGCGGTTAAAGGTCACGTGGTCGCTCAGTTACGGTTCATTTGTAGCACACAGTGTTCCGGCGACAGCCTCTAGCATTCGTGTTTTCCGAGGTCGATGCGGAGTTGCATGTGACTTGCAATGATGACTCAAGTTTTTTACAGAACGTGTAACGCAATTTCTGGCACGTTCATACACATGTGCCTTCGCAACATGTTGTAGCCTGTTGGAGCACCTTATCGCAACCCTTCTGCACATTTGCGAACAAGATGGAGGTAAAAAGGAAAAATAACATTTTCTACGAACATCAGAACGTGCGAATTCATCCCGTCCTTCGTCCGGAAATGCGATGCGAATGAAATGTTTTAAAACGGGAAAACTTTAGTCTGCTTTCTCTCTTCGATGAAATGACGTGGGCTCTGCGGACAGTAGAAAACTGTTTCCAGTGGTTGGGAATTTTGATCGGTGGATTCAAATTTGAAATAAAAGCGGGAAGATGAAACCAAAGGCGTATGAGCCGGGGG
>Ga0209780_1000683_pt1 | contig 19301 bp, 14 predicted proteins | sample WorMetexBAHAMAS2_FD_187384 | JGI IMG/M metagenome (GOLD analysis project Ga0209780, IMG submission 187384) | Marine gutless worms symbiont microbial communities from Max Planck institute for Marine Microbiology, Germany - Inanidrilus exumae... | ecosystem: Host-associated > Annelida > Digestive...
GACCGAGTACAGTCTAAGTATCGGTCGATACTCGATACTATTCGATACCACTGAGTATCGATTACTATTAGATACTCGATGCCAGTATTGTCCTAGCCCTACTGCTCAGCGTCGTATGTGCGCGACGATAGGGGGTGCACTGAATGAGACCGTCGCGACGGTCTCACTACGAACAAAGAGAATGCTTAGCATGTTCCGGCTCCGGAACAAAAAATGTTCCGAGACCAGACCAGACCGACGTTGTTCCGGACTGGAACAGTACCTGAAACAGTTCCGGTTCGATCTCTATCACTAAGTGAGATTGTCATGACTGTCTCACTAAGTACAGTTCTGTTATTTGTGAGTGGTGAAGCAGATGCGCGGGGGAGGGTGGGTGGTGTCGCCAACTCGACTCACCATGCGTTCATGCGGGATCAAATGATGCAGCATTTAGATGACTATCGCTGCTCTGCGGAATAGTGAGGGGCAGTTTTCAGGAAACAATGCCCCCAAAAAGACTGCCAAGAACACTGTAAAACACCGCAGTGGCAGTGTTGGTTCGGTGGTAGCCAACCACCGCAATGGCGGTGAAAGTTCGATGGTCGTAACAACACTAGTAAAATCACGTGTAGATTCAGTACATAGAAACCAGATGTGTATTGCAGCATGATAAAAGCAATCTGGAGCTGCTACATTGTATGTTTCACACTGGAAAGAAATGTAAACAGTGTTTGTTTCTTTGATGATAATATTGTCACTTTTACTGATATCGATTGCACTTGTTTGTGGTTTCCCATGGGCCATGCAAATAAGTGAGTAAGTTTATTAATGTTGTAACATATGACAGTGTTAAATTTTAAAAATATATGGTCTGAGTTACAACGTGTGCATGTATACACTCAGTTAGCACACATAGGGAACAAATACAATTATGCAATTTGCAAAAACAAACCAATTAAAATAGTCCATGAATTCTGTGACTAAAAAAGAATGCATTAAAAACAATAATACCACGAGATATCGTGAACAGTTTTAGTTACAGACAGTATTCACATATTCCGTCGCAAACTGATATGTTAAATATTTACAAGTGTTGATTGCACTGAAGCAGTCGTCATTTGTATGAACATTTAATTGTAAACATATATCATAGCATTTTGTAGCAAATATTTGCATTGCTATGTTGTTGTGTTTTAGTGATATGATGGCATCACTCTGCACCTCGGCACACATAGTGTTTATGAAATCATGAGAACGGATCATATTGCAAAGATGCTTTTCACGTTGTTGATTATGCCAAGAAGAAGTGGTCACCACTGAATGCAGAATGGTCTCCTTTGGAATTCTGAGGACAGGCACATGGCTGGCCTTGTTTATTCTAGTTAATGGTGTGCACTTTGCTAGAAGTTTGGCAGCTGATCGTAACCACAAGTGGTCTGTTGATGAACCAACTGCCATAGCTAACATCAGTGATCTTGGAACCACTCCACTACAATATGCTAGTCACTCTGAGGCTTCTGTTGTCGTACGAGACAGTCTCAATCATTCAAAGGAAGAAGGACGACCAAGGCAAGCCACTGGTAAATTTCCCGAGTCAACTGTTGCAAACCGATCAGTGTCCAATATTCATAGCCATAGAAACGCAAGCAACTCTGCATCCAAAAGCAGTGGGAACAAAACCACTGCAAATGTGAATGTCAGCTCTACAGAACGTGCATCTAATGATAGCATGAGAAGCAGTACGTCAAATTCAGCTGAAGTTGTAAATCAAAAGCAAACTGAGAACACTGTCCGTACAACACTGTGTCCTAATAGCAGTGCTGAAAAAGAAACTATGCGAGTTGAAGTGGAGTTTGCAAGTACCTTATTAGAAAATGGTTTGTATTACTTCATAATGTAATCTTCATAACTAATGAACGTAATACTTAGATAAACAAGTTTCTGCTGCTGCTGACAGATCCATGCGACGTGGTGCCTGGCATCCGCCGTGCCGTACACAGATGTCGATGGTCAGTGTCATAAATTAGTGACCGATGACCATCACCACACTGACCATCCATCTAAGTTGACAGGACCTGAGATGATCAGCCATTCCAGAGATAAGTAATAAGTAAATAAGTAATAAAATTTGATTAAGTGCCCTAATTATTCAGTAGAATGAATCAGAAGCACTGGACAAGTTGCTAGGGGCTATTAAATGCAGACTGGAAAGGATTGGTTTTAAGATGTTTTAAGATATGGTTGGTGCCGACCTAAATGTAAATTGTTCACGTAATTTAACCCTATCGAATTTGGGATGGTTTGCTAGCTGTGGGCTTGGCTAGCACTTGCTACCATCAACCTACCTACCAAATTTGAAATCTCTATGTCCGCTGACTATGAAGATATGAAAGGCGATATAAAATGTCGAAAATGGTGTGGTTTTGGGTAGTTACTTAGGGTCACTCAAGGTCACTGGAAACAGCAAAATTCGATAGAGCACATAATTCGATAGAGCACATACGAGTTCCTATTAGCATTCCACAGTAAATTTGTTCTTGTCTTGCACTGTTTCTGAGATATATATAGCTGAAGATATTGGTAGAAAATCGCTCATTGTAACCTACCCCACTTCTGTTTGGCACCCCCTTTGTGGGTTACCCCACTAGAATTTTGCCGAGATCTTTGGTGTAAGAAAAAGAGTCCCCGAACTATTGTATGGCATTGTTTCCATGACCCTGTGTTTAGCCGTTTTGGTACAACACCAGCGTGTGACGGATGGACACACGGTGACATCATATACCACGCTAGCATTGTTCGGTAAAAATGGGTCATGTGATGTGACTCTGACCACACTCTTTTAGGGGTGGTTTGTCATTGGTAAGCTGGGATATGATATGGTCTACCTGTGTATAAAATCTGACCACTCTAGCTTCAGCCATACCAGAGATATCATTGGGGCTTCCAAAATATACAAGTAAGTAAGTAAGAATATTTGTACACGGCGCAAAAAAGCAACAGTCACTGTGCTCAGGTGCCCTAGATAAACCAGAGTGTCTTCAAAAGTCTCTTAAACTGTACAAGTGAGATGTCTGTTACATAATGTAACAGGCAGAGAGTTCCAGAGACACGGTCCAGTGACGCAAAAACTCCTGTCTCCAAGACATGTTTGTGTTCTTGTGGCACACGTCAAGACATCAGCTGATCATAGTGATTGGTGGCCGATGTCGGTCAAGAGCTGACAATCTTCAGCCAGGTACTGTGGAAGCTGGCCATGTAATGCCTTGTACACAAGAACAGCTAGCTCGAAGTCAATGCACTGTCGAACTGTTAACCAGTGCAGCTACCGGAGAACTGGTGTAATATGGTCCCGTTCCAGTTTTCATGATTAGTCAGGCAGCAGCATTCTGCACCGACTGGAGTTACTGCAGCAGGTTACCAGCAATTCCACACAGCAGGCTGTTGCAATAGTCTAGCTTACTGGATATGAAAGCCTGGACCACTAGTAGCTTAGCTTTCGCTAACAAACTCGTACGATGCGCTGCATGACGACAAACGGCAAAATTTTAAACCAGTCAAGTGACCATAAACACGCTCCTTTTGTTGGTCATCTTGTTTCAAGTAGAGTTTGGCCGATGTACACATCGGAAATCAGCAACATCGGAGCATGCTGGAACATCAGTGAATCTGCGTCGACAAATCGCCAATACCAATTTTGTTAAAAAACGAGTTTTTACTGAATTATAAATAATGATGTATTCTGAAAATACATACGAAAGATACGTGTAAACACCATAGATATCCATGTAAACAACCATAATTTTTAGGTCGACTCCTCCGAGTCGACCTAATAAAGTGGGTCTCAAATGTCCGTCCATATGTCCGTCCGTCAGTCCAAAAAGTTACTTCGAATTTAATGAAATTTGGTATGTAGGTAGAAGTCGACGAGTGATGCATGATGGTATGCAGTATGACCCGATCCAGGGTCAGGTCACAAGCCCTTGAAAGTCAGAAATTTGGCCATTTTCAAAGGCTGTGTCCTCCCCCATTTATAATGGGGGCTGGCAAATGACCATGGATTCTTAAGTTAGGGGGCAATACCTAAAGCTTATCGGAGCCGGATTTTTGTTTTTTTGTCTTACTTTTTGTGTCACATGACTTTTAAATTGGCAGTATTTAGGAGTCGACCGCCAGTCCCGTACAGGGCTAATTTTATTAATTTATGATTTACAGCACGCATGGGCTCAGGCTATACAGCCTCCGTCATAGTCTGCTGTTTACTAACGCTAACAACTGTTTGTTACATTACGTAGGCCTATTATAGTTTGGGCATAAGTTGGTAGTTTAAGAAGCAATCACGGCACACATTTGAGCAATGAGAATAGCTACAACGCCGACATTTTGTTGAAAGTTGTCATACCGCCCTTGGCTAGTCATGCATGGTGCCAGCTGACAGATTTTGCTTATTGGTGCCTCAGCCGTGAGAGCTAGCGAAAATGTTCAGTTATCACTAATAAGAAGTCGGCAATGCGTGTTCCATCGAGCCATAGATGAACCCTGTGCTTTACCCTAAGTCCCTCAGTGGGTGGCTCAAAACGGGAATTTTTACATTTGGCATTGCCTTTTATTTTGTTGTTGCAAGTAATCGTAGACACTTCAAATTTGGCATGTGTGTTCAACATGGCAAGTCTTAGCCTACAGATGACAAAGCATCCCGAAATAGGTGTGTTCACGTCACGTGATTCATTTTAAATTTTTAGTCCCCTTAAGATATCTCTGGAACGGCTTAAGCTAGAGACTTCAAATTTGGTGTGCATGTTGATCATAGCAAGTCCCAGCCTACGGGTGACAAACTGTCCAAGAAAGGGGCGTTATCACTGTCACGTGACCTGTAACTTTTGGAAAATAAGCGATAATATCATTCTCAAAAATGGTACAAGATAGCCTCATAGTTTCTATTAAATTCAAATAGGAAGTCATATGCGCTCTATTAAATGGTTATGTTGCCGATGACCTTGGGTGACCCCTAACCACCTTAAACCACCTCAATTTCTACATTTTATATTGCTTCATGCAACTTTGTAATTGGTAATCACCAAGACTTCTAATTTGATGTATAGTTTGAACGTGCAAGTCACAGCCTATGGACAACAAATTGTCTCTGATAAGTGTGTGGTCTGGTCATTTGACCCATTAAAAATGTTTTGGGCTCCAATCATATCACTGGAATGGCTGAACATAAAGTTGTCAAATTTTGTACACAGGTAGGCTGTATCAATTCTAGCAACAGGATGACATATCACCCACAATAGGGGCGTGGTTATGGTGCCGTTTGCTGTGATGTAGTGCGTCACGCAGGTTCGTCAGCGACAGCTGAGCTACTTGTTGAAAGCGCTTGCAGGCCAATGCAGCCCATGTCTAGAACTTTGTAAAGTTGTTATTATGGTACATTTTGTTATCATTGACTATGCTTATTGCTGATGAAGAAGTTTGTTCCAGTGCACATGTGCTTTTTTGTTATTGAGGCAAAACAATTGACTGTTTATTGATTGTAATGATTCTTGTGTAGAGCACATCGTTATGTTTGACAATTACTTTCCTGAGCGTGAGAGGTATGACTTTGTACTTGCGGCTCTTGGTAGCAACTACTCATGGCGGATTCTGCCTCGCTATAATGTGCTGTCCAACCTACCGAGTGACTTTGATGTCATAAGGGTTTGTACACTGTGATGTTTTTGCTAGCAGCCACAGTGTTTTTGAGTTATATGAGATGGAAAATAATTTATGATCATTGATCATGCATCTGTATATTGTGGTTCTAGAAAAGCGATAAAGTGTGTGTATTTGCTTGTTAAGTACGGGTATGTAAAAAGTTTTGTCCATCAACATATTTGTAGCAGTATTAAAATCATCTTAGTGTTTTTTTTCATGTCTGCTGATTAATTTCAGTCATTTGTTATGATGCAAATGCTAACTATATGTTCTTTTATTGCTGGTTTTGATGGTGCAAATGATAAAACTAAACATCATGATACGATATGTCCCTGTACATTCTGTACATTAAAAGATATGAAGGATAATAAATTGCATAAGTTTTAGATGGTTAAAGTGTTGTTTGTTATTAATGCAGGTACTTGTAGCATATTGTCCTGTCTTTACTTTGTAAACAGGTGAGTGATAAAATTCCGGACATTGTCAGCAGTTTGGAGAGTCATCCACACATACGGCAAGTCACTCCACACAAGAAAGTCACACGGACGTTGAAGCTCATCAAATGTGAGAATTTTACTAATGTAGTTTGTGATATTTGGGCTGCATTAAGTCCGAAAGCGCTTGCGAAAATTGCTTACGAGAAGAGCTTAGCTGTCACTTAACAGAAAGTAGCAAAGAAAGCGCTTACATAATAAATATTCGATGACCTCATCAGTGAAAGTTTAGTACACATGACTTACTTACTTACTTAAAGGAAAGGAAAAGGAAAGGAAGCGTATTTATATAGCGCTTTTTATATACTATGTATATCTCAAAGCGCTCAGGCATGGATCACACAGTTTTACCTGACCCTGAAGGGATGAAAGGCTGAGTTGGCCTGGTTGGTTGACCCATAGCGGACGTTTTACCCACATAAGTGGTCACCCGTCAGCTACAGGTCGAGTGCAGGACAGAGAAAGTATGCCGTTTGAAGACCGACGTTCTACCACTTAAGTAAGATGACTTACTTAAATTACACTGTACACATCCCTAAACGAATTAGAGACAAATCTCTGTACTGCTTGACAGTGCTTGTACAAGTAAATAGACACTCGAACACACTGCCTTTATATAGCTACCAGTTGTCTGTGATTTGTTAACAAAAAAGCATACAGATTGGACATATTAACAAGTAATGACTGGTTAATCTCAATACAGCTTTCATGCACAAACTATGACTTCTAGAATGTACATGCATTTGTGTCACCACCACCAGCATGAAACTAAGTCACCAGTCGTTAAGTGAAAATTTTATAAGCCAAACATTGTTTGACAGAAAATAAGTATCAGATATAAGCACAGGAATTGTATAAAGGCAAAAGTGATGATTCCAGACTTGTACGTGCTTTTGACCGATAATGATTGTGCTGCATTAGCTGAAGAGTCAGCAGATGATTCAAAGTCTGCTGAAATGTCTGGAAGAAAGTCGCCATGTCATGTCGCTGTGAATGATGAAGATGACGATGAACCTCTGACATTCCATTCGTCTCGAACATTGAATCGCAAAAGTCTGTCATTGGTGGGTGAAATGAACACTTTGCTCTGTTATTCATTCTTTTATCCGTAGCGGTTAAAATTTGTTGCAGCTCTGTGCTACAACTGTAGGCATAGTTTGCATATAGTAAATGCATTCAGTGAAAGTCAGTTTACTCCATAATTAATTTAGCATATGTTTGGTATGTTTCGAAAATGGTCTTGTTTCAACTCACCAGTCTGGTTTCTGTAAACTTGGATTATTTCTTCTCATAGGTCATTATGTCTGCATAATTTTGATTATGAGTTTTAAGTGTTTGATTGACATTGAATTGACACCTCTGTGGTGTGCGTTTGCTAGGGAGCTGCGTTCTGGCATTCACCAGTACGGGAGAAGGGCCGAAAACTGATGCGTGCTGCTCCTGCAAGACAGGCTTGTAGTCCTGAGTTTTGTAGTTATTCATGGCATCGTTGCATCACTGTCACATTTTAGCAGACTTATAATCAATTCTGTATTGTTATTCCATAGTATTGTCAGTTAATGTTGAGAACTGTTGAATAGTTATGAGAGGGAAATTATAACAATATTTAATTGTGTTCGAATGACTGCTTATGTGGTTGAAGAGTTGTTGTATATTGTAGTAGATACAGACCATGTTCTTGTTATTGAAATAACTTGTTAGTTGTCAATAATGCCTAATTTTAAGGGTGCCATATTCCGTGGAGGATGGCCAAGATGCTAATCTCCCTGTTACGAGTCTGTAGTGCAGTTTCTGATGCAAGGCCATTGCAGCAACATACCGACAGTTACCTTCCCATCTGCAGAGCATAGCCAACCTTTGACGTGTGCTGTATTGCTTTGTAGCAGAGGCATGTGTGGGGACAACCTTCCCAGGTTGATGTGATGATGAGACTGAGTAATGAGATTGCTGGAAGTTAGACCCACACCTTCTTCCTTATGAGTCCGACACCCTGCTAACTGCCCCATCTTGCCACACGCTGTTATATCTACAGAAATATCTTATAGTTTTGTTAACATATGCTGTTTGATCAGATAACTGGCATTACATTCTCATTATATAATTTGTTGCAGATAACTAGTGCACTGCAGGCTGAGGTATTGTGGAACATGGGCTTTACCGGTGTGTTAGCTGCTGCATGAATTTTATAATGTCTGACTGTATCTCCATTTAGTTTTATTGTAATGTATTATATTTATGCAGTGTCTTGTAAGAAATGAAAAATTGTTATTAGGTGAAAAATAGGTGAGCTTTTGTTTGCATTAGTGTTGCTTCATATTATACGGTTGGTTGCGTGGCACAGTGGTAGAACGTCGGTCTTCCGCCGGCGTACTTTCTCTGTCCTGCGCTCGACCTGTAGCTGACGGGTGACCACTTATGTGGGTAAACCGTCCGCTATGGGTCAACCAACCAGGCCAACTCAGCCTTTCATCCCTTCAGGGTTGATAGATGAGTAGTAAGCTGCAATTAGATGTCTCTAATCTCCGTTAGAGGTGGCGCCATCTGGTGAACGCATACGAAGGAAAGGCAGGCATGGTGTATTTGCAGGTAAAACTGTGTGATCCATGCCTGAGTGCTTTGAGATATACATAGTATATAAAAGGTGCTATATAAATACTCTTCCTTTCCTTTTTTCCTTCGTTTACACCATGAGTTGAAAAACAAGCCTCTCTATTCTTGGCCATAACTTTGCCAAATGCTGACTGATTTTCAAAATTCTTTCACCGTCAGGCTCATTAGTAAATTTGCAATAAAGTCATCATTAAATATCTCACCACACCATAAATTTTTTGCTACACTGCCATGTGAAATATTAATGACAGAAAACAGTCTGAAACGTGTTGATAATGATAAATCACAAGGTAGTGTAGCTACACATTTAATGTTGGTGAGCTATTCAGTGATTGTTTTAACACAAAGTGATCATTCAGTTTGCTGGTGGAAGACTTGACTTGCCAGTTACCTTTTGTATGGCAGACAGAAACTGTCATTAATTGCTGTTGTGTTAGTAGGTAGATTAATTTTGACTTTATTATCAACAAATATCAAACTCCTGTAGACTAGTTTTGACTCACTGACTGACAGACTGACACCATCAGCAACTAATGAGCTGCTGATCATATGTAGCATTTTTGCCATGACATCTTTTCTTTATCGTGGCAGTAGCATACATTTGGTCATGGGATTTTTAGTATGGCCGCTGTAGATATCTTTTGTCAGTACATCACTAGACACATATTTTTGGCAACTTTTTCAAGCGGCTGAGTCTTGCTTGGCAGTTTGCTTCACTCAGTCTTTCAGCATGGCATTTTTTTGGAAGCATATTTTTCACAGGTTAGTGTAGTGACATGTTTAAGGCATATATTTAATGATGACTTTATTGCAAATTTACTATTGAATCTGTTGGTGAAAGGCTTGAAAATTGGTCAGCAATTGTTGAAGTTAAGGGCAGAGTATAGTATCTTTTTTATTTGTGTTGTAGAAGCGTACATTTTGAAAGTATTGTGAATAATCACTTGTGAATATGAAGTGTGAGCTTTCTGCAGTTTATCTGTTGATACACTGATGCATTGCATCTTCCGACAACGATGCAAGGAGAAAGTTGATAAGATAATAAGATATAGTGTAACACCAACAGAGATAGGGAGTGGGTGAACGAATGTTTTTTTTCTGGTACTGGCTCACTCAAATCATCATGGATAAAGGGCCACTAGACAGGTGTTGTTGTTATCTGTTGATACGTTGGGGACATAAATAACATTGAAAGTTGTGCGTCGATTTATATAACTGTCAGTCCCACACAACAGTTTAGCAGTCGTTTTCAGTTGAATGTGGATTACCAGTTTGCCCCTTGATCCTGTCTTGTAAATGAGTATTGTTACATCCGGCTGTTCTACATGGAACCAACAATGGAATCGTATACTGGCTGTTATCCTCATCCTTTGTTGGTCCACTAACTGACTTCTGCGAAGGAAGGGACATGGCTTACTGTATATGGCTCTGTGAAGCCAGTAACCACAATTATCAGTTACATATTTTAAGGTAATTAACTTAGAATGTAACTGTATGTAGGTGCTGGTGTAAAAGTTGCAATATTTGACACCGGTTTGGCGGCTGATCATCCTCACTTCAAGAAAGACCGAGTGAAGGACAGGACAAACTGGACAAATGAGAAAACTGTTGATGATGGTAAAAGTTAAAGGCTCTTATTTCAAAACTGAACAGAAAATAACATTGTGTGCAACACTCATGATATTGACATAACGGCTGCATGGTAACCTTGCGAAGCTATATTTACTGGTCCATCTTGAGCAATCAGTCAGTTGTGTGTGTGTGTGTCATGTTGATAACTTTCAATCAAAATAACCTTTGACTTAGATATTTGGGATGTGGGTTCACCTTCACCCTATCGACGTCCGATTCGAAGAACATGATCATAGCTCAAAGTTCACGGTCTGAGGATGAAAAATGCAGCCAGTTGATTGAAATGTGAAAGTAAAGTTGGGAAAACCAGTCACGGTATCGTTTTTGAAAAGTACTTAGTTGTAAGCTGTAAATCAGTAATAGCCGGCCAAAAACTCACAGTCAGCTAAAATGTTAATGAAGTGGTTAGAGCAACTTCCATTAAGGGCTTTCTAGTAAAGCTTGAATATTGGACCGAGTTTGGTAACACTGGTGGGCTTTGTTTTGAGCAGTTAATATCTGTTGTCTCATCATCCGTTTCAGTCTCGCCACATTGGTGTCTTTAGCTTGAATGAAATGTAGATGTTGTTTAGTGATTGACAATATTATTTAAAAGTACTACTGCAGTTGACCTTTTAGCAAAGTGATACTTATTAACTACTTTTAGCTGCTTTTTCAACTACTGCCTTATAGTTAACTACTTTTTAACTACCTACTTTTGTTATTTGTTATCTTCATGTCATCAACAACTACTATTAAAGATTTGTTATAACTGTAAAGTAAAGTAAACAGTCTATAGCTGTTAGCAACAACTTAACCTCACCTATATGGGAAACTTGGCAACAAATGTGTGATCTGTAGTTTGATACAATTGTACCATTCAACTGTTTAAACATTACTCAGATTTAGTCAGCATTAATCATTGCTGTGAAAAGAACAGTCAACATAAGGCATCTAGATGCAGGAATAAAGCACAAAACTGTGCTGTGGATGTTGACTGTCCTAAAACTTCAGGCTTCCTTCCAGTATTTTGATTAAAAAATAGTTACAAAATGTAGTTGACTACTTGTAGTTACTAACTAAATAGTCTTCAAAGTAGTTTTGCTAATAGTAACTAACTGCTTTTCATTGGTAACTAAAAAGTTGTTAATAACTACTTTTTAACTACTGGAAAGCAGTTAAACTATTATTGGTAACTAATAATAGTTAACTACTGCCCATCACTAGCGTTGTTGTGCAGGTCTGGGTCATGGAACATTTGTTGCTGGAGTTATAGCCAGTTACAAAGAATGTCTTGGTTTCGCTCCCGATGCTGATCTGTACATTTTCCGAGTGTTTACAAACAACCAGGTAAATGGGTAAATGTTGCTAATTTAACAGAAGTTATGTCATTAACCGGATATTTTACACATAGCTGTTGATTTTTTCAAGTAATTATGCCATTATGAATAAAATCAAGTGTTCTAAACCTGAACATAGAAGAGCTAGAAAGGCTATGCATTTGTTGTGAAACTAAGTTAATCATACAGATGCATATTGCTTATTGTAAATGTAATGCATTCCTTTCTGTATGCAGTAATAATAAACAACAAGGTGTCGCCCTAACGGGACGTAACATTACTGGCCCACCATGAGTGCTGCCCTTTCGTGAGTTACGTTTCATAATCGAGTGTTACAAACTTAGAGATGATGACAACATACGCCAGCGACCGTTACTAGTCTGGCCCCTTACACTGTGTGTAGGCGGGCCAGTAATAATGTGGGTTGCAGAAATTAAATTCAGCCATCAGTATTTGCCAAAATTTGTGTTTTTGGCAGAAGTTTTGATTGTAGTCTTTCGGCTAAAATTTAATTGAATGCAGGTGTAACTTGTTGTCCAGCTACTTGTTAATTTCTTGTATCCTTTGTCTTCTAGAGGTTATGAGAATGATGCCATTTTGCACGTGTGAGTCATGCATCAGAAGGATAATTGGTGCACATACTGATTGCTAGTCTGTCTCTGTACTAAATCTGAGGAACTTGTCTGTAGGTGTCATACACTTCATGGTTTCTTGATGCATTCAACTATGCTATTATGAAGAAAATCAATGTACTCAACCTGAGCATAGGAGGGCCTGACTTTATGGATCATCCATTTGTCGACAAGGTAATTTTTATACACATTGATGTGCATATATTGCTTATTGTAAATGTAATGTACTGTGTCTGTGTGTACAGTTATCTAAGTGTTGCAGTAATTGAATTCAGCTTTCAGCGTGTGGCCAAGTCTGTTATTTTTTGATAAACTGGAGATAATTCCGGGCAGGAAAGAGGGTTTGACGGTGTCCTCTGTGACGTTTGCCAACACCTTGATCTAGCAGCATCAGGATGTTGACCATGCTGGTGTGGCTGAAGTAAGTAGACGTGGCTGGCCTCTGGCTGGAGCAACACACAGCATCATTTAGGGCTAAGCCAGATGGTAGGCTACATCTGGAGGGGGCGTGCTTTAGAAATATCCGAAGAGCTCCAAACTCCTCCTTAGTCCTCATTCCCCGCATGTCACGCACACATCACATACATCTACCAATTCCCCTCCTCTCCCTGGGAAGCACACTGGACCACTATTTGGTCTCAGTGCTGAGGTTCAGGCTGAAACTCTGCCTGCAATAACAGATGAACGAATTACATACTGAGAATGTTAACAGTGTGTTTGACTAATATGTGATGCCTGCAACTGAAATGATGCAGAGAACTGTTGATATATGTTGCGATAATTTATAGAGTTAATGTTAATAGTGGGATAAATAAACGTGCTGATAAGCTGATGAGCATTTGTGAACCGTTTGCCTGATGATGTAGGTATGGGAGCTGACTGCTAACAATGTCATCATGGTGTCAGCCATTGGCAATGATGGGCCATTGTATGGGTGAGTAGATGTTGTACTCTGCTTTCTATGTTAATTGTTCCAATGTCATTAATTACCCATGCTGGCTGTATAGCTGCCGTTATGTGGTCGGGCATTCAGTTGTATCTGTCCGTCTGTTTGTCCCCACTCTAAAAAAAAATGACTCGAGCTATCAGTGTCAAAGTTAGTACACATATAGTCCTCGGCATGCACTCACCCTGAGGTCAAATAGCTCAGAGGTCAAACCCTAACCGCCCAGCATGGGTCTACATGTCGATATGACTGCACATTTCTCTGGTTTTCCCGGTGTTGAGTTACCACATATTTATTTGCCCATGTCGATGGCAGTCGCATGGGTTTGGTAGCGTTTGTGTTTGTACGTTTGTTTGACATTTGTTTGTCTCTTTGTCTGTTTTTTTCAAACGATACCTCAAAACCCGATGCAGCTAGGATCACCAAACTTGATAGAGACATGGTCCACCATGAGTCCTAGAAACCCATTTATTTTGGGATCAAACAGTTAAGGTCACGAGGCACAAAAAACATTGCTGGAGTAGGTCGTGGCACTCGTGTGAGTGCTGATTGCTTCGAATTAATATATAATTACTGCTTGCAATGTGTTTCATTGTAAGGACACTGAATAATCCAGCTGATCAGATGGATGTCATCGGTGTTGGTGGTATCAATTTTGACAATCAGATTGCCAAGTTCTCTTCTCGGGGCATGACTACCTGGGTGAGTATATGTACATGTATGGCCTTCCTGATGTAATTGTTCTACACATTTGCTGGTACTCTGTTTCAGGTGTTAATACGTAGAGCAATGCTATGTGTATTATATGTGAATTACTTGAGCACTATGATATATTGCTCTTTAATTTCTTCTTCCGACAGCATCAAAGCACACCGTTTACTATTAGGAAAACCTACTTCAGTGATCGTACAAGGAATCTGTTTGGGAGGACCTATTTCAGCTTGGAGTAACTGTGGAAAAATGGCCAGTTAAGCAGAAACGAAAAGTGGTAGTATGATATGTTGTTTATTATTTCGTTTCATTATTTTGCATTTCATTTTTTACTGGGCGCAGCATTGTGTGCAAACAAAATACTGTTAAATGTCAACTTATGAGTCACCTCACTTGTGTTGAACAGATGTGAAAGTCTCAGCAGTTGACAAATATTAACAATTGACAGTTATTTTCAGTTTTTTAATATCCTCACTTTTATATATGTCCTTGTCCTACATTGCTATATAGTGCTTGAGATACCTTACCTCCAGGCAAAATGCCAATTGTTGATTTTTATGTCTTCGCTACCCGACATTGTTGGTAAAGGCATTATGATTTTAGGCTATCCTGTTTGTCTGTCCGTCCATTCGTTTTTCATTTGTTTGTTCATTTGTTTGTTCGTTCTTTTGTCCGTTTGTCCAGTCAGATATTGTTACTACAATATCTCATAAATGGCTTGAACAATTTTGATAAATCTGACGGGATATTCACTCGTCTGTACTGATGATGCTGACGACCTAATTAGATTCTGGAGAGGTCAGAGGTCACAACAGGCTGTCGAGATCAAATCTTGTGAACACATAACTACCTGAGCAGTCTTCATGAAATTTACAGGGAGTAACCACTAGCCTCTGCTGATGACCTTGACAAAGGTCAAGGTCACACCTTAGTTCATGTATGTGGTGGCTAAGGCATCCACGTCGATGCTGGTGTATCGAAGCCTGTTACAAGTGTTATCCGTCAGTGCCACTGTCTGAGATTGTTGATGCTGCTGAGCACCGAGCTTAGTCGATGTGCCTAGATGGACTGTTTGTACCATGCATCCGTCTGTCCACAAAATGTTTCTTTGATTTTATTGAAAGTTGTCATGTAGGTAGATGAGTGATGCACGACGGTATGCAGTATGACTGATCCAAGGTCAAGGTCACCAGCCCTTCAAAAGAAATCCGGCCATTTTCTAAAGCTATCTCCTCCGCCATTTACAATGGGAGCTGAAAACTGACCACTGATTCTTAAACTAGGGTACAGTATCTAAATTTGATAGGCCAGATTTGTGATATTTGTCCTAGTTTTTGTGTCATGTGACTTTAAACTTGCATTCGCAATGTGAGGGGTGACAAAACCGCAGTGCGGCGTTTTGCCATATTACTTTGGACGCTTGTTTATTTTTATTTTGTGTTATGCCATCTTCCCGTTTGTTGGTATGTATCTGCTTTTGTTGTGTTTGTTTAATTTCTTCCGTGCAATGCTAAGTGATTGGCTGGGAAGAACACCTGAAATGACCTATTTTGTGTCGATTGGAACATAATTCAGTCAGTCTGATAGATTTGACTCCACATGCAACATGTACGTGCAGTATTTTTATAGGCAATATGCATATGTGTATCAGGAACTTCCTGGTGGCTATGGCCGTGTGAAGCCAGATATCGTGACGTATGGTTCATCAGTTCGAGGCTCAGCTCTGCAGTACGTATTGCACAGCTGGGTTCTGTTTCTTACTGTTTACTTGCAGCAGAATAATTCATAAGTTTTGTTATTGTCAGTTTAGAAGTGTTTTGAAAGACTTGTGCTGTTGATGCAGTGGTGGCTGCAAGTCATTGTCAGGGACAAGTGTCGCATCTCCTGTTGTTGCTGGTGCTGTCACTTTACTGCTGAGGTCAGTTTACTGATGAAATCTTCATACTTGTCCTTCGTAGGTACTATTAATGGTGCCCTTTGTGCACTCCGGGGCCCCGATCATTTGTTGCTTTCATCAGTATATAAACAATTTCCTTACTTCTTTCCTCACTTACTTGCTTCCTTATTTATTTACTTACTTATTTAATTTCTTTAGAACAGGACTGTTCCAGGTCAGAGGTCGTAGGAAGCGACCAAACGTGGCTTTGGTTTTTATGTTTTGTGTTATAGTATATTTTGTTATGGATGCATGCTTGTTTTTGTTGTGTTAGATTTAGTTATTCAATACCAAGTCAAGAGATTGGCTTGGAAGAACATATCCAAAATGACCTGTTTTATGTCAGGTGGAAGGTAAAACCTTAACTCAGTCAGTCAACTATCAATGGTAATAATGTTCATTGTACTAGCGTTAGAGAGCAGGCACAGAACGCCTCAGCATCCCTTTGTTCAAGTATCTGGCTGTGGATGAAGAAAGCATGAAGCCAAGTCACTGTTTGGGATGAGTGCATTGCGTCTCCTTGAGTGCTGTGACACTGTGACTTGATTGACAGGAAAAATGTCTGGCCAATAAGAACCTGCACCATTTAATCCAAAGGTTCTGTTCCCGAACAGGTGACGGAACAAACCAATGAGAAACCACCTAATCCGTTAAAAACAGGTGGTGGTAATAATGTTGGACTGTATATAGGCATATTTGCAGTCTCGTTGTACTTCATTCTTAATGCACTGTTATAATAGCTGATGGAGAACCAAGTTAAGCATGAACTTGTGATCTGTGAATCTATTTTTGTTGCTGGTTGAGTTTTGTTCATCAAGCTTGTATCAGGTTATTATGCTGGTCAGTTAATACTAGTGGTTTTGTTTTCTGTTTAACTGCTGACGTTGTCCTGGTCACATAAAGGCGACTGTTGTTGATTGCTGGAAGAGGGTTTGATGTTTGACTAACAATGTTAAAGAACTGCAGTAAATGTCTGATCAGTTTTGTGTCTGACTGTTGCAGCACGGTTTCAAATGGTGCGAGCAGTGTCAACCCAGCATCAATGAAGCAGGCTCTGCTGGTGTCGGCTCGCCGACTGCCTGACATCAACATGTTTGAGCAAGGTCAAGGGAAGTTGGACCTGGTCCGCGCATTCCAAGCACTGCGCTCACATCATCCGACTGTCACACTGCATCCGAGCTACATTGATCTGACTGAATGTCCGTATATGTGGCCATACTGCTCACAACCCATCTACTATGGGGGCATGCCGACCATTGTCAATGTAAGTGTTTTCTTTGTTGATTTTTTGCTTTCCTATGTAACTTTGATACCCTACGAGACTGTGAATTGTGTATATATCTGCAAATTTTACCGTTAACATTGAAATTTTGTAATGATCTGGTTTAACATTTATGTTCAATTTTTGATACATATTGGCTGAAGTTTCTAGGAGCATTTTAACAAAAGTATGCTTATATTTGTTGCATTGATATATTTCATGTTAATGGTAGGATGCTTGTTACACTATTTAGTAGTACTTTCTGGAGTTATAATGCAGATAGTATGTAGAAACAGCACTGTGTCAGAAGTTAATATAACAACGTTTGAACAATGCTTTGCAGGTGACAATATTAAACAGCATGGGTGTAACTGGGAAATTCCGTGACAAGGTAATGCATTTATTTATATTTTATGTGGCTGTTTTAGTATTTAGGTTAATGTCATATTAAATATGTCATTACTAAGAAGGCATTAGCAGTGTTCTGATTGGTTGTCATTAATTTGCTTATTAGACCAGTCTTCATAATTTTTGGTGTTTTTAAGCAAGGCGTAACTGGCAGTGTTACACCTGTTTTGTGCACATACTGTTCCAGTGAAATGCGCAAACGTTACATGTAACCGGTTCACAGTTCATAGTCATTTTAAATAGCAAAACAGTAGCACATGAGTAACAGTCATTGCATGTTTGTATATTAGTGACAGGCTTTGTCGTGATCGATGTTAACTAACTGATGTGAACATTGTTGATTGCAGCTGTTGTGGGAACCGTACACGCCACAGTTTGGTGGACACATAGAGGTTGCACTGCACCATTCCCCCGTGCTGTGGCCTTGGTCTGGTTTTGTTGCTGTATTAATCTCTGTTGCCAAGCGTGCTGCTAACTGGGAAGGCATTGCACAGGGTCAGATCACCATGACCATTGAGTCGCCGCCCGGCGTACGTTTTTTTTCTCTTCTTAAAATTTATTTTCTAAATAATATTGTTGAGCTGTTCAAAACTGAGCATATATGAATATTCTAAATGGTGTACAAGATGATAATGTGTATACACATGAACATGATGAGAATACATTGTGCCACACTCAAAACTTTGAATATTTGCAGTTACGAACAGAGAAATTTCTGCAGTCTTTTATCCCATACTGTCTTGTGACATGTTAGCTTTTTATGGTAACATGCAAACTGAAATAAACATCAGTAGCGCTTAGAAGATGTCAGAAATTTCTCTGACTATGGATGTTGATGCGATTTGTCCGGTGACATCGCAATGTGGATGCGATGCCGATGTTAGGATAACTTTGGTTTAGCTGCATTCACCCTTAGACGAGACTACATACATGCCGACAGAAATCGGAATACTGTGTACTGTGTTTACACAGCCTGCACTCAGTGCAGTAGGTTTAATTATGTAACAATAGTGATGGCACGATACATCGTATCGTATCGAATATTGCGATATTGAATGCATATCGCATCGTATCAAATATCGCTATAATTCCCTCTCAAACGATTCGATATTTCGGATATTTCGCACTACTCTACCGTACATAATAGGTCGCGCTAACGGCGTCACCAACAAAGACAGAGCGACCGGCGGCACGATAACGACGGTCGTGCGGGCGCCGGGCGGGGAGTAATTAGTGTCACACACACATTTCAAGGCAGGCGGATGCATTCAACTGAAGCGGCCGGACGTACCCACCACCAGTAATTGCCCGGTGTGGGCGGGGGACGTTTTTTTAAGTATCGTCTCCCGTCCACTTTGACAGCCGTCGCCGGTTCATTTATGCTTGTCACTAGGCCTATATCTTTTTGTCTTACTGTTGCTGAATTACGTCAGATGTATAATGTCACGAAGTCTTGACTGCACTCCAATACTCATTAGTATTTTTTTAAACATAGCTAGGCCTACTGTTAATTAAGTAAAATATCCGTCATCACAATGCTAGGCCTAACAGTTGTCAATATTAATATCAGTCCGATTGCTGCCACGCTGGTCATCACATACATGCGGGAGTCAACATCAAACAGTTTTACCAGAATAAAGCGACTTATGGAAACCGTCCATTATCTCCGATCGCGTAAACAG
>Ga0209780_1000684_pt1 | contig 19294 bp, 10 predicted proteins | sample WorMetexBAHAMAS2_FD_187384 | JGI IMG/M metagenome (GOLD analysis project Ga0209780, IMG submission 187384) | Marine gutless worms symbiont microbial communities from Max Planck institute for Marine Microbiology, Germany - Inanidrilus exumae... | ecosystem: Host-associated > Annelida > Digestive...
TCCTATACATATATGCAGACAATTCTGTAAATAAATCTTAAGTCATTTTTGAGAAATTGCATTTTTCTTATTAAGGTGATCTTAAGTTTTTGGTAAGTGCATCCTAAGTTTATCTTAAGATTTTCCTAAGTCACACTTTATCCGAAGTTTTCCCTAAGTTTGTCGTAAGATTTTTTGTGAATTGGACCCCTGGATTCTGAAGAACCAGTAACAATTCGTGTTGCACACGTAATGAGAATAATGAACATCTCCGAGCAGTTAGTCAACGAGTGAAGCCCACAACACTACATCACCATCGTTTGCCTGGTTCCACATGACACAGCTCGGTAACAAATGCATGTAGACAACTTGGTCAGAGTTACCGAGTTGAATCCACGACCTCCTCATCAGGGGCCGTCCATAAACGACGTCCGCAAAAATGGTAATTTATAATCCTCCCTCCATTTTGTCCGCATCTGGCTGACCCCCTCCCCCTCCCCCCATGCGGACGTCCGCTTCTGCATACATCATCTAAAGAACTCGTTTTTTTCTGAGCCAACCCCCTGCCTCCCTCGCTGCGGACGTCCTTTATGGACGGCCCCTCACAGATACGACATTCCAACCATTACATTAAAAAACTCACCGACGATTCTATAGCTACCAGGGTTTTATGAACCCGGGCTACCAAACTCCACAGCTCCCAAACCCCAAGCAGTGCCGAAAAATGGCCAACCAAACGCTTAACACAAAATTGTCATCGGCATTATGACTACAATAGCGTTAATGCTTGTGAAGCTTTTAGTCTGAATCGGCTGCATGTAGTCAAACCCGTAAGCCGACTGTATTCCGTGGCTAGCGGATTGTGACGTGCATCTGGGGCCCCGACGTCACTGCTGGATCTACAACCATCAAAGCACCATGGCTGAGCCGTTAATCACTAGCATAATGAATTACAAATTAGTCCCGTACGGCGACTGACAGTCGACTCTTTGCAACTGACGTTTGTGCTAACTTCAAAGTCACGTGACACAAAAAACTAGACCGAATATCAAAAATCCGGCCTGATCAAATTTAGATATTGTGCCCTAGTTTAAGATTCCGTGGTCAGTTGCCAGACGACATTGTAAATGGCAGAGGAGACCGCTTTTGAAAACAGCCTGATTTCCACCTTTGAAGGGCTCGTAACCATGACCTTAGATCCGGTCATACTGCATACCGACCTCTACCTACGTGCCTAATTTCATTGAAATCGAAGAAACATTTTGTCGACGCACGTAGTATGCATGGATGGATAGACAGACATTTCAGACCAACTTTATTAGGTCGACTCAGACGAAGAGGCGACCTAACAAAAAACTAAATATTTACTTCCATCAAAGTCGGTGAATTTTAATCAGCAGAAAAACTGGCAATAAATTAACGACGTCATACCACCAACTTAAAGCTTTCTGCAAATCAGGGCCAACAACAACTTTGATGGAGTTAACGACGAGCTCTCACCGAGCAAAACTGAACTCGCTGTCGGCTCGGAAGAAGTAGACGTGGTTTCTGAACTGCAGTTTGAAGACGTGGTTCTTGCGGATGCCGTCTTGATCTGTCGGCATTTGGACAGCGTAACCCAGTAGCGGCAGACTGGCCAGCGGACAGTCATCCTGTGATCAAACAGTTTCAGCAAATGTACTCGAAATATTTCCCATCGTTAACTAACTACCATAATGGCACTTGTTCCCGTGAAACAGTGGAGTGCAGCCGCTGCCAGTAATGGAATACAGTTGGTGCATGGTTGAAATATGTCGGTTCTACTTACTGTTTGGCCAAAATGTAGGATGGCCGCATGAAAGGCTGCCCCCTGGTGAGTCATGATGAGTATGTAGATGGGACAGACAGACAAACGGACGGAGGGACGCCAGGTGGTTACATTACGCTTTCTGCTAGACGTGGCCAGCGTGATAATTCTCCGATGGACATAATTACTAAGTCATCAGCATCTCCACAGAAACGAAAGCAACCAAACTGTCAGGAGAGGCCATCCCAACAACATAAAATATCCGTGGACGCCGCCTCGGGAGCTCACTGCCTCAATATAACCTTTAATTGGGCACTCATGTACAGAAATGGTCAATCCATAACACCAAGTACATGAACAAGGGAAAATCACACTACTTGTTCAACAGCAGAGCAAACTAGACCCACAATCTGAAATCTGAAAAAAAAATCCGATGGCTAAACATAAATTTCGGCTGATATCCGGATTAGCCGAATTAACGCGCGAAATCAAAATTACGGCTGAAATGCGGCTGGTAGCAAACATTTTCCGCTGAAATACGGCTGAGCCACATTTTTAAGTACAAAAAGTAATAAAAACATGCTACTTAATCTACGACTACAAAGACTTTTTATGAAGCTGAGCAGTGTAATACTGTGTAATGCATAAAGTCAATGTTAGTATACCAAACAAAGTACCGTAGTCAGTCAACGCAGTTCAAGTTGTTCAGAAGCATTTCAGCTAGGCCATACTCCAGAGAAAAACTTCCAATTTTTATTTGGATATCCGAATTTTTTTTCCGGCAGATTTACGGCGGCACAAAATTCGGCGGTGGATTCGGCTAGCCGAATTTTTTTTCCGCTGATATTTGGCGGTCAAAAATTCGGCGGCTAATTCGGATATTCGGCAGCTTGGGGTCTACCGCAAACTACGCCAACTACCACTAGCGTCTCTGACTGCAGTGCGAATACACATCAACACCACACTCAAACACATTGCCGAACAGTCACCTGAAAGTTTTTGTAGAAGAAGAGACAGAAATTGGCAAAGACGACCCACAGCTTCTGCCAACCATTCGAGTTCTTGAACTTGCGTTGAAGATATCCACTCAGCTGGCTCTGACAACAAAGCACACGGACAACGCTACTTTGTTTGTTGTAGAACAAGGTGTCGCCTAAATGGGACGTAACCTTGCTGGCCCGCCATGCAGTGTCGGTCGCCCGACTGCCCCGCACTCGGCGGCAGCGTTACAGACGACGACAGACGATAGACACCAGTGAGCAAAGTAATACGTCGAGGACTTTGGCTAAGGAGACCTACCCTAAAAGCACACCTGTGGTTCAGCCTCAAAGGGTTAACGGCCATACATGGTCACAATTCAGTTATTTCTACACAGCCATCTCTAGTCCATTTTAAAAGCACACACACACACACACACTCACTCACAGGTGGTCTTTTCTAAGTAAATTACTACTCACTACACAATGATGAATAAGGCATTTGATGAAACTGCATTACTGCCATACTGACAGGTTTTACGTTCCACCCAACACAAAACAGTAATAGGTCATTTCGGAGACGTTCTTCCCAGCCAATCTCTTGGCTTAGTACTGAAGATTACTGCTATACACTGCATACACAAGCTAGCCATCCATGTCAACATGCGTGACGATTCGACAGCTAATACAGTAAACTTGATAATGTGGCATCCATTATGAACTATATTCAGTGTCGAGTCACTTCAAACTCTAATCCAAAGCAAACTGTACTAAATAGATTAAGCTGGAAACACAGGCCATGCCTGTGGTGATGAAGAAAAATACGAAGAATGAAAGAAAAAAGAATCGACTCAGTACGACTGAGTTCTGTTTTGCAGCTACCTGGTTGGTTGCGTGGCACAGCGGTAGAACGCTGGTCTTTGGCTGGCAAACTTTCCCTGTTCTGTGCTCGACCTGCAGCTGACCGGTGACCACTTATGTGGGTAAACCGTCCGCTATAGGTCAACCAACCAGGCCAACTCAGCCTTTCATCCCTTCAGAGTCGATAGATGAGTAGTAAGCTGCAATTGGATGTCTCCTACCTCAGTTACGGGCAGTGCCATCTAGTGAACGCTTACGAAGGAAAGACAGGCATGGTGTATTTGCCGGTAAAACTGTGTGATCCATGTCTGAGCGCTTTGGGATATACATAGTATATAAATGGCACTATATAAATACGCTTCCTTTCCTTTCCTTTTCCTTACCTTCAACATAGTGTGCAAGTCGACCATGCCGACAGTTGTGGTGCGATGCCAGCAGACTTGGGTCGTCGAGTTGGCTCTCAGTGGCAGGTGATTCTGACTGTCGGGGGAGTTCTCAGAGATGGATTCCTCCACCGCCTCAGACGAACCTCACACAGTACACTGTCAGTTGAGTACACTGTCAGTTCAGTACATTGTGAATTGAGTACATTGTCAGTTGAGTACACTGTCAGTTAAGTACACTGTCAGTTAAGTACACTGTCAGTTGAGTACACTGTGAGTTCAGTACACTGTCAGTTGAGTACATTGTCAGTTGAGTACACTGTCAGTTCAGTACTGCTCAACGGAGCAAGCGTGTTCTATCAGCAGATGAACCAGAGTAAAGCTCCGTGACCAGTTTGACCGATAGACACATAGCGGCCACGGCCGGGTGGTCAAAGACCGAGAGATTAAACAAGGCCAAATGATTGAGGTCGAGGCCGAATGCACTAGGCCTCGGCCAAACCATACAGGCCAAGGCCTAAATTTAGGCCTCAAAGCAATCAGAAGGTTGAGACCAATGCCAGTGTTATGAGACTAAAGCCAAAATGTTGGCCTGGAGGTCAACATGGCTCAACTGTAGCCGTTGTACCACTGTCAAGCTGTATACCTGCATTAATTTAACTTGGCTTTATTCACTGCAATTTCGGACCCTGCAGTAGAACACTGTGTCCCAACAAAAACTACACAGCTTTTAATTGTTGTAGCTTTGACGAACATCCAACGATTTTGATATTTTTGTTGAGTAAATGTTGCTAAGAAAGTAAGAAGTCAAATAGTACTCTATTTTCCCATCTCACCTAACTGGTGCTTCTGCACTACCTGGGGAAATAGAAAGCCGAAAATTGCGTCTTTTCACTTAAACGCTAAATGCTGTTTTGCCAGCAGACACAGAAAACACATTCATATTATAACTTGGTCACATCTGAACCGCCTTTCATTCTCACAAAACCCACAAAGATAGAGTATAAGGTGGGGAAGTGGGACCACGGGGCAATCCACTTACAGAATCAACACCCGTCCACCGATCACAAAGTTATAAGTCAATTATGTGTGAGAGATAAACTGCTGTGCCAGATTTGGTAAAAATCCACCCAAAAGGGGTTCTGGTGACACGTGAAAAATAACAAACTTTCACATATATTTCTTTAGAAAACCTCTGTATTGTTGTATCGGGGTATTTTCCTGTCATTTCAGCAAGGGTATTTACCAATGCGACACCTCGAGAACAGGCAAGGCAACTTACTGTTGGACTTGAGACTTGGGTAGAGGATAACTGGCGACTCGACACTATCTCCGCGATGTTTTGCTGCTCTGATGGCAGACTGCAGCTCGTCCATCCAAAGAAGCTTCTCATCTTGACAGCTAGCTGACAGCACCAGTGATCGGCTGCCGCCAGTGACTGTGAAGCAGAATGGAGCAGTTGATGACGTCAGAGCATCTGCCTCCGCAACCTACATCATCCAGCAGTCTATCACGTCAGAGCATCTGCCTCCGCAACCTGCATCATCCAGCAGTCTACCACGTCGGAGCATCTGCCTCCGCAACCTGCATCATCCAGCAGTCTATCACGTCGAAGCATCTGCCTCCACAACCTACATCATCCAGCAGTCTATCACGCACGATGATGGAGTGAAACAGTCAAAAGTTCTCTTCAATCTCTATTGTTATCAGCAGTCTTCCAGCTCAACCTGGATCCGCCAGTTCTACCATGGTTCTCTTCACTGAATGTGCTCAAACAGAATCTCTGCGGATAAATATCACGGCATTTTATCAGATGGAAGCGCCGTGTGTCGCCCAACGAAAACAAAATCTGATGGGAACTCAAAACGCTGAGTGCTGACACAAACCAGTAAAGATTACGCGATGGCTTCATTCGTTCTTTATTCACAGCAAGATGCTTTAGGGAAGAAGCCTTGACGGTAAGGAAATGAAGGGATAAGGGGGGATTGCCCCGGACCCACATAAATGCCTAGAATGCCAAAAATGCAGGGTTACGGTTATGGCTAAGCATGTTTGGTATTCCGGGCATTCACCACGTTCGGCCCCTGCCCGAGCTATTTAGCTGGAGAAGACAGCAAAGAATACATAACGTGTAAGTTACGAACATCAACACTGCTCAGAGCCATCTGCCCGTGAACTTTGAACTGCAGTTTTGGAGGCGGCAGTCGGCTGCCATAGATGAACACATCCGAGAACTAAAACAACACACACACACACACACAGCTTATTACAACGTGTGTCTTTCTTCGACGTTCAATGTCATTCATGAATTCTATCCTCCGCTCTGCCCGTTCACTACCACAATGCTACAGGGTAGGTCTGGGGTCAAATCTCAAAAGGCCATAGTCAAACTTAGCCTTAAGACTTCCTTAAGAAAATTTCAGCAAAACTTAGGACAGTTCTTAATCATCAATAAATTAGTCCCGTACGGGACTGGCGGTATACTCCTACTTACTGCCAACTTCAAATGGCCGAATTTCCGACATTCAAGGGCTAGTGACCTTGACCTTGGATCGGGTCATACTGCATACCGTCCTGCATCACTCATCGACCTCTACCTACATACCAAATTTCATTGAAATCGAAGAAACTTTTTGTGGACGGACGGACATTAGAGACCCACTTATTAGGTCGACTCGGAGGAGTCGACCTAAAAAGTCCTCACAATAAATGTAGCTAATGCTCAAGAAAAACCTGAACAAGACTGTTGTTGAAAGTCGTACAGAATTCTTAGAAACTATTGAGAATTCGGCCCCTGCATGCTAGTACAGTGTAAGATCTGGTGATAAGATCTGGCCAAAACTGAAACTATTCACACCTAACTCACCAAGAAAAACATCCGCTGCTGTAAACCTTTACGAGATAGCTTCTGCAGGCAACCTTCGCGAATAAATACCTAGAACCACAGGCAAAGTTTCACAAGTAACTTGAATAATAAGCCGATCACAACTAATTGAAAATGCTGTCATCAATAATGCGGCATATCTCCATCATCTTGTTATTAATTACTCCGCTGCAAACTGTAAGTAAGTAAAAATCACAACTCATTCTTACATGTCTGCATACGCCAGCAACCTACTGTACAAGAAAAACAATACTGACTGAAACAAACACAACTAGAGAGCACTCAGCAGAGTGTATACCTCCACCATTCCACATCGTTACTAGCGAACATCAGGTGTGCTAATCAAAATTTAATCAGCTCTTCTCTGGTATGCAGTCTACATATTCCCCCAACTTCAAGTAAATCCACTATTAAATTTTTAGTCATAGAGAGATACATAGATAAATGGAAGTCAACACCAACTAGAAGATGCCAGCAATCACAAGAGTGCTAAAAACCCACGACAGGGAAAACCCCGCATCCAGCGGCTAGCTGATATGGGAAAGTAGTAGTTGTGGTGGTCTTTATTTAACTGTGACTTGGTTAATCAGCCGAACATCCGTGAACATTACATCAACAACATGAAACACAAAATGACTATCATAACAAACAAACATACATGCATACAAACAAACAAAAAGCAAAAAGTGCATAAAAATTACTAAACACCAAACTGAGACAGCATTCTAATAACAAAGGATGCACGGAAAGCCTGATATTGCTAGCGTTGCTTGTGCAAAGAAGCATTGCAGCCGGGAAAACCAAGCGTAGCTTATGTACATATCAGCGGCAATATTGCCTTTGTCTGAAGACTGGCAGGGGCCTTATGATCTTGATCTTTTGACCCCAAAATAAATGAAATTCCAGGACTCATGGTGGAACATTTGCAGTCAAGGTTGGCGATCCCAGCTGCATCAGACTTTGACAAATCGTGTGAAAAACAGACAGACAGACAACCGCGGTGAAAACATGACCACTGTCGACGTGGGTAAAAACGCATCGACAGTGACAAGACGCAGGATACACGACTAATGCAAGTCACTACTGATCAGCAACTCACCCTGTTGGACTGCACAACGTTATCAATGCCAATCAAGTCGTGCTGAAGGGCGAACAGCTTCTGCCAGTTTTGCTTCAATCACAAACAAATTCATTCATTGCTCAGTAAATCAGCACACATCAGCTACATATCTAAACAGCTACAACAGTGAAAATACAGAACGTCTGCAGAACAACATAAGTAATTTTTCCACACTGTTAACAAGTAAGTGATATGCATATAAAAAGGTAAAGTTCACCCATACTCGTTACCGAGCGCTGGGCCCGGAGCTGATCCCTGTGTACAGGCAGTCAGCCCGCAGGTGACTTGATGCCATCCGCCCGGCGGTAGGCTGCCATTACTTTCCGCCAGACCTGCGGTTACCTTTCCAGCCGAAGAGCGTCACCGTCCATCGGCCGGTACCAAATTATACTGCTTGGTGACAGAGGCACATGCGTGTGAGCAGCTTGCCCAAGGCTGTTACCTGGAAGCGGACTGGCCAAGAGTCGAACCCGCGACCTTTAGGATCGCGAGCAAACGCTCTACCATTACGCCACAAAGGATATGTATATGCTTCGATGTATGTTGTCAAACAGTAGCAAATATGTACATGATTTCTTGGCTACTGTTTCAGATAAACTGACTAATGCAAACCACGTTGTGGATAAGCAAACCACGTTGAGACACAGAGCAAACTTTAGTTCACACAGCCCAACTGGTGACAACATCAAATTTACCCAACTTAACAAACTGAGGTAACAGAACAGTTAACAGAGAAGTGTTTCTATTACAGCTTGTACAATAGTACAAGCTGTTTTAAAAGACAATAGCCAAAGTAATGGGAAAGGGGAAATTTCGACCCCTGGCATATTTCAATAAAACATGGAATATATAACATATGCCGTGGGTATGACTAAACATGCAAACCCATGTGAAGCTGCAACAACGTGGGTGGTCTGGGCGCACACGTGATATGTCACCTGTTCGGTTTCTTAGTATACCTTAAAAAAATTTTTTTTTGCTTTATTCTTTGGCTAGCACCGAGCCCGCAGAAGTGGTCTGATTTTGACGATCTATACGTCATACGACGTGTTTCCGCACAAGGAAGTGCCTTTTGGGGTCTCGTTCATACTGCCCCCCCCCCATTTTGGGGGTCAAATCCCCCAAAAACCCTATTTTGTGGGCATGGATAGGCATTTTCAAGCTTAATATGCAAAATATTAATACTTGCATATTATCCACACCACTGCACTGATTCCAACCAAATTTTGCACAGTGACAATGATCATCAAACACACATAAAACAAATCCAAGATGGCAGACGGCCACCATCTTAAAAAAATTGCAAAATGGCCATATCTCCGCAACAGTTTCACCGATCAGCATGAAATTTGGCACGGTGATGCATATTGGGCCTGCGAAAAGGACCAGAATTTACAATTTCCAACTTTTAAAAATCCAAGATGGCGGGCGCATCTAAGCACAGAAGGTAGCTTTAACATTCATGAAAGGCAGCTGACTGAAATAAATGTGATCGCTAGCTTCTGTGCTTAGAATTTGCGCATAAAATTTTGACATTTGCTGTTTGAAAAGCTGCAGCTTTTACATAGAAGAGCAACTGAAGGTGGTTTTTGTTTATATAACAGGTTTATATTAACAGAAATCATTCTTGACCATAACAACGAAAGTTTGATTAAAACTGCTTCTCATTTGACAAATTTATCGCAGAAATAATCCTGGCTTATTTCTTTGACACACAGTGTATGCGCATGAATTTCCACGTATCTGTAGAGCGTTGTACTTACAACATGGCAGATCTTTTCACTGTACAACTGAGCTAGACTGACAACCATTGACAAGCTAGCTGCACACAAATACAACCACACTCTCAGTCACCAACTTCACATTAATCAGTTCGCTCGACACGTCTAAAAACATTCATCAGATTCACTATTAATTACGTTCATTGCCCCATACGGGCGCCGGCTCCATGATGCACCCTCATTTATTTGTTGATTCTGGCACCATAAAAATTATTCGTTTGCTTACTTACATAGTACACTTTGGTTGCCCCATACGTCCTCCGGAACAGATCTATTCTGGAAGACGTAGATAGATAACTCAGGAAGTAAACCAGTAAGGAAGCAAGAAAAAAGCATAAGGAAAGAAGAAAGTAAGAAAAAAAGAAAGTGAGGAAGAACGTGAAGTAAACATACAAACAAACAAACAATTAATATATCACCCACCGAAATCAACACATGAATCATGGTGCATTACCGCATGGAGCCTGTGGTGGCTTTAAACGTACCTTCATTGTCAGTCCTATGGACCTCACTAGCAGTTATATTTCTTAGTTTAGTAGCGACAATAATGCTCACTGACAAAGTTCTCTATGTTCCGTGGTCTTGAAGTGACGTTCACTTATGCCGCGTCAATCCAGGCGTTTTGATGATGATCAATACACGCAGAATGATTGACATACTGCAGTGTGCTACATACCTCTCGTGTCGGTTAAATCCAAGTGATCGGAACCGTATAAAGTCAGAAGCTCTGAAACAAAACACGATTTCAGAAATGCTACATCGAAATAACACTGATAACTTGCACTGGTTCTATAAAACACACTGCACTAAGACAGCAGGCAAACTGCAAAGAATAGTTACAATTTTCTCACTTGCTTTACGATGGGTAGAGAGATCGACTTAATAAACAAAACATGATAGTAAACAAAGATTTTTGCAAGTCTGCTGAATGTGGACTGCAAGATAATAACGAATGCTATTGGGAGCTTTCATCAGTAGAGCCAGCTGGTATTAACAAAGCAACACCTCGTGCCTCAAGAGTCCGGTGTTAAACAAAGAACAAAATGGGCCAATTTTCCTGGGATCAGAGCTTCAAGTGTCGTTCACACTATCGACTGGTAGACGGGAAAGGGCATCTGGCATGTAAAAAACCCAAAGGTTTTCATCTGAACAAATGGATGAAGAAACCAAGGATAACTGGCTGCTCCAGATTCACAAGGTAACGGCCTTAGAAAATTCTCATTAAAAGTGTTCAACTGCTTCCCATTTAAGGCCGTTGACTTGTGAATATGGGGTGGCCAGCTATCCTTGGTGTCCTCCTCCAACTGGGTGAGAAGGTATGGGGTTTTTTGGAATTAACTATAATCATGACATTCGTCATTATAAGACAGAAAGCATTCGGCACACAAATTACGTCGAGCACTGTAGTATATAGCTATAGCATACACGCCCAACTGTCTCAGTAAATGCTCAATTTAGATCCCAACTGTCTCAGTATGTGCAAAGTTTGGCTCCAGCAGCCTCATTATCCCTGTAGTTTGTGCCCAACTGTCTAAGTACATGCTCCATTTAGATCCCAACTATTTAGCTATTTTCCTACAGGCTCAGTCTATACACTAAAAGCTATACTTTACATATTACTAGAGCAAAAAACCATGAAGCGTAAACAGACTAAGTTGAAAACTGCTTTAGCAAGGATTTCGCTCCTTCTTATTGTCGGGCTGAAATGTTCACTGGCGCCCCCTGGTGAATCACGGTGAGTATGCCAACGGGACAGACAGACAGACAGATAGACAGACATAGACAGCATAACGGTGCATCGACACAATATGAGGTCATACTTTCAAGCAGCAGCTGATAGTGCAGCAGGCGCTGGTACGGCTTGAGATAGAATGTGGTGAGTGGAAGATAGCAGAGTTTCTGTGACTCAAAGTCGTTGACAGCCCGCTGGATATCATGCTCATGGCGCATTGAAGAGTCCAGCTCACTCATTACGTCGTCCAGACGGTCAGAGTGATTGCGATACCACTGTAAGCCACACATTCAACGTTCCTCAAACAGTTACAATGACACCCAAAGAACAAGGTAAAGGCTTCCCATACTCGTTACCGAGCGTTGGTGTACAGGCAGTCAGCCCGCAGGTGACTATAAGTCATCCACCCCACGGTAGGCTGCCATTACTTTCCGTCAGGCCTGCGGTTACCTTCCCAGCCACAGAGCATCACCGCCCCTTGGCTGGTACCAAGTTATACTGCTTGGTGACGGAGGCACATAGGTGTGAACAACTTGCCCAAGGTTGTTACGCAGCTTTTGCCCCGAGTGGATTTGAACCCAGGACCTGTTGATCATAAGTCCAATGCTCTACCTGTTGCACCACCGTGCAGTTTCAAAACTACTGTACTCATGATAACGTCTATACTCAAACATTTTTGTCTTCGTCATTAAATGTTCTACATATTCACGTTCATTGCATGCAATAAATCACCACAAAGATGAAGCCATTTTGCCAGAATTCTGAGACGGTGCTTGAAAGTAATTTGCACAGTTTGCAAGATGGTCCTCAATAAAATACACCACAAAACACCACTATGTGTGAGAGTGTGACCTACCTGTAGTACCATCCTAATCTACCTGTCTGGTGTGAGTCCCGGGGCTGTAAGTAAGTGGGTATGTGTCTAAGTAAGTAAGTGACAAGTTTATGAAGTGCCAAAACCAGAATAGGTCCTCTCCATTTCCAGGCCGAATGTTGTACGAGGTGACTAAAGCTGGCTTTAATTTCTCTGGGTTAATTATACGTTGTAGTATATTTTGTTACGGATGCGGGTTGGTTTTGTTGTGTTTGTTTCAGTTTTTCGGTACTTAGCCAAGAGACTGGCTGGGAAGAAAGTCTCCGAAATGACCTGTTTTGTGTCGAGTGGGTCAGTCTTAATCTGCGTGCAGTATTGTCATAACCTACCTGTAGCACCGTCATGTTAGTCAGCAGAATGTCTCCAATCTTTCGTCCGTCGGCGCCGTTGGCCACAGCCTCAGTGCTGCTTTCCCTGCAAACCATTACATGAGTCAAGCTCCACACACTGACACTCTGCAAGCCGACCAAGAACTCTTATGTCTGACTGGATGTTGTCAGCAATTCATAATCCACTAAACCTCAACTAAACTCAGTACTCAGTATAATCAGGTATAATCTTCAATGAAACACTGATCGTTTTAACCTCGGCGAAGAATCAGTCCGACCATTTTTCCCCCTGAAAAGGTTCTCTAAATGAAAAAACGGATGGAAACTGCCTTATCTGGGTTAATCTGGAAAAACAACTGTTAAAAGACAAATGGTGGTAAATCGATAATATCAAGAATAATATCAACATGCAATACTCCATAAGTCTGCAACTTATTTCACAGTAGGCACAAGAACAGCACCAGCATACCATTCCAGACAGACTGCAATTAATGTAAAGAACAATAACAACAACAACAACAACAATCCACGATAATATCAATTCGATAACTAATCAATTCACACTGCAACATGTTAACTAGACGAATTGCAGTGTATCTGGAGACACACTGCAATACAGGATCAAAGACAGTGTTTCCCACTGGCGTACTCAACAGGTGACACAACTGTTTACTTATTTACTGACGCACCTGTTTAGTTCCTGCATTCTACGATACCTAGTGTCATGTGCCTGTGACTGAGTGATGCCAGCGTTATCTGCCATGTAACTTATTTTCAGTTTCCAATTCAGTCTGCTTCTCTTCAATATATCGCTCGCTAGGCCGCACCAGCACTGCAGCGTACTACTGGTTTCAATACGCAATAGCAGACATCGGACGATGCCAAAAATTTAGGTAGGTACTTTTCTTGTGAGAAGCGTACAGAATAGGGTAAAACTTTAAATTGATTCTAACTTTAAAAATAAAAACTGGACATCCCATAAAGGGACCATATGGAAGCAAATTTCCGGAGATCTGTAATCATTGCGGAATTATGACGGCCTGAAGTCGCAAGACGTGGAAATGTTTTAGCACTTTTTGCGCATTTTTGGAAAAACGACCCCTTATAATAAAATTTTCCAAATTCTGTTCAAAAGTTTACACGGCGACACCGATTGACATTGTTGTGTTCAAATGTCGTAAAATTTGCAAGACGGGAAATCGGTGAAATTGTGCGTTATTTACTGGACAAAAACTACACAATTTCGGCTCACACTGATCCAGATTTCACCCAAATCGGTTCACTTTCAATGGAGTTATAGCCGAATGCGTGGAGGCCGTTCTCTTGCCCCATAAAGTATTTTCATCATCGGCTCTTCGAGTCTATAACAAGAACAACTTCAAGACTTCAACTGGTCTTCTAACCAAACCGCAAGGCGTTGGTCGAGCTCTTTAAGCAGACCGCAGTGGAAGTCGTAGATTGGAACGATGGATCCAAACAGAGTGTGCATCAGGTAGTCCGACATTATGTCCACTCGACTCATTGCGTCTTGAAACTTCTACATTCACAACAGACAGCAAGGAGCCATATTCAAAGGTGGCGCTGCTGGCATATATCTCGTGTGCCACAAATACTGTCACAGAAAATGTTCTGAAACAGTTAATTTCAACACTAATGCACAGGAACTTCAGGATTACTGAACCTCTTTTACGATTGGTCCCTTCTCTCAAAACGAACCTTAAGACGTGAAAAGAACATTAACCTCCAGCCAGTGTGTCTAATAATAACCTGCACATAGACGTCATACGCAATAAAGCCACCACAGAAACATAGAGTGGAATAGGTTTATATGAAGCACTCAGTCCATCACACGTCTCGATGATAAAAATCTAACGTATCATGTTCATTTTTATTTTTCTATGTTAGTTAGTTGGAGTTTAACGTCCCTTTTAACAAAATCAACACACCCAAATAAATAAAGCCAGTTTTAGTCACCTCGTATGGCATACAGACCATAAACGGAGTGGGACTATTCTGGTAGAAAGTGAAGAGATGTGAAAGCAAGAAAACCAATGGAGTAAGAAAGGGGAAAATGGGATAAGTATAAGATACTAAAAGATAGGTGGGGAAGTGAAGGGATAAGGGGGAATTGCCCCCACATTTGGACTGCAAAAACCACTCTAATCATCTCTCTCAGGAACCGACCCAATACGGTGAGAAGGTTTTACATCTCATTCGACATAATAATAATAATAATAGGTCATTTCACAGACGCTCTTCCCAGCCAATCACTTAGCACAGTACTAAAAAAACTAAAGCTAACGTAAAAAAAAATTAGCCCCATACGGCATACATGGACTGACGGTCAACTCTTCACAACTGATGTTTGCGCGAAGTTCAAAGTCACGTGACACAAAAACTAGGCCAAATATCAAAAATCCAGCTCGAACAAATTTAGACATTGTGCCCTAATCTAAGAATTCGTGGTCAGTTGCCAGCTCCCATTGTAAATGGCAGAGGAGATAGCTTTTGAAAATGGCCAGTTTTCCAACTTTGAAGGGCTCATGAGCTTGACCTTGACCTTGGATGGGGTCATACTGCATACCGACGTGCATCATCCCCATGACGTGGTGGAAATGGGGAAATGCCCGGGGCCCAGACGGGGCCCGTGGCAGTGGTAGAGAGAAGTGAAATGTTAACACACAATGGCAATGATCTCCAAGTCTTTCTTGTACGTTCGCTCAGTCATCACGAGTTCTTTCACAACACAGTACGCACTGTTGGCAGCGAACTGCGGCTGCTGTTACCACAACGACAACACACGATAGCAACACGATTCCCTCAGAGTGTACAAATTTACATCTACAGAAAACAACATATTGCAGGTGTTGTAATGTCTGGCTTTAGTACTGGGACGGGTGACTGTGTCCGGGTTCGATGCCCACAGGCGGCACTTTATTTCGGTATGTAGCCAACCACCCAGGTCGACTCAGGCTTCTACCCTCCGTGGCACGGTAAAATGAGTACCAGCCAAAGGGCGGTGATGCTCTGCGGCTGGGGAGTAAAAAAGAAAGAGAATGCAGGACACTACAGAACCGTTTGGATTGTAGCCAGTGAGTGTGGTGATTTAGGCAGTTTGACACACTGCACGTAACAACCGGATTGGACGTTTTAGAGTGAGACGGAAGAACTACATCGAAGGACGGTATTTAGTAGCATATGAAAAGTTTTAGTAAATGCTGACAGAGTTCAAAGGTTCTGAACAAACAGAGGAAGACAATGACAGGCAGAACTACGCCAATAAACGTGTGTGTGTGTGTGTGTGTGTTTCAAATACAGCAAAGTGAACATGGTGTGGGTAGAAAGGGAGTCAAACAGCTGACGAACCCTTCTCTTAGTTTCATCCTCCGAGTCGTCAGTCTGTGACGACATCAGACTTGCACTGCTCGTCAGAGTCAGTGACGTTCCAGACGCCGTCGACTTCGACGTTGCTCCGGTGTCACCGCGCTGCTCGATCGTCAGTCGGCCACGCCGGTACACGCGGTCCCTCGATGTCGCAGGGCAGTGCAGGACCGGCGGCGACGGGAAATCCTGCGAATTTCCCGGCGTAATGTCAAAACGATCCTGACGGAAGATGTGGCCGTGTGAATGGCGACTCGGTGCAATCGGCGGCCTTGTTACACATCAATCAAACTCAATCAACAAACACCAGAACCAGAACCTTCTATAATTCCTACATGCAACATAAATGCAAATTGTCTCTGAGCTAAAGGTTTAATGTCACACAAAAACAGGTCACAGCAGGGACATACTTCCCAGCCAACCAATGACAGTAAAACTTCATTATAACAAACTTCGTTTAACAGATACTGTGTTGTTATTTCTGTACCATGGTAAAAAGCAAAAGCTTCCCATACTCGTTACCGAGCGTTGGGTCCGGAACTGATCCCAGTGTACAGACAGTCAGCCCGCAGGTGACTATAAGTCATCTACCCGGCAGTAGGCTGCCACTGCTTTCTGCTAGGCCTGCGGTTACCTTCCCAGCCACAGAGCATCACAGCCCCTTGGCCGATACCATGTTATATTGCTTGGTGAAAGGCACATAGGTGTAAACAACTTGCCCAAGATGGTTTCGCAGCTTTTGCCCCCAAGCAGGATTTGAACCCACGACCTGTTTATCGCAAGTCCAACGCTCCAAGTGTTGTGCCACCGTGAAGTACACAAAATTAAAGATAATCATGCATAGATTATGCAAACAAAAAGAGTTCGTTGTATATCACATTACAAGTTACTAGCCATTTGCAGCCTGCTAAAACCTGATGCCGAAATGGCGCGGGCATCTTGCCCAAATGTAATATTTATGTTGCCCAAACGTTTGTCATCCAAACAAATGGATGGACGGATGGATGGTACAACCCAAAAATATAATGCTTTACGACAACGTCAGATGGCGAAAGCATAAAAGTGGTAGAGTCCCAGTCACCTTGAGTGAGGCGAAGGAGTCATATCAGAAGGTTGGAGTCCGTTAGGCTGCATGTTCTCCGGAGATCGAGGCAGCGACTGCACTTCATGCGAGCTCATCTGGGAGGTCGTGCACTGGTAACTGTCATTCCTAGGAAGCATGAACTGAGACGGGTCTATACGATGGACTCGCTGCAACTGGCTGTCATCTGTTTCACAGTCAGAAAACATTTTGACAACTGGAGTTGAGTTGAATAAACGTTTCACATTGCACTCAACACAAACGGGTCATTTCGGCAACCTTCTTCTCAGCCGATCAATTAGCCCGGTGCTGGAAAAATAAACCTAACACAGCTAAACCGCGCATTCACCAGTAGAACTAACTAAAGACACTACCACGACACAAAATAAACGCGAAAACCTGAGCCACGTTTAGTCAACTTGTACAATTTCTTCACTGTAAATGGAATGGACCTGTTCTTACAACATCGGACCCAAACAAGGCGCAGCATCAGACGATGAAACGTGCTAACCTAATCCAAGCAAATCCGGAAATAAGCACAGTGCTAGTTAATAGAGACCACATGACAAACGTTAACATATACGAAGACAAATATCCTCCTCCGCATAAAACATGGCAACAAACTTATCCAAAACAATTAGCACGTTTAACTTTTTCGAAATTTCTGACACCTGCCTAATAAAGAGAACTAAAAAATGACGGTTTTAATCGACACAAACTTGATACGGCATAAATTGCGCAGGCTTACTTCGGGAGTTGGTATCGACGTCACTGCGTTTTTTGGTAAAGGCAGAAGTGTGCTCTGCCGTATCAGGCTCTGCGTCGTGCCGCGACTGGAATGTCCGCAACGAAGATCGGAGAGGCGGAGACGGGTAAATGAAGTCGTTGTCGTTGCCGCGGTGTCGGTCGAAGCTGCCGGGACACGACCGGTCCAAGCCTGGCCGCTCACAACTGCTGCTGCGGCCATAGCGTTCGTACGTCGGCCGGTCAAAACTACCGGTGTAAGATCGGTCGAGGGTCCGCGATCCCGTCGCCATGTTGTAGCTGCCGGTGATGACGCCACTGCCAAACTGCAGATCATTGTGGGATCTCAGTGTTCCTGAGCGTGGAGTGCTTGCTCGGCTGTTGATCACGGACATTGTCCTCATGCTTGACGACCTAAATGAACCACGTATGAAACACTCCATCTCACCGACACAAAATAGATCATTCTGGAGAAGTTCTTCCGAGCCAATATCTTGGCTTAATACTGAAGAACTAAATCTAACAAAATTAGCCCCGTACATAACCGACAGTCGACTGTTTTACAACTGACGTTTCTGCCAACTTCAAAGTCACGTGACATAAAAACTAAGCCAAATATCAAAAAGCCGGCCTGAACATGTTTCACTTTATTTCATTTTATTCAGCGACAAAGGACCAAAAGTCGCGACAAAATACAATATTATACAGTGCATACATTCATACTTGCATATACACATCACACATATATACATAGACACATATACACACGTTATCGCAACAGAGGTGCTGAGAACATTATTTCAAGTTTAAGTAAAATTTAATTTGCAATACACTAAAAGATAGTCATTACTGAACCTGTGTGCCCTAGTTTCAGAATCAGTGGTCAGCTGACAGCTCCCACTGTAAATGGCCGACGAGATAGCCGACGAGATAGCTTTTGAAAATGGCCGGATTTCCAACTTTGTAGGACTCGTGACCTTGACTTTGACCTTGAATCAGGTCATACTGCATACTGTCGTGCATCACTCATCGATGCACGGACAGACATTTGAGACCGGCTTTATTAGATCGACTCTGTCGAAAATTCGACGTAACAACAAAAGCAAACATACATATGCTACTACACAAAATAAACACAAAAAAACTAAAGCCAGGTTTGGTCACCTCTTACGACGTCAGACATGGTAACAGAACAAGTCTATTCTTAAGAAAGTAAATAAGTAAGTAAGTAAGCAGATAAGCAAGGAAGAAAGTCAGCAAACGATTTATATAGCGCCAGAATCAACAAATAAATAGGCACGTCACAGTCACCCACAGATGAATAAAGAAACTCATTTAAATTATTACGCTACCGCCTACAATGGGGGGGAGAGAACTATCAC
>Ga0209780_1000685_pt1 | contig 19268 bp, 11 predicted proteins | sample WorMetexBAHAMAS2_FD_187384 | JGI IMG/M metagenome (GOLD analysis project Ga0209780, IMG submission 187384) | Marine gutless worms symbiont microbial communities from Max Planck institute for Marine Microbiology, Germany - Inanidrilus exumae... | ecosystem: Host-associated > Annelida > Digestive...
GTAGAAAAAATAGGAAACTAAAACGAAATAAAATACTATAAAACTAAAAAGAAAGTAAAACGAAAAAAATAAACAGAAAAGTAAAAACGAAAAAATAGTGAAAACTTGAACGGCGAAATGGCCCTTATTTTGCGTGATTTTTAAAAAATTTGCTAATTTCAGGGGCATATTGTGTAAAAGTCGTTGACAGAGCCATAACTATGGACAATTTAGGATTACTGTCTAGTAGTAAACGTCTGCAGAGAGACCGCGCGACGCTCACGGTACGGTATAAATTCCTAGCAGATTGATTAATTCAAGACTTCATGCGCAGTACTGGCCTAGCTATCGTTTTGATAAGAAGTCGTATATGAGCTTTCGATTTGTACAAATATCGGTGACCTTGAATGACCTTGAACGCCGAAATGGCCCTTATTTTGCATTATTTCACCGAATTCGTGTACGATGTCGTCGTAAAACAATTGTTAGTTTTACCTCGGTTTCACAATATGCTTTTGATAGTTTATGACCATATTAATACCATATGCCCCCTTATTCAGCATTATTTATGCAAAACAAACTCTGATAACTCGGTTTGATGATATGCAATGCGCATAGATGATTGGTTGCACTACATAGATTACCATTGACGCTTAGTTACAGTAGAAATTAGGAACTCAGTTCAATGGGCGTATGCTCTGGCCCTACATGTACGATGTCGTCGTAAAACGTTGACGTTCGCTATCTCATTTTCTGATGAGCTCTTGTCTCCATGTGATGTGATGATGATATGGCATGCTGACTGAATGCTAGCCGGCTACGTGATACATCTGCACCCGGCAAAGACAGTCCTCATCTGGATGGGTTCGAAACAACAACAGGAAAAAATTGTCGACCACGAAGTCCCAATTTCGTCATCGTCCATTAAGACTGTGGATACAGCACGCGACATTGGGGTCGTATTGGACAGCTATCTCACAATGTCGGCGCATGTCAGCTCGGTAAGCCAGCGTCTTGTCATTTGCGCCAGCTGTGTCTGTCGGTTGATGCAGCCAAGACAGTCGTCCACGCGCGTTCATTTCGTCGCGACTAGACTACTGTAACTCACTCGTGTGTGACATCAACGACCTAGCATTAGAGTATTTGTCAGATGATTGCCAGCTCGCTGCCGCCTCCGGACGTCGTCATTATCTTCGGTCGTCGGACAGATTCAAGTGCTCAATTATGAGCACCAGTTCAAGTCTCGGCAATCGTGAATTTTTTGCTGCCGGACCAAGAATTCAGAACAGTCTGCCTACACAAGTCAATCAGCCTGATTTGTCATTTGACAGTTTTTACCGAAAGCTGAAGACGTAGAAGACGTATATGGCTATGACAGTGGCTATGTCGCACAAATAAAACAGCAAAAATCAAAAAGGTGATATTACTTGTCAGCACATTGACTCTATGGCGATGTGCTGATAAGTAATATCACCTTTTTGATTTTTTCTGTTTTAGTTGTGCGACATAGCCACTGTCCGACTGTCGTCCTTACAAGCCACTTTAAACTGTTAAGTTTTTTTACATTAATAACAAGTATAGGCCCTATAGCTCAGCTGTCACTGACAAACCCGCGCGACGCGCTGCATCACGACAAACGGCAAAATTTTAAAACAGTTACGTGACCATAACAACGCCCCTTTTGTTGGTGATGTCATCCTGTTGCTAGAATTGATACAGCTTACTCGTGTACAAAATTTGACTTTAGGTTCCGCCGTCCCAGTGATATAATTGGAGCCCTCAAAAATTTTTGTGGGTCACATGACTTGACCACGCCCCCATCAGGGACAGTTTGTTGTCCGTAGGCTGTAACTTGCACATTCAAACTGTACATGAAATTCGGAGTCTTTGCGATCACCAATTAGGCCTACGAAGGTGCATAATTAAGGCAACGCAAAGTGTAGCAATTGATGTGGTTTAAGGGTCACCCAAGGTCATCGGCAACGTAACCATTCGATAGAGCGCATGCGACTTCCTATTCGAATTTAATAGATACTAGCGGACTGTGGACCGTTAGATAGAGGAATGATGTAGCTACAACTTTGATGTACCGACCACTTAGTTAGTGGTCCAGACAGAGCAATCGTTCCGTTATCTGTGTTCAGACAGTCGGCGCCAAGTGTTTTTTCAACTGCGTCAACTGCGTCGGGTGAGACGTTCGCTCGACCGCGAGAGTGCAGCTACACAAGTTCCCGCGTTCATGGCCAGTCGGATAGATTACTGCAACGCACTGCTCGCGAACGCGCCGAGAACTACGACTGACAAGCTGCAGCGGGTCCTGAACGCCGCCGCTCGAGTCATCACTGGTACTCGGAAGTTCGACCGGGGTTTGACGCACTTCCTCCACGACAAACAGCACTGGTTGGACGTTCCGCAAAGCGTCACTTCAAACTCTGCGTGACGGTGTATAAGTGCCTGCACGGCTTGGCACCGCAGTACTTCTCTGAGGTGTGCCAGTCGCGGACGTCGCTGGTCGCCGCCAACTCCGTTCTGCAAACCGAGGACTTCTATACTTTCCTCGTTACAACATGTCAAACTACGGTCGACGCGCGTTTGCTGTAATGTGCGGAAATCGACATCTATAGCCATCTTCAAACGCTCTCTAAAGACGTTTTTATTCGAGCAGATTACGCATTCAGCGCATTAGAGACGATTCTTTTATATATGTATGCCTATAGATCAATTTCGGTCAAGGTCAGAGATCAAGCTTCACGACCACAGAGGAAAATGCTGCTAAAGTGGTCAGTGCGACCTCGAGTGAGGACTTTTCTAGTTCGTCTAACGTCTGACTAACGTTATATTTTATTAGAAGCCTATAGTAGCTAGCTATTGTAGGCTATTAAATATAACACTTTAGCCCTTTAGCATATTACCATATTACTCAGTCGTACCGCATTATTCCAGATCATTGGTGGCTTTTGCCGCCAAACTACTGCGCTACGTGAGTTTTCACTAAACGCGATATATCAACAACACAGCGTAAGGGTAGGCCTATTGACTGCCGTGTCGCGTCATACATTAGGCCTAATCTCTTGTTTGAAAGCATGACACCATATCTTGCTTATATTTGATTCTGGCACGGTAATATATGTAAACTTTCAAGCACTATAAGCCAAAAATAGGCCTAGTAATATTTTAGAGAAAAGTTCAAAAAAGTGGGCCTGCTGCGTCAACTTCACATGTGCGCGTTTATTAATTGTTCAGGAATGAAACTGTTGAGTGAAATTCTTCATCTTCCATTATAATTATGTGATATGTTAGTGACCTTTGGCCCTTCGTCGCTAATCATCTTACATGATGGACGTGCAACACCCGGTAGTTGGTTGAAGTGCCCGGTCATGTGATTATATTGGCCGCTCTTCCTTGTCACTCTAATTCACCGCATGCAGTTGCACTTATTTGAAGTTATTTCCGTATTTTTATGCCAATAAACATGAAACTTAACTACATAATGGAAACGAACTAGGCCTGCATGTTCCATTTCCATTAGGTCGTTAAATTTCATGTTTGTTCGCATAATAAACATTCTCGCTTGCATGCCGTTGCATCTGACCGGTATAGTTCATCAAAAAACTTCACAATATAATAACAGAGTAAAATTCATTACTTATTATTATTACTGAGCCCGAATGCTGGTTCCCATTTTATCGTCCCACAACGGTGGAAGGCGAACACACTGAACCAATACATGTACACAATCATAGGCACACAATGCACGTTGAACGATCATCCTCCAACAACACGGTTCATTAGTTCATCACGATTAACGCTCGAACACTGTGTGTATCAAATATTCATGAACACTACATAAACGAAGAAGAATAATTTAAATTTTCAGCATCATTTTACGAGATCTGATAAATTCGCATCTGAAAATTCCACAATGTCTAGGCGACTCAGCAAAGTAAGTTCACATACACACATCAGAAATGTCGCCGAGAATTCGAGTTTCATGAATGTTTGAACAACATCACCTCTGATCATCTATCTACCTGCATGTTACCCGTAAAAGTATCAACATTCTCTAAAGCAGCAACAATAGTAGTTTCGCGCCTCATTGTTAACATAATTATGTTCATTGCATCATAGGCGCCGACTTTTTAATTTTTAGGCCGCATCGTATATGCACGCAGTGCATAGATGCGGCATATTGCTACATATGTCGCACGTAGCGTAGTCTGTCTGTATGTCTGTCTGTTGGGCACATGAGTGAGCTGTGCAAAAACGGCTGAACCAATCGAGACGCCGTTTGGGGGGCTTACTCAAAAAAAACATTAGATGGGGTCAAGATCCTGCCGCGATTGATGAGAAAACAACGATGCGGCCTTTTGCCAAATTGTTTTGGACACTTGTTTCTCGGGGTGCAAGTCCTTCCTCCCTTCCCGTTGCTCCATCCCATCTCCTTCCTCTGCCCTTCCCTGCGGCCCCTCAAATCCGTCTAGGGAGTCTGGGAAAACGCTATAAGCTCCTCTCGCGGGTATAGGACAGATCCGCGGTCGACAACGCAGTTTGTGTGTTTTCTGCGTACATAGGCCTCGGTTAAGTGGCGAAAACAGCTTTACATTTCACAGTTGCGTGCGCCAAACACACCTAGCCCCTTTCTCCTTGGGTGGCCCTACCCACTGCACCTGGGAAGTCGGCGCCAGTGCACTAGCGATAGGCGATGGGAAAGTTGATCCAAATCGATTTTCCCATATCTACAGTGCGCCGCACATTCAGTTACAATCGTTTTTTCATGAACGTGCAACTCTATTAGACTATAATTCTAGTGTCTATAGAAGCTACAAAAGTTTAGCAGAATACAACATTAACACGTCGTCTGCAATTTATGCACAAAAACTTCAAGTGACGCTAACGACATACTAGCAACAAACTACACGAGATGAGTCATGCTACAACAAAATACATTAAACATTACACGAGTCATTTGAACTAAAAAGACTACATAAACTATTTCAAGTCGTCTGTCACTCATCATCATTTCTTTAATAAAACAGTTGACTAAACGCAACCATGACAATTTATAAACAACTAATAAATGTCTTTAAGGGTGACTTAGTGATACTTCAAGACATTTTTGCTTGCGCCAATTCAAGCGAAGGACTGCAGCAAAAGATGCCCGTATTCAGTCCTTTTCCTGATGACCGTCACGTTGGAACGTGTCCCATCATCTCGAGTTAATGCATGCAAAATGTACGCAAGTGTTCATATCAGCTCATCCATATTCAACAGTAAACAATGCCTGTCTGCATCTAGTAACATCCTGCTTGATGTGTATATCTACTCACCCAATGTCAATCAAATATCAACAAAAATCTCAGCTGTCGCAGAGAGACCGCGCGATGCTCTATACGACATCATAAAGTAAAGACATCTAACGTACACTATAGATTGCTAATAGAATAGTCAGCTTAATCTATCGCATGGAATCATAACAGAACAACAGCTCCTCAGCAACTGCTGGGATAGCAGACCGTGGCATCGTGACGGCTAAAAATTTCTAAGTCCGGGAAGGTTTCGTTTCCGTGGGCGGATGCGGACCCCGTATAATACAAAATGAATGACATCAGTGAATGAACATTAATACATTATAGGGTTGCTAGGTGATCATATTAGAAATATTTTTGTAGCTTTTGCGTGTGTACATTTGTAGTTACCGGTAGACCGTTTTAGGGGAGGGGTCTTACATCTGTTATATAATATTGGGCTGGGGGTTAGAAAAATGTTATATAACGTTACATAAGGTGAAGGTGGTCAAAAAAGACGATTTTTGTGTTATATAAATATAATATGTGTACGGCCCCTAAGTAGTTTAAAATAGATGAAATGACCTTCATGATCACTAAAGGTCATTAGCATTGTTTTTATCCATGTGACAGTTAGCAAGACATTACCACATGTTTATGAATTTGGATCTTACGTGACTGCGAATAACAGACTTACAACAGCACATACAGCGCTTTACAATAGCGTCGCGCGGTAAAACAGAACTGAACCGGTGAAGGCATAGTACTTACATCGCGTTGTTCTGCTAAGCTTGTTTAGTGCCCAGCTGTCTGCAGACTGAGTTATCAATGCATGCAATATTAACACTAAATTTGTAACCAAGCGATCGCAGCCAATTTAGCACAGCCATCACTAAACCACAACTCGACATAGGCTACTGTAGTGTAGTGTAGACATGGAACTGTTAAAATGCTGCACAGATGCATAAATAACATCAAAAACAACAGACTACTACATTCAACAACAAAACCGACAACGAACAACGCAAATAAGTTACGGCGAAAGCGACGCGTCACACGATATGTAGTTAAACATAGTGAACAACATTACCGACGGCCACTATATAACTACACCGTTTGCCAGCATCCTACCACTGAAGATTGCAGCTGCAGCAGCCAGCGACGGATTTACAAATGTGGGGTTTTTTCGACTTCCTTTAAAGGTAAAGGTAAAGGCGTAGATTTGTACACACTACAGGGGTAGGCCTACAGCGCTTAATCACGAAACTCATCTCTAAAGCGCTCAGGATGGCACGTGTTAAAGGGATCACACAGCTTTACCTGCCACCCACACAAAATATTTATCCTCGAGTGAAATAAGCGATTCTGCCTTTACTCCCAGCCGCAAAGCATCACCGATCTTTGGCCGGTACTCACTTTCCGTCCCACAAAGGGTAGGAGGCTGAGTTGGTCTGGGTGGCAGGTTACATGCCGAGGTGGTTCGTCCGCCCGAAGACGGTCACCCATCCCAGTACCAACCGACCGATGGTGCGGCGGCCGGGGATCGAACTCACGACCATTGAGTAGCAAGACCGACCACTAGACTGCCGAGCCACGTACTTTCTCTGTTAGTTTATGCTGTTTAGCCGTCAGAAGAACCAGAGAAATTGTTCTTCAGAATGCGGGCCCCTGAATTTGTGGCGGCCAAACAGTCTGCACACTCGCAAATCCGGTCGCTGCAGCAGCCGCAGCAGCAGCAACAAAACGATGCGATGCTAGAGGCGCGTCTGCGCGATGCTCTGAGAACTGCCGGCAACGCTGTCAGAAGACATGGACGAGTACTGGCTGTCCGCCGGACCTGATCCAGTTGGACTCTCCAGAGCCGGCTCCAGCAAGTCCAGATAGTCCTGCATTTCATCGACATTCCACAACCATCAGTTCTTTCAACTCAAACACGAAACTCCACATGAAAAATCATTGACCTGACAAATGGATAAATAGCCTAACGTCTGTGATGTAAGTTACGCTGTATAATCAAAGGCGTAACAATAGGGTAGGCAGGGTAGGCAAAGTCCAGGGGCTCCCGAGCCAAAGGGCCCCGAGTGTCAGGGAAAATAGGCCTAATTATTTCTTAGTAATTACCGTAATATCAACACATTCCTAAAAATTTTCAAGTTTCGGCTAGAGCTCTGATGCCGTCAGCTCTTGACCGTGGCCTCTGTGGGCTGAGCCCCCTATAAACCATGCTCACAAGGCCCCCTAGCTGGATCTTAGCGAATTAGGGGGTATCGGCCCCAGTGAAGCAGTTAATGTGCCTAGGGGCCCCCGAGTTCGTAGTTACGCCACTGTGTATAATGAGACTGAGTTAAGGTTTTACGTCCAACCCGACACAAAACAGATCATTTCGGAGACGTTCTTCCCAGTCAATCTCTTGGCGTAGTACTGAAAAACTAAATGTAACACAACTAAAGCAAACATGCATCCGTGACAAAGTATACTACAACAAAAATGAACACAAATAACTCCTCTTACGACCTCCGGCCTGGAGCATAATGGGCCTATTCTTAAGAAAGTACATAAGTAAGGAAGTTAAGCATAACGAGCAGTCCTAAGTTGCATTTTTTATTTGGAAGAACATCACAAGAAACTTCTAACGACATGTTCTCAGAAATGCTTCATAGGCCTATTTGTTGACAGTAATAGGACACTGCAAATTTTAAGCTCTGAGACTTAGTTACTGTACAATTTTTAGAATTTGGAATTTTAGGATTTTAGGCTTATGGACGGTTATTCCACCGCAAATTAATCGCCCATTAACGTTAATGGGAAATTAATTTGCGGTGGAAAAAACGGCCCTTAACAAAGTAAGATATCCCCCAACCAACAGGTCAGTGGTTGCTCAATTAATATCAGACATAGGCGTGTCAGCAGTTTATGATATTCCAATCGACACACCACTTACTTACTTATTTCAGAGATAAGTATTTCCAGTCAGTCAATTGCAGTAGTACCGTACAACAAAGACTCACAACAACAACAAAAAATCACACAAAAAACTAACTCTAACAGAAGCAAGGCAGCCCTGGTTAAGAAAAAAAGTTGAAAATTCTCACAGAAACCTGAACCTAAACCATCAGTCATCTATGTAAGTATCTGTAAGAAATGAGTTACACACAGCCATCGAAAACGGTCAAGTCTACTCCAGCGTTGTCCTTGTATTACAATCATTGTACTGACGTCGGAGAACCGACGGAAAGGAAACAACCTCCTTCCTACTCCTGGTTGGCTGTGTTGCACAGTGGTAGAACGTGGTAGAACGCCAGTCTCTGACCGGCGAACTTTCCGTCCCACGCTCGACCTGCTGCTGACGGGTGACCACTTACGTGGGTAAGCCGTCCGCTGTAGGTCAGCCAACTAGGCCAACTCAGCCTTTCATCCTTTCGGGGTCGATAAATTGAGCACTGAGCCACTTTATCGGATGTGTGCTGGTCGCGCCATCTGGTGAGTGTTCACGAGGTTAAGCCGGTGCGGTTATCAACCTCTGTACACCGTGTGTTGCAGCAATTTAGCCGCGCTTACCCTTCTGCATATAGTACCGCCCTGCGTGGCGGATGTTGCTATCTGTAGATTGCGCGTTATGTCGTCAATTCCATAAACGAACATTATTATTATTATTATCCAGAGTCCGGTGGCGGATGATGACAGGATAAGGCCAGGCCACTCGTTGGGTCAGTGCTTTTTGTTTGCGTCAATGAGTGACATAAAGGACATCTGGCCCGTATAAAACGTCCGCCAATGGTTGTCTCCTGCAACAAGCGGAGGAAAAAAAACGACGGAAAACCGGCTAACACGGGTTCACCTAAAAAACGAAGGGAAGTATTAGATCAATCGCCGCACCGACCGACTTATTCATACCTTGGTGGTGGACTGTGAGAGAATCCGATCAAGAACATAGGCGAGATCAGTGAACGATGGCCTCAGAGCCGGTCTGTGATGCCAACAGCTCAAGATGATGTTATACCTGCAGCAGCAGCAACGCAGCACTTCACCGACCCCGTACAAATTTTACATCGATGTCAGGCTTTTAAACGGACTGTTAAACGGGCAGACGTTTAACAATGTTTAGGCCGCCCGACGTACGTTAGTAGTCGGAGGCCTTAGGTTTTGCTGCTGTCCTTTTTAGCGTAAACTTTAAAAACCCCACCTCTAATCCCCGAGACTACCAAGAGAAGAGCGTCATAAAAGTTATACCACATGTTAGGGCCTAGGTCGAACTCGATAACGCACCGCGAGAATTTCGCCCAACCCTCCCCTAATCTTTGCAGGGGTCAAAAACCTCGAAATTTGGACTCGATTTTTAAACATTTTTAGCCGTAGTTTCGAAACGAAGCAATATTTCTTAAATCCATTTAATAGCGTGTAGGACCGATGATGGATCTATGTCCACGAAAAATTTGGTAGAGTTCCTACTACGCCTCTCCGAGATCCGTGGTGGAGTTTAGGCCCCCTCTGGGGAAAAAATCAGTAAAACCGCAATAACTCAGCCGCGCATCGCTCGATTGCGCTGAAACTTGGCAGGTTGAAGGCTATAACTCCGCCGAAAGTTAACCGACTTGGATGAAATCTGGAGCACTCTGAGTACATTGTTGGGGGCTGGCCTCGGCAGATTTTGGGCGCGATCCGCGCAGTAGCGAAAGTTTGAAAGGCAGGCAAATTTTTGTTTTTCTTTTGTCCGGTAAATAACGCACGATTTCGCCGATATTCCATCGGCCAGATTTCACGAAATTTAAAAACAACAACGCCGATCGGTGATGAGGCGACAACTTTCGGAACGTAATTTTGAAAATTTTACCGAAGGGGTCGTTTAAAAAATGCAAAAATTTCTCACAAAATTTCAACGTCTTGCGACTTCAAACCGCCATAACTCCGCAATGATCACAGATGGCCGGAAATTCACTACAAATGATCCCTCTACGGAATGCCTAGTTTCTATTTTTACCGTTAGAATCAATTCAAAAATCATTCCCCTTGGCTGTACGCTCCGTACAACAAACCCACCAAAATTCTGTACGACGTCCGACGTCCCACATTGGGTAAACCTAGTACGCCGCTGTGCCGCCTGGCTGACCGACATGGAAGAAAAGCAAACCTGAATTGGAAACCGCAAAATAAGTAACACGGCATATAACGTTGAAAACACTCAGTCGTAGGTACGTGACACTAGGTATAGTCGAATGCAGGAAGTAAACAGCTTGTGCACAGATATCGCACCGCTTCGAGCCGAATACTGTTTTGTGGGCAGTCCATACAATACAGCCATCTAGTCTTACCTTAGGTGTTCCTGCTTGACTGGATGTTTTTTTCGTTCTTTCGTTCGTTCTTACAAGCAAATAGATGATGATGATGATGATAATGGCGACTCTATTTAGTTAGTCACACGCTTGCGTGATAGCACGGCCTAAAAGCACTAACAAATGAACGACCAGGTGGCGAATTCAGGGGTTTGTTTTGTTTGGACGAAACTCCCCCCACCGCCTCCAATTAGTAGGCCTAAACAAAACCGCCATCTATAATTCTAAGTTGATAAACTAGGCCTATTGGTTTGCTTTCTTTCACAGATCACAAGCTTCTGGGAGGTCCCGCAGACTTCCCATTGGGGCTTTGCCGACGGGTCCCACTGGAGGACTTCCGACCCAGACCACCTGATAACCCTTTTCCCAAATTCCAGATCCGACCCTGCAACGGATAGTCACGTATACAGATGCGCAGTGCATTGACAATGTTGCGTGGGTGAGAGGATGCGCGGCGAGCTGCGCTTGTCCTGAATGTTCACAAAGGGGGTGGTCTTTCAGCCTGCGGACTTTACTGTAAGTTGGGCTGCATTCCTCCTCCTGAAACTACCAGGAGGAAAAATCCAGCCCAACTTACCGTAACCCTTACCAGAAAATCGGTGCTCTAAGTGAGGCGCATATGTGTGAAAGTAAACAGTCTGCACTCTGGAAACGATTAAATGATAGCTGTGAATTGTCAAGGAATACTATCTAATAGAACACATGTAGGCTTATAAGCTGTCTCCGATTTTCTGCATGACTTCACTGGCAAGGGCGTGATTACCGTTCTATGTGTATTCGCTCCAATGTGATATTTGCTGTTTTTGAGCTAAGACTTCGTCGCCCCTACACTGAGTTGAAAACTGACAAGTTTTTACCATTTTCCGAATAAAAATTCACATATTGTCCAGTTCAAATGTTTCATGTTTTATTGCCATCGTTGCTATTTTATCATTTTAACCAATAAATCATTGTCATTGTCATATTTTATATTTAAGATGCGTCCGAAATTAAAACAAATAAAACTGTTTTTGGGAGTCAAATTGAAATATAAGATGCTAGTACTTGTGATGAATGCACAATAGCATAAGAAGAAAGCACTCCAGACCCAGAGCAGAGTCAACAGACAGAATAGGAAGCCTCAGGTAATTTGCCCCACGAGTAAGATTCTCTTTAAAATGTCATGGACACACATACATACAGACAGACCACACTACTCCGTCTCTAGCAACAGGCAGCATCTAGCTATTGCTGCGATGCATCGTAATAATAAGAGTACAGTATGGCGTACATTTCGAGTGAGGCGTACGGTGGTTTCTCCATGCGATATCCGTCACGCAGCAGTTCAAAGAGTTTCTCCACAGGAACAGACGGATACGGATTGCCTCCGAGTGTAAAGATCTCCCACAGCAGAACACCGTAGGACCACCTGCAAAGAACACATCCACGTTTGTGCAATTAACACACTTAATGTGTGAGTTCTCTAGAAGTATAGCATGGTCATTATTTGCTGTAACAAGAAGTATGTCGGTCTTCCTTATTGTCGGGTCGAAATGTACGCTGGCTGCGTAGTGAGTCACGTTGAGTATGTGCCGCGTTAGAAGAAAGACGGGACAGACGGACGGATGTACGAACGGACGCCAGACCGTTACATTACACTTAACGCTAAACGCGGCCAGCATAATAAACAATAATGGGATTCGTACAGCTTTGATCGGTGTCGTTTAATTTTGCACTTATGACACAAAATATCAAGTACTCGTTTTATGCACAATTAAACAGTGATGGGCAACTAACTATTTTTTTCAGTTAAACTACAACTAAATTTTAACTTTTAAAAATTATTTAAGCTTTTAGTTGCTAACAGTTTTTCAAAAAGAGTTAACTAAACTAAAAATATTTAGATAAACTTTTATCGAACTAATTCCAGCTTTTATCCATGACTCAGAATGTTACTATAATGTACAGCATAAATCTGTTCCAAAAATGATAAATATTATTAGATAATATCTCTCGCAACAGATATATCAAGCAGTCTTGATAAGCTTTTCTAGCCTATAATAAACAGTTAAGAAGCAAGCAGTTGGTTAGTTGGTGAGGGTTTATTGGCTAGTACAAGTCGCCGCCACTGACGCTCTGCCGCTTGGCGATTTGCAAGTGCTAGCTTGTCGCACTTCCAGTTTCGGACCACGCAGCTTTGCTGCTTGCGCCCAAAACTGTGGCTCTGCCATCATCGTTACTCCAAGTTCAACACTTACACTGACATTATTCTGTTGCAGACTAATAACACATCTTTACGGTTTGGCCTACGGGCGTGAGCTCGTGATTGCTTAGCTGTAAGAGCGGCGAGTTACAAATGCTCTCATACATACATACATACATTCATACATTCAACTATATTATAAATATTTTAGTGAGATAACGGAAAAATTATAATAATAACAGTACATTTAGATTAAATGAGTAAATCGTAATAAAATAAATTATTTGACTGAGAAAGTATAATTTGTGTAAGATTTCTTATTTACAAATTATAACTGATCATATAAGTTGACTTTAAAATATAAAATTTAGTATATTTTGGGTGGGTGTGTGATTGAGAATGTTTTTAATGTCAGTAAACGAATAGTATTGTTGTCATGTTTGATCATAAGAAGTACATTCTGTTAGTATGTGTTTGACAGAGAGAAGTTGATTACAGTCTGTACATTTTGGAGGATCAGTGTGTTCTATAAGATAACAATGTGTTAAACGAGTATGTACAATGCGTTACATAAGATTTGGTCCTTTGATTGATACGAAGAAGGAAGAGAAGAGTGAGAAGGTACTGTTGGATAAACTCACTGTTCTAAGTCTCCTTTGTAACATGAGAGTAAGAAAGTAAGAAGCAAGCGAACGTACACGTCACTTTTAACAGTGTATCTGCGGTCAAACAGAGCTTCAGGAGCCATCCATTTTACCGGCAATCGACCCTAAAGCAGCAAAATAAAATGCATAGACATATCGCAATATCGGCGAGTATATACGACATTTAATTCACATTGTTGCACAGTAAGAAAAGCATAGCAAACTAACAATTATCACTTACGATGTGCACTTTATGTAAGGTGATGTGAATCTACGGCTAAATTATAACAGCTCAACACTGCCGGATGCCGACCGTGGCGTAACGAGAGCCGACTATTTTCTATGGACGTCGGATTCTCTATGCAGGAGGTATCTGATACAAAGCAGCTGTCCGCTGTCCGTCGTTTATCAATATACAACGACGTCATACACAGACACGAGACAAACCGTTACCACTCTCGGCTAACAATTATCTCGGGGAAAACCCCGGTTAGCTCCAGATTTGTCACTGGGCTTGCCCCAAAAAACGTAGGCGTACATCATGAGATGGCTCGGTAGCAGGCCAACTCAGCCTCCTACCCTCTGGGGGACGGGAAATGAGTACCGGCCAAAGTGCGGTGATGCGCTGCGGCCGGGGATTAAAGGCAGGATGGCTCATTCCACTCGTGGATAAGCGCGTGGGTGGCAGGCAATACTGTGTGATCCTTCGTTAACATGTGTCATTCCTGAGCGCTTTAGAGACGAGTACTGCACTCATTATAAGGCGCTATACAAACGTTAGTAGAATGTAATATGTTGGCTTTACCTTAGTACTACTTAGCGTTAGGGTTTTAGCGCTAGGGTTAGGGTTAGGCTTCGTACATTAGGTGTAGGGCTAGTGACGTCACCATGGAATATTTATTTACTGTTAGAGATGAGTACTACACTCATTTCAAGGTGCTATACAAACGAACGACTCGTCTCAATCTGAGTCGTCTGTAGACAGGCAACAACTACTACTGACGTCTGTGGTTTTCTTGTAGTAGTCGTTGTTGGGGACGTTGCGCGTGAGACCGAAGTCGGCAATCTTGAGCACGTTGTCATTGGCAACAAGAACGTTTCTGGCTGCGAGGTCGCGGTGTATGCACTGCAGACAACAGTTGCCATAGCAACGAGTCTCATACAGCCACATACAGACCCGCACGATGCGCTCCCCCACGACCATCGTGTTGAACACAAAGATGGACGCTCAGTGTAATAAACTGGCGACGTTTGTCGGTAGAACTAAATTAATAACACTTGCGACGGAGTATGCGTTAATTTATCTAAGTCCATGAGTTTTGGACAAAGTTCCAGAGGGAAGTATATAGCCTTATTGTTGGAGATATCCGAATTCCCTTCCAATGAAGGATAAGCCAAGGGTAGCCCCTATGCCAAAAGACATCTCGGCAGTTTCGACAGAATGCCGGCTTGTGACGGACAGGCGCACTCGGACAGACACAGGACCATTGCTAATATCGCGCTAGTACAGCGTCGCGCGGCAATCCCGAAACAGCTATCGCCGAGAGTCCCGCGCGACGTTCTGCATCAGTTAAAATGTTGTCCCACTGTTGTACAAGAAACACACAGATCCCGTGTCAGCCCGAGGAGCACTTTCACTAGACAGAATGCACAGCATGTGTGTGGCGATCTGGGGAACTGGTGAGTGGCCAAAGCTAGAAATGGACGCCAACAGCATCGCGATATCACCACAACACGAGTAGCATAGTATGGTCACACCGTCACACCATGAGGAAATAAGGGAGTTGCCTGGAGAAAGAGATAATGCAAGGAACAATACCAGTTACATGCACGGCCTGAGAACAGAACAGAACAATGACAATGTTTACGGAGCTGTCATCATGGCAAAGCCACTGAGACAGTTCACACAGTTACAGACACACACACACCGGACCGTCTGCTCTACCTGGACCACTAAAGTGATCGGTAACAACGCAAACCAGACGACAGATCGTGACACACTGACCAGTTTTGATGACAAATACTCGGCTCCGCGCGCCACCTGGAACGCGAACGACACCAGATCTTTGTAGGTGAACCCTTGGATAGCGGAGGCACGCTGCAGGCGAGAATTGAGCGGTTCTTCGTAGCTCGACTGACCAGCTGGACGGTTTTGTCGCAGAAAGTCTCTCAGATTACCATACGGCGCGTACTCGACTATCACATACAGTGGGCCTATAAACACGCATCACACGCACACAGTAGCGGCGCTATACTCAACGAGATTCCACATGTCAAACATCGCAAACCGTTGGACGGATATTCAACGGCTTGAAGAAGTAGATTTGAATATTCTCTAAATGAGCCTGTAAGAAAACTTCATTACCTACGCCAACAGCAGTCGAGGGGTAGGGTTATCACCGGCGTTTGTCTGTCTGTTTATCCGCACGATATCTCAAAAACCGCGGCAGATAGGATCATTAAACTTGACACAGAAATGGTCCCTGGAAAATCATTTATTTTGGACTAAAAGGTCAGAGGTCAAGGTCACGTGGCACAAAAAGTGTCGGTGTGCGTTTTTGCACTCTTGTGAGTGCTGGCTTCGTCTAGTTTGATTTGTTACTCTTCCATCTATATACATGTAGGCCAATATCTGCAGCATCGCTGATGATCAGATGCGCTTCCATGTGCATGAGACAACTGCCGAATTAGTGACGAACAGTCACTGGTTACAGATACTGTTGAAGACGGTGCCTAGACTTACGGGACTTACAGTGGATGCATCACAAATCACAACTTCAGCAACTTCATTTTTTAACTCGCCTGATTATGTAGTCATTCGATGAGGGACAGTGAGTGATGCTCCTTAAGGCCTACTCACACAATGCACGGCGCCGCTTAGGGGCGTTTACAAGAACGATATCCACGCACACAAAAATTTTGCATCATTTAGGCTATGCCTGACAACGACAATCAACAGGGGGGCAAAATAGGTTCACCGGAAAATAGTCATCAAATCAGTGTGCATATAATGTAATAGAGAAATAACGCTTAAAACAAATCATATCATGCTATTACTTATTACGCCGCATCTGGCGGAAAGCGTAATTTAACGGTCTGGCGTCCGTCCGTCTGTCTGTCCCGTCAGCATACTCATCATGACTCACCAGGGGGAGCATGCGACGCGGCCAGCGTACATTTCGGCCCGACAATATGGAGGACCGACATACTTGTTTAATGTTTATGCATACTGTACAACGAAAGAATCGCACTGTCACTTATACATGTAGACAGCGTACTGAAGCACACTAACCGTCTTGGGTGCAGCAGCCGAGGAGATTGAGAATATTGCCATGGCGACCGATCATCTTCATCACTTCCATCTCCTGGATGAGATTGGCCAGTTCACAGTCAGTGGCATCATCTTTACCACACAACCACCGAACAGTCTTGCTACTAAATAAAACAACTTAACAAGTGTCCAAAGAAATCTGACAAACGGCCGCATCGCCGACTGGTCATCCTCGCGGCTGCGAATGGATTCGTCCTATCTTTCCCCCCATCTAACACATAGTTCCTTGGACACACATGAGTCAGCTCCCAAACGGCATCTTGATCAATTCAGCCGTTATCACGGTACGTCCGTGTGACCAACACACAAACACACAGACAGACAAGCAGACCGCACTACGTGCGACGTCTGTAGCAATAAGCCGCATCTTAACAGACATACGCGATAAGATACGACGCGATACGACGAGATATATTATTAACGCCTAGAGCTCCCAGATTCAATCTCCAGCTAAGAACAGTGACACTCTGAAGCTGGGAAGGTAATCGGGGCCCGGCAGAAAGTAAAGGCAGCCTACTTCTGCTGGGTTTATGAATAAGGTCACTTGCTGTCTGCTGATACTAAACCGATAGACACCAGCCTCTACGGTCCTGAGGACTATGAACGATGGGCGGACATTTACGTTTCATCTCTTACATTAACGCGCGGTCTAAAGCTGATGAGTAGCCAGCTTAATTAATCTACACACTAATCATATATAACTGAAAACTAACGAAAAAGAAGTAAAAGCAAACACTGTTGACACGACAAAAATACGGTCCGAGTCCGTGCACGTGACTGCAGTTCTGAGGAAAAATTCCACGTCGTTCATACAACATAGGAATGTCAGCATATTGGTTATTACGCTGGCCGCGTCTATATGTAGTGGAAAGCGTAATGTAAAGTAGCGTTCTCACCGACGCGTTCGAATGCGGTCGGCGGACGTAGAACGCGTGCGAACGACGCGGGGTGGCGGGGAACGGTCTAAAAATCTAGCATTGCTAGATGTTTGAACATCTAGCAAAGCTAGATTTTTTAGACCGTCCCTCGCGTTCGCATGCATTCGACCGCGTCCGCATTCCAACACGATCGAATGCGTCAGTGAGAATGATACTTAACGGTTTGGCGGAGACTGGCGTCCGTCTGTCTGTCTGTCTGTCTGTCCGAACGGCATAGGGCCTACTCACCGTGACACGAGGCGCAGCCAGGTACAATAAGGAGGACCAACATATCTGTTCGTTCTGTTCATCTAGACCATGTTTTACACGACGCTGTACCTTTAAGCATCTTGACAGCGACAGTCGTTGTTTCGGTGGTGTTGCCAATTCCAACGGCTTCCGCCTTCAGCACCATCCCGAACGCACCTTCACCGAGCAGCTTGCCGATCGTCAGTCTACCACGGTGCAGTACGAACCGACACAATGACAATAGTTTGCACGGTTTCGACCGCGGCAACGAAGAAGTCGGCAATCACAAGAGTGAAAAAAAAACAAAACCAACCGAGAAAACCCATGCGGCAAGCGGATGGTGGGAAGTGACGCAGGGAAAACCCTGTGTCGCTAGTATTGCTTATGCGGTGGGGTAGGCCTATCACAGCGGGGAAACCCAGCGTAGCTTATACGTACGCTACGCAGCAGCAGCGGCGGTAATATTGCGTTACATTACATTCTAGTGATAAATGTTTCGAGAAACTTCAATCGCTTTACACAGTTAGCAACTGTGAGCATTACGAAACAGACGAGTTTTGAGCCGGCGTCTAAAAACAGATAGCAATGTGGCATATCTGATGTCTTGAGGAAGCTTGTTCCAGACAGAGGCTGCCGCGGTCGCCGATAGAAGAACGTCGGGTAGCAGGGATGGCTAGTAAGTTATGTCTGAAGACCGACAAAGACGTTGTGACCTTGACCTTTGACCTTTTAACCCCAAAATAAAAGGGTTTCGAGGACTCATCGTGGAACATATTTGTGTGTCAAGTTTGGTGATCCTAGCTATATTGGTTTGAGATATCGTCTGGAAAACAGAAAAACAGAAAAACAGAGGTGAAAATTCAAAATCCTATCCACTCGACCGTCGCCGTCGTGACGGCAGACAACTCATACATGAACACCATACAAGATCAGCTGCCGCAGAGAGACCGCGCGACGCACTGTGTATCATTTGAAAATATATTACGCTGAAGTAACTGTAGGCTGTGTAACCGCATCCTACTTAATATATGACGGAATTCAGCTATAATAACATAATCTGGTTAATTTTATCTTTCGTTTAAACTTTGGCTTTCATTTCAGTTTTGTTGTTCTTATACGAAATGAACATTAGATTTTATCACTTATGCTCGTGGAGTGGACTTACTGGGAGTGGGGGAGGACGGGAGGTAATCTGCATGATGAGGCCCCGTCCACACCAGCAACTATGTCGAAGCAACACGCAACATTGTCGAAGCAACATTCGACTTTGTTGCTACAAACAGCAACAATGTCGAACGATTCTATTGTAAAATTTTGTCCTTTCGACAAAGTCGAAACAAATTGAACATGT
>Ga0209780_1000686_pt1 | contig 19268 bp, 12 predicted proteins | sample WorMetexBAHAMAS2_FD_187384 | JGI IMG/M metagenome (GOLD analysis project Ga0209780, IMG submission 187384) | Marine gutless worms symbiont microbial communities from Max Planck institute for Marine Microbiology, Germany - Inanidrilus exumae... | ecosystem: Host-associated > Annelida > Digestive...
CACTAAATGTTAATATTTCTAATATAATCTTACCTTAAAGGCGCGATATGACCTACATTGTGTTGAAAGCGCCGTTAAACTCCAACCAACCAACCAACCGAATGCTTACGGAGGAAAGTCAGGATGGTCGTGTGGGTGGCAGGTAAAACTGTGATCCCATTAACACGTGTCATTCTGTAGCACTTCATGACTGCTTAGGCCGTAAGAACGCGCTATATAAGTACCTCATACTTTACTCTTTACTTTTACTTTTAACATATTGGTTTTTGACGACTCTTGTTGTATAATATCTTTTTTCACTAAAATGCTGTACTAGAGTAGTAGTAGAGTAGTTGCATTGCCAGACAGCTAACAATAAATTGCTGCTTGATTTCTTCAGTTCTATTGACTCGTAACGCATATACTGTACTCCTGCTGCTACGTATATGGCTCTTAAAACCTTGTAATCAATGGTTTTCAGCTCTGATCTTTTGTATGCGGCCACAGCTCAGCAGAAAGGAAGTCGAGAGTTTTGCACTGCAGCAGTTAGACCTGCACGCCCGATGCAGTGTCTTGCTGAAAGACAAACAAGTGGTCAACGAATTTTGATGAAAGGCCGCATCGCAGGGGCCATATTTTTCACGGGCACAATGTAAAGTGACACCGGCCAGTTGGGAGCGTTGACTTGAAAGTCGGCTGCATCAGTGGCGCTGTCTGCCGTTATTGGGTATTGAATGATCCCCTTTGCTGCATACACCGCATCACAGACTTGTTGCTTTTTAATGGGCCAGACAATCCCCAAAATTCCCCCCTCTAACACATGGTTCCTTGGGCCCACTCGTGTCAGCCCCCAAACAGCATCTCGATCGGTTCAGCCGTTTTGTGCACAGCTCACCCGTGTGCCCAACACAAATGTAAACCATGCTGCGACATCAGTAGCTATGCAATGCATGCTATGCTGCCTAATGTCATCCGCGACGTGTTTGATAGCATGACATTTGTTAAGCTAGTAAGTAAGTAAGTAAGTAAGTAGTAATATAAGTAGTAGTAATATACCCATTTCCAGTAAAACTGTCCATTGACGTTCATTTCAGGTTCGACGAAGATGATTAATTTATATTATACTAATGCGTTTTATTTTAAAAATCATTAAATAGGCCTACTTTTTTATGAAAATTCGATGTCTATCTATACATTCGGAGATACAACGTTGGATGTTCCATTTTTCACATGCCGCAGACAAGTAGTTTTGCTGCAGGTGCACAGTCGCATTGGAGTGGCGACTGGCTTCATATTACGCGCAGCATTGTTCAGGGCTCCGGGATAGGACCCTCTGCTTATGTGGTTTATTCTGCAGATCTTAAATCGTTATCAGAATATTTAAATATGCCGATGATATACCCTACTCGTCCCTTAGTATAGTTCAGTTTCTCTGGAAGAATTTCAATTGAATCAGTGCGTAGACTGCTTCTGAATATAGCAATGTGTGTATATCGTCGACATACTTGTCACTGAAGGTCTTGGTCTCGAACTAGCCTCGTAATTGCCTCGAGATCAAAACCATCTTTAACTATACAAACTGAACTCAAGTGCTCTTAAGACCCGATCGATACTTTGGTTTCGAGATCACAAGACTGAAAAGTCGTAAGATAGTTCGCAAGGATTGCACTATATTCACACCGGATGCTTCGCATTGCGCTGCGGTGGAGAGCGACATTGCGTCGCTGTCGTCGCAACCTCCCGGACTGCCTCTAGCCCTCTACGGACTATTGCCTGCACCGTTTCTTCTGAGCTACTCGGTTTTCGATTTTAGCTTTTTGCTTATTTTTCGTTTCTGAGCCGTGCGCTAGATTAAGCTGGCCATCTCGTCAGCTTTTGTACCGTATCGTATCGTATCGTATCGTATCGTAACAGCAGTGAAATACAGTTACCGCAATATACGCCGCAAGACGCGGCAAGACTCGGAAACGCCGGTGTGTGAACGAAGGACGAACCTTCAGTCTGTAATTTACACTTTCAGAGTTCAGCGTGTGGAATTGGTTGTCTTCATATTGCAATATTTCAAAGCGTGGGCTGCGTGGCATTTCAGATTCTTATATCCCAACATTCAAAGATTTGAAATAAAAGAACTCGTTTTCATCCATACGATTTTCGCAAAAATAGTACGATCATGTTGTAACCTTGCGCACCGAGGATCGCTTACAACTTATTTATTTGCATTTGACACATATATTTCAGAAAATAATTATGTACTGCCATAGACACACGTGGCGAGGTCACTTAAATGAAATTTAATGTAAGTTATTTTGGAAAATAGTACAAAAGTTAAAGAACTAAATTACATTAGCGCATTGATGCATAGGCTACCGTCAGTCAGAATGTTGGAGTTATGACTTTTTTCAAATAATGTTATAATGTTTTGATGTTTTACTGAGTGATAAGTTTAGAGACATTAAAACTGAACACTGTCTGAAGTATTTCTGCAGTTTGGCATGATGGTGATCGGCGGCGAAAAGAGTTATAAGCACATTGATGAGGGGCCGATACGTAGTCGCCGAACGCGGAGTCCAACGACTACGACAGGAGAGAACGGCAGCGATGATGACGGTAAACTGCGAAGTTGAAACTGTTTATTTAAAACTTGTCAAATGATGATGATTGCTATTTCGTATTTCTGTATTATGTTTTTTTCATTGTTGATTAATTGGTAAATTTGTTTGTGTACTTTTTGTGTAGATGTTGGTATGCGCGTTGGATCTGAATATCAAGCGACAGTTCCGGACTTCATCTCAAGTAACGGAACATTAAATTTTACGTTTACTGTTGAGATTTAATTGGGATTGATGATTTACATGACTATGTGTTAACGAAAGTTACATGACTCTCCGACACTGTAACAGAAGTTTTTTTTGTTATTTGTCGGACATAATTGTAGTTAAGACCAGCAAGACCAAGACCAAGACTGGCAAATGAAATATGAAACGAATACACATTGCTCACAATAACAGTAAATTTGAGTTATCGGTAATTGTCTGGAATCCGATTTAAAAATAGCTAGCGCAGGCCACAGGCGATGACAGTGGGCCATCTGCTACATGTAAGCGGTAGCCTTTTTTGTGCTGAAAAGGGCCGTTAATCTCCCAACCAACCAACCTGTAACTAACTTGCACAAGAAGTATGTCAATTCTATGATGTATGCATGCTAACCAGTTATAATTGATCGGTATCGAAAACATCCGAGTCAAGAGCAAGACTGTAAAATTGTAGTCTCATAAAATTTACATACAAAAAATACCTTTGTGACCTGAAGACTAACCGGCTTCAAATTCAAACAAGGCAATCAAGGATAGCCGACTGCTCTCATGCAAAAGGAGATCCAAGAGAGCTAGCAAGCTGAAACTGCCTAGGCAAGTTGCTGGACATGTGATCATCCACACCATGGTAGGCTGTTATACTGCTTGCTCAGAAATAGGGAACAGCCGGTGTACCAACATAACCCTATCAAGGCATATTTGCAGTGATGTCAGTCACAAAACCGAAAATGCATAACGCATTGCACTGCCGTTACAGGAGGACTGAGCCTAGGCCACAGGTACGGTAATGTGCGAAAGTTGGACATGGTTTTTGAGATGTGCATGGACATACATACATGCATGCATACAGACACTGTGTCACTGATCACTGTACTTTGCACTGCTCCCATTAGCGAAGTAATTATTGTATATTCTGATAATTATGGAAACCATGAAATGACAACAGTTTTATTGTGGAATTAAAGGTAGTGTTGATTGTAAGTTGTCAATAAATATCAGTATTTGCTTATAGTAATAATCTAAAAATTTAAAATAGACTTACTAAGTCTATAATGACAATTTTTAAGCATACAAACATTCAGCTAAAAAGGTGATTTTGTGGTATAACGCTTCATATTTCATTCTCTTGGGTCACCTCAGAGTTATTTATGTAGTACCGGACTACCGGGTATCATTGAAGTTTTAAAAAATTTGTATTGATCTGCAGTTACAGATCTTGCCAAATGTTTCCTGTCTTTGTGAATGTCACGACTGCTATTCTTTTCAGATGTATAGTTTGAAAATGTGCAGATGCAAAGCCAGAAACAAAATCAGATTCGATGCTTGTTTGGGCCGCACATCATGATCCTGATATTGACAAGAGAAGTATGTAACTAATTTGCTCAGCCTAGTTTCTGTAAGTACAATTGTACATGGAGTAGAAAAGTGATGGTATTTGGTGGCAGTAATGTACAGGACATTGTTATGCCTTACTTAGGTAGTGCTAACAGCTTAGAAGTAGATTAATATAATAAACAAATATTGCATGCATTTGCCAGAGTGTTGTTTCCCATTTCAGTATTTTGTTGTAGATAATGCTTGGCAGTGGTTCATTACAGTTATGTTTTGCAGTTGATGCATATGCAACAGTTGCAAAAGAGAAACATGGATATAATATGGAACAGGTATTGTGAACTTTTGCTGAAGAATCACATCGTCTTAACGATAATTTTTTGTTGAATGTTTGCAGTAGTGTTCATTTCTGATAGGCTACTCCACAACTATCGTCGATTATAGATTTTTTTAATTATTATTTTATATTTTTAATGATTTTACAGAGTTGTATTGTGATCTTGGTGTAGTTGGCATTGATATCGTGTTTGGCAGTAAACCACCCACTTACAATTCTTCGTCACTCTTTGTTTGTGAATGTGAAGTATTCGCTAATGAAAGCGATAAAGAAAAAACAAAATAACAAAAGTACCAGCTTATTAATGATAACTATTATATAACTATAACTGGTTAATGTGAAATACTGAAAACCGGAACTAAAATGGACAAACCAAAATTAGTAAATGAAAAATGTGTTTTAATTAACTGAAAAGTAAACAAATAAACCACCAGATGTTTGGCTTTCAAAGCAGGAATCGAGCTGCCAACGGTGATACCAGTGCTGTTGTGTTGGCACTGGGTACTGACCTTGAGAATTACACTGCTGAAATTGGCCATTGTGAACAGCTTTGTGACACTGGCATTGCTTCATGGCAAGACAAACATTGTCAGAATTCGTTTGCCATTCTTGTCCCTCTGGCAGATAATCTTGTTCGAGCACTTGAGTCACAAGCACATGTAGCAATTGTCTTTAAATTATGGTCGATAAAAAAGTAAAGGTAGAGACTCGTAACTCCATACAGATCATATGCTGGGTGCCAGTGTGCTTTCCCTCGGCCTTGAGCATTACTTGGATAAACCAAAGAAGTGTGTAACGCATGGTCAGTGTGATGACAGATCCTCCCAGCTGCAGACAGTTGCCACCATTTAGCAGACTGTACCAAATTGTACTGCTTATTGATGGGCACAAGGCTGGGAACAATTTGCTTAGAATTATTAGGCAGCCACACCCCAACTGGGAGTCAAACCTGTGACCTCGTGATTGTCAGTCCAATGGCCAGTTGATTGCAACTCCGTACTGTTGAAACTTTTAATGATACTAATATACAGGTAATGGCTGTTTCTTATTTTATGCAGGCACTTGGCATGCTGTTCTGGCATAAGCACAACTTTGAAAAAGCTCTGGCCGATCTGCCGAATTTTACTCCATTTCCAGACGAGTGGACCGTGGAGGACAAGGTGCTTTTTGAACAGGCATTCAATTTTCATGGCAAAAGCTTCCAACGTATTCGACAGATGGTATGTTTACCGTTGCGGACTGTGTTTGTTAAAAGAATGTTCATCTGCATGTAGCTGCTACGTCATTTAGCAGGGTGCCTAAGAGCTCTGGAAATACTGGAAACCTCCTGGCATTTAACTGTCTTCCTGGAAATTTTTGGCTTGGCTATGTATGACAGCAAGGGCATCCAATCATAAAATTTAGCTATGGTTCAGTCAGTTGGAACTAACTATCCCAGTTTAACTTGGAAATGGACCCAAGTCAGTGATGAGCATTGATCAGAAGGCATCACATTCTGAATTAAAGATACATGTAGTTCATTATGTTGCTTGAACATTGCTTGTTGTGTAATTAGCAGCAGTCTGTAACAGTGTAAAATATCTACTTGAATTTTGTCAAGATTTCTTCTGAAAATCGGCGGGAAATTTGGTTGGTTGGAATTGTACATGCCCTGTTTCAGTATTGTTGATTTGTGTTGGTCACTGCAGTTTTTTTGTGGATCGTTTACACTGTCTTATTTGTTGGATCAACGTAGACTATTCTTTTGGAATCGTATGATGAGGTCTGAAAATATGGTACTGCATAGGCCTACATTGAGCCACTTCACACGTAAGAATGCTATGGCGGTTGGTTCTGTGTATAATGTCGATGTGCTGCCAATGTCTCACACTGTTGTCAAGAACACAGTATGGGTCTTTATTTACTAGTCTTGTAAATAACGTTTTAAGCCCATAGACCACTGTTTATTTTACTTCAGTTTTGGTGTTTTCAGATCTTTGATTTGTCTATTGTATCTGCATGTGTGCTGTCTTTATGGCATAATAAAGAATAATGATATTAATAATAATAATAATAATAATACATTAAGCGGAGTGACACGGTGTTGGAATGATGTGTTGCGATAAAAGTTACCGGACAAGTCAGTTGCATCACTGGTGAAGTATTACTACTCGTGGAAGAAGACGCGGTCCAGAACAAGTCTGATTGATCGTCAAGCACACAAGGTCTCATCCAGTAGAAATGTCAGGTGAGCACAGCGGTAATAACTGTAGTTGGTTGACTGGGATTTAACAGCATTTTCAACGTAATTTAGGTTATGTTGTGTTTTTATGATTATAATTAATATACAAGTTAAATATTTTTGATAGTTTATAATATTTTTGCTGGTTTGGTAACTGGAGTGATCATCGATGTTAGTGATAATAATACTAATAATTACTGAGATAAATACTGTGAACACATCTGTCAGTTATTTCTTTGCCACATTGCATAATGGGCCTACAATGTCTTCGTTTAATGTCTTTGTGTAACAGTTAGAGAACGGCCGATTCGAGTAAAACAGCGTGGGTGGTCGTCCGCGGCGGCTGGCGCGGATCTGACTTTAATGTCGTTGCACACTGCTTAGTATTTTTTACAAAATCGATATTGGCGATTTGCTGATTCGCCGATGTTCCAGCATGCTCTGATGTTGCCGATTTTCGATGTCCGATGTGTACATCGGCCGAACTCTAGTAAAACTAACATTATCCAACTCACAACAAGTTTTGTCTTAAACTCGTTTCTGTCAGCAGGCGACATTTTTTTGCTCCTGACGCTGTTCTCTCTCATGCTGGTAGATGTGAGAGTGTGTGAAGTTATTTATAAAGATAAATGTCTTTTAAGTGAAGCTTTTATCATTGTGAACTGTTTACAGTTCTGTTATGTTGTTATCATGGATCTTGATGCTAGTTTTTAGGTCCTAATAAAGCCGGTCTCACATGTCTGTCCGTCCATCCGTCTGTTCGTATGTCCGTCCGTGTGTACGTATGTCCATCCGTCCACAAAAAGTTTTTGATTTCAGTGGACCGTCAGACACCTACCAGGCTAATTTATTTTATTAAGCCATGCAGTTTTTTCTACTGAGTGATTGATTGATTCATTGTTAAATCTGGAAATGTGAGTTTTTCGCATATCTGTTGCCATTTTATGCGAGTTAAAAGCAAACGTGTTTCTTACTACATGCAGTGAGTGAGCTTGAGTGGTGGTTACGGATGCTGTGTGTATGTCCAGTGATGAAGATGACAGCGAGAGCAGTGCAGGCGAGGAGTCCAAGGAGAATGCCGTGAGCCCATTTTCTGTCGCAGCATATTGATAACTGTTGAATTTCAATAGTTCTTAGTTTGATTTACACAGAATGCTTTCCGTCCTGCTGTGTAGAGTTCGTCAATATTGATTAAGTGGTTTAGGAGATTTAGGGAGTCGTTTGCTTTGGCTGTTAGGCTTATCCAACAGTTTGTACTACTGTATGAGGCCTTGGTAATTGTAAATACAAAATTTATATGAAAACACGTCATCTGTTATTCTCTGTCTAGTTGTAGAAGACCAGTATTGAACTTGCATTGTCTGTCATTGCTTTTGACTCCTCTATGGTGTGACATGATGTATTTAATCCATTCTATGACGTGTGCATACAGTCACCGTGACCTGCTATGGCTGTGTCTCAGCTGCTGGAGTCGAGGTTCTCTTGATTTCTGGTGGTGAAAGACCATGCCGTTGGTCATGTGTGATTGTTACACCTGAATTTGTTCACAGTTTCTGATCACACCATTTCCACTTTTGTGTACCGATCCGTAATGCCTCTTCAACCTAATCCATTTCCTGTGTTTATTGGCAGAGTAAGTGAAGTAAATGTAAAGTAAATGACGATTTTTATAGCGCATTACGTAAACATCTCTAATGCGCTCAGGAGTGGCATTTGTTAACGCGGGATCACACAGTTTTACCTTCCACCCACACGTTTATCCACAAATGGAATGAGCCATCCTGCAGAGCTGCAGATTAGGCATGCAGTAATAGCTATGACTGCCAAGATTTACTGATTAGTGACAGTTGCTGATTATAGAATTTGTAACAACTTTAATCATTATAATTCCATTGACGACATCGATGATGCTGAGTTTGTTTGAAGGTGAATCAGTTAACCATTGTTTATGTTGCTTTCTTGAGTGAAATTTTATAAATGCATTGCCACAGTAAAAAAAGTTTTTGTACAACAAATTACAATTAATGTAATCGTTAGGCACTAGTCAGAAGATTTTGCTTCTAGAATGTGTGTATTGTTAAAACATGATGGTGATGAAGCTGGAGTCAGGGTTAAAACGAGTATTTAAACATCCTCTTCCGTTTTAACAGCCTGGGTTAGCCACCAGCCAGCTTCCTTGGACTTCTTCCACTCGTGTTCCTGAAAAGAAATTCGAGAGATAAGTGATGGAGGCTTTTTTGTGCTGGAATGGGACGTTAATCTCCCAACCAACCAACGGATTGAGGCTTTTTACAAGCCAGCTGCTCGTCGGTCATCCAGTGAATGGTGTCAAAGCACTGGCAGAAACTTGGAGCACTGAACCCAAACATGGAATAACCCATTGTCCTTATCACTTTCATCTGTCTCCAGATTCCTGAGGCCTCTCTGCGACACCGGTAAACAGTTCCCTGGTTAAAAGTAAGTTTTCATCATTTTCAGAAGGAGGAGATTCCGCCGAGAAGTAGTGTTCTTCGTGGAGGTCTGATATCACCACGCAAAGTGGACATGCACGCGCGGCTGAGGAATAAGCGCAAGCCGCCACGTGGCATGTATCTCAGTGCCGAGAGCTTGTCAGCGTTTGCTACAGCACCTGCAGCTCAGGCTGATGAATTGCTCAAGAAGTTTGACGCCGAACTAATCGAGCTTAAACGCCAGGTTGTTTGTTGCGGTGTTTTGCTGTACCTGCTTGTTGCTTGTTTAAGTAACCATACTAACCAGTGTAGTTCTTCTCTTGTTGGTGTAGAGGAGTTCTTTACACCGACTCCGTTTGTCGTCTTTTCACGACGATATATATAGTATACCCCTCGACTCTGTCCATTGGGGGACACAGAGATAAACAGAAAAACGTCCCATTAGTTTAACCGATTCGGACCAAATTTGGCGCACACCTAGACGAGACTGAGACGCATCGACCCTGAAATTTTCTAGAAGTCATATTTCCCCTAACTCCAGAAAATGTGATTTTTCGCCAAAATTTCAAAAATTCATATCTCGGAAACGGGCCGAGTTTTTTTCGCCAAATTTTCGGGATTTGTAGGGCCTCGGCATACCCGTAGAACGAAATCTTAAAATCCGGGGTCGGCCCCCAAATTTGGGTGTGGGGGAGGGTCGAATTTTTCGACAGGCCCCCGCCCCCTGGCGGCGAAATTGTACTATCTGGGCCGGCCCGGTTTGGACCGAACGCTAGACAATAGGCTCCCCTACAACACATTCCCGCCTCGGGCCATTACCCTTGAAACATTTTCCCCCATAGCCCCCCAAAGTGGACTTCATTTTTGAAATTTCGAATTTTTTTCGATTTTTGCGGGCCTCCCCTACCCACACGCCTTCAAGTATCGGCATACTTACTACGGCGATCTATAGTACGCCGGGCCGTCTAACTTACCTGCAAAATTTCAGCTTTCTACGTCGTACCATTCCGGAGATATTGGCCGTCAAAGTTGGTCGCAGAAAATTTGGTCGAAAAATGAGGCCGAAAAAAACTAAGTCCGAAACCTTTAAATGAGGCCTGAGAAATTTCCTGAGAAGCGATTTCGCTAAAATTTGGCAGAGCGATAGAGGACCGCAATGGCCACCAAATATCGAAAATTTGCAAACAAGAAATTCTTGTAACTCGTTTAAATATTTTTTAAATTTGTGAACTTTGGCCTCAAATATCTCAAAAAGTGTCGGTGGGACCCCCTCGATATTATATTTGTTTTCGACCATGTTTAGGGCGTAGAATACGAATCGGAAGTCAAAACCAGAACCGGAAGTAGTTTTGGCCGCCATTCTGGATATATGGACCAAAGTTCGAAATTTCAAAAAAACATTAAACCTAAACGAGTTACAAGAATTTCCCACATGCAGATTTTTGCTATTTTATGGCCACAGTGGTCCTCTACCACTGTGCCAAATTTCAGCCAAATCGTACAATGAATAAAATCTCGGGACATTTGCATTTTTGGACTTAGCCGATTTATGGCTCAAATCGCTTCCATATTTGAACGGCTGTATCTCCGAAACTAAAGTAGCTGGCATAGTGAAACTCGGCAGTGCGATGGACAATTGTTTTCCCTAAAATATATGTTCGCACACGGCCGTCACCGCTTAAACGTTTCTTCCCAGAGCCCGCCAAATTCGGCACAATTTTTGAAATTGCGCATTTTTGGCGATTTTCGCCGGGCTGCCTTACCCCATCTGTGTATAATTTCGGCGAAGTTTCTGATTATTACTTAAGTACTCCGACCGTACAGTGCACGCTGCAATTTTTAGGCGTATGCTTTATACTACGCCGGAGATATTTGCTTTTAAACTTCGTCGCGTGTAACCCATGTGAAGGTGACGCGTGGCGGATATGCATACAATGCCATCTTTGGCCACGATTATCTCGGCCTCAGAACTGGCCATTCCAGGTCCGTTTGCAGTTTTCGATAGACCGCTGGGAGTACTACAAGACTGGCGAGATTTATTTGTACCGCTGTTTCCGTTTTAAAATTACGGCTGCGTGAAGTTGGCGCCAGACGCGGTTTAGTTTCTCGGTGTCGGACACGCAAAATTTTCTAAGTCCGAACTGATCAACCCTATGCACAGTTTTGCGTATTTTCGACGTTTCGTGACAAAAGCGATTAAACGTGGTTGGTCGTCTTGAAATTTTTTGTCCCAAAATGACCGTCGGACACCGTGAAAATTCCCAAGTCCCACGCTGCTTAACATGGCGTAATTTTAACATTTTCGAATACAAACTCCGTAACGGTTAGAGATAGACCCCATAATGTATAGGAAGTCGAATAGGAAGTCGTTATTGCTGAGTCGAAATATCCGGTCGCCGCCATATTTCCACTTCCGGTTTGGCCGCCAGCGGCCCTCTTGACGCTCGTTTTTGCAGTATTTTGGCCAATATCGCCGTCGTATCATTTGTGATGGCCAGGCGATCGGTCCAAGAGGTCAAGGTCGTCTGCTGGATACTAATTCAGGTTCGGACGTGTCTAGCTGACTCGCGAGTAGTGTAAAGTGAGAGTTCTACAACTTTTTACGGCTCTACGTCGCGCCGTCGTCGTTCGGGGGTATAGGAAGTCGAGTAGGAAGTCGGGGTCGCTGAGTCGAAATATCGGGTCGCCGCCATATTTCGGCCCAGCGGCCCAATGACGCTCGTTTTTGCAGTATTTTGGCCAATATGGCCGCCGTATCGTTCGTGATGGTCAGGCGATGGGTCCATGAGGTCAAGGTCGTCCGCGGTATACCACTTCCAGTTCGGTCGCGTCTAGCCGACTCGGGAGTAGTGTAAAAGTGAGAGTTCTACGACATACGGCTCTACGTCGCGCCGACGGCGTTCGGGGGCGCCGAAACTGCACCCCCCCGGACGCCCCCAACGTCAAACCGACTCCGAATACGCCGAGTGTTTGTTAGTGTGAATAGTTAAGATGTGGCTTTCTCAGCCAGTCAGTTAAAACAGATTTATTGAGTGCCACAAGTCAAGACCTTTCTTATCATGCATATTCATAGAAGGCACGTGTGAGATTTCTGAATATGCACTACATACGTACATACATAAATACTCGTAGACATTTTGAGTTGCTGATTTATTTATTTGATTGTTTTATTGATTGATTGATTTAAGCAGTTTAAATAGTGTCAGCACTCTTCAACTTTTGATATTGGTTTTAGGGTGACTAAGGTCGAGTAAGCAATTTTTAACATCCCACTCAACGCAGTGCACTGTTTCGGAGATGTGACTTTTGGAAATGATGTTTAACATTGAGGTTTCGGGTAGCATGCAGTTAAGTCTTTTTTTCAGAAGCTGCATGTAAGAGGTTATGTGCGTTTATGGATTAAGTAAGTTAAATTTGAAGTTGCTGCTTCTACATTTAATTGTTTTGTGTATGCTTATTATAGGTACAGAATAACAAACAGCATTTGAGTCTCTGCAAAGACAAAACTACTGTTGGAATTGGAGCATTCAGAGTTCAAGAGGTTTGTGTTTATTTTGAGTAAATCTTGACCCCGCGTGACCCCTTTCCGCCTTTGCTCCTCCCTTGTTCATTCACTTCCTCATCGTTTGCTCTTTATTACTTTTTTCCTTTTTCCTTTTCTCATTCACTTTACTTATTATCTTGTATTGTCCATCTGATCCCTTTCTACCAGAATCGTCCCACTCCGTTTCCAGGTGTGAGGTCGTAGGAGGCGACCAAACCTGGGTTTAGTTTGTTATGTTTATGATTGTGTTATCTGTATTGCTTAGTTAAGATTTATTCTGGTGTTATGTTGTATTTGGTTTAGTTTAGTCTTGCGGTGTGATAGTTGTCTTCTCCTGTTGTAGGCGCTGGCATAATAATTTAAATGATCCTCTCGATCCCTTTCCTTTTTTGGGTGGCTGCTGAACAAAAAGGAGGCCAGGGTTGAGGTTAATATATCGCTGGCCTTCCTTCACTGGGTAGGGATAGCTCTCCAGCCCTGACCTTTTGTCTCTGATATAGCCTTATTTGTGCTGAAAGGGGACGTTAAACTCCAACTGACTAACTTGAGTAAATCTTGAGTGTTCCTTTACTGCTTTGGCACCATTGGAAGGGAATGCGGTCTGTAAGCTTAGCAAACCTAAATAAGTAAGTAAGTGCTCCAACAATCTCTAAAGATTTTCTTCTGGCTGCCCAGTTTAGAGAGTAGCTGTGGGAAATCAGATCAGTTAAACAAAAACTGGGCATATAATTAATTACATATAACAACCAGATTAAACATACTTGTTTATTATACTTGTTTATTTTTTATTTTATTTGTAAGAAGCCAATGCTCTTGCATGAACCACAATGTTTTTTTGTTGCTGGCTGACTGCGAAAAACTTCACACAGAGAAAAACCGGCATTGGGCAACAGCATCGGCTGTGGGGCCTGGGGAGTGATGCAGGAAAACTCGGTGTTACTAGCATGGCTTGTGCTGCGGGGCATTACAGTGCGGAAAACCGACCATAGCTTACATACGCAGCAAGCAGCAGTATTGTGTTCCGTCTGAAGACCAAGACAGACTTGTTTTTTGTGACTCGTGTTCTTGAATTTTGACTTCCTGACCCAAAATAAATGGGTTTCCAACACTAATCTTGGAACATTTGTGTGTCAAGTTTGGTGATTCTAGATGCGTCATTTTTTTGTAGATATTATACTAAAAACAGACACAGGCAAACATCGCTGAACCCCGTATGAATACCGTTGGTGTGGCTAAGTAATATTTCATTACCAATCTGATGAAACTTTTCACTGTCAAAAACTGGCCATGCATGTTTGTACGTATTCATGATGACATGTCATCACTAGACAATATGATGTGTTGTTTCTGTGTGATAAAAAAATTAAGAGTTGTACGTTTTTAATTCGGTTTGAATGTTTCAGAGTGGTCTGAAGCTGAATGGAAAATGGACGAATGATGAGCTTCTGTTAGCTGTTCAAGGTGCGTGCTGTCATCATGTTTCGTGAAAACAGCTGTCGTTGTATTCGTTGCACTTGGCGAATACTTCTACTTCTTCTGTAGTTATGTGCTATATTTATAAACAGTTTTCTCACGGTATAAGTAGCACTGTTAAGGAGAACTAACATTTTCTCATTTTGAAGTTTCTGGTTACTGTCGAATAAACTGGATTGTTTACACCAGATGCACTGTGTTGTGGAACTGCTTGGCGCTGCACACCATGTTGTGTCGTTTTTCACCGCAGTATGCCATAAGATGCCGCAAAAGTTTGTTAATGCTTTATGCCTTCGTTGCATCTCTATGCCAGATTAGTGCCGTGCGGTGCGGCATGATAACACCACTATGCAAGGTGTATGGTGTGAAAGAACCTTTAGCAATAAATTTGTAGTAAAGCTGCGCCTTAAATGTGTTGCTGTCAATCTTGTGAAGTGTTAGGCGTACTTATTGCATGGTTTTTGCACCACCGCCTGTATTTAGGTCTATTCTTTGACAGAGTCGACCTAATAAAGCCTGTCTCAAATGTCCATCCATCTACAATACGTTCCTTTGATTTCAATGAAATTTGGCGTGTAGGTAGAGGTCGATGAGTGATGCACGACGGTATGCAGTATGACCTGATCCAAGGTCAAGGTCACGAGCCCTTCAAAGTTGGAAATCCTTCCATTTTCAAAAGCTGTCTCCTTTGCCATTTACAATGGGAGCTGGCAACTGACCACGGATTTTTAAACTGGGGCACAATATCTAAATTTGATTGGTCCGTTTTTTTGTATTTGTCCTAGTTTTTGTGTCACGTGACTTTGAATTTGTCAGAAACGTCAGTTGCGAAGAGTCGACCGTCAGTCCCGCATTGGGCTAATTGATTCTTTGTTAATGCAGGTGTGCGTCGGTATGGCAAGAACTATCGTGCTATTGCGGAGGTGATTGGCAACAAGAATGAATCGCTTGTTCGCAGTTTCTTTGTGACGTATCGACGTCGATTCAAACTGGACGAAGTTCTGGCCGAGTACGAGAAAGAACATGGAGTCGAGGCAAAGCCACAGCGTGAAGAAGTGAGAAGTTTGTTTTTTATGTGCTTTCTTGCTTTTTTTAGAAACAAAAGTGCTTTCAACAGGTTTTGATTTTAATATGACAATTAATACATGTCTATTTTTTTATGTGTGTTTCTGGGTTGTTATGAGGTCACTCAGACACTCGGGAAGAATGAAGAAACGTCGCCTTGATGCCCTTGAGATGAAAGGGCTGAGAACGATTTTCCAAGTTTCGTGGACAGCAAAAGAAAACAAATAAGTGGGTTCTTAACAAAGCTGGAGTAAAGAGGGAACCGTTGAACACTGTCAAAGCAAGGAAACTAGCATACTATGGTCACAACATAAGAAAACACAAGAGTTTCGCGGAGAAAGAGATAATGTGCAAGGAACAATGCCAGGTGCACGCAGGCGAGGAAGACCACATACGGCCTGGATGGACAACATCAATACGTGGACAGAACTCCCTGTAGAAGAGTCAATCAGAATGATGGATGACAGAGATAAATGGAGAAAGTACGTCCATGGTGTGGCCAACCCTCGTATCAAGGACAGCTGAAGAACAGTACGGAATGTTTTTATGCTTTTGCCACCCAACATTGTCGGCGAAGGCATAATGTTTTTGGGCATTCCGCCAACTTCTTTTGTCACGATATCTCATGAACGGTTTGAGCAATCTTGATGAAAGTTATCGTGAATATTCTCCAACCCCTACTGATGACCTGATTGGATTCTGGAGGTGAAAGGTCAAGTCACTGCAGGCCATTGAGGTGTTGAAGGTATCCATGTCGATGCCAGTCAGAGTCCATCTTCCGGTTAATGATTAGTTGTGGTTCCAGCATGGGAGAGCTGGCTATGTCCCTTCCCTCAAGAGTCCAGTTATGGATAAAGAAAGGATGACGAGGACAGTGGATGTTTTCCCTGATTTGGGTTACTATTGTGATTCGTGTCACGCTCCTTTGGTTTGCTCTTTTGCACTCGGTTTAGTCATAATCCATTCAATGGAGGTGAGTATTTTCAGTTTTAAAAGTACACATTGTTGACTCAGCGACTTGTGGTGACTTGTACTTGTACTCCAGCGATGTTTCTTCATTCTTCCCGAGTGTCTGTTTGTTTTTGTTTGTTTGTTTGTTTGTCCGTCTGTTTGCGGACAAGATAGCTGAAAAAGTTATTGGTGGATTATCGTGAAATTTGGAGACTAGGTAGAATATGAACTAGAGAAAAGTTGATTGAATTTTGAACAGTTAGGGTTATTAGTCGATTGATGTGAAAAGCGAAATTGGGAAAACCGGTTATGGCTCGAAAAACAAACAGACACACATGCAAACAACACTGAAAACACTACCACTGCGACGTCCAGACCAGTGTTCATGATGGTTGCTGTTAGTGACACTGTGCCGGTTTCAGTGTGGCATGATGGAGGCATATACTCTTCTGAGTGCCTTCTACTTAGTACTGTTGCTCGACTGTTGAAATTAGACTCCAATGGAGGAAGAATCTCTATCAGTTGGCAATAATGGATCTGCAGCAGCAGCAGCATCAGACTCAGCCACCACTTCAGCCAGTGATGTAAAGCTGCCAGCTACGTCTGCCGTTACACTGTCAAGCCCAGCCATCGCAGCAACCGTTTCAACGTAATGCTAGGAGGTGCTCTGTGTTCATTTTCTGCTTCGTCTTTTCTGTCAGTGCTTTGACACTGGTGATTAGGTGACACATGATATGTCCCTCTTCATGGCATACTCCTTATAAGCATTGCTTTGTCACACTTGAACGCCAGTTGTCTTACGAGGATGCCTTTTTATTATTATTATCAATGATATTTATAAAGTGCAGCATCACCTAAAGAGCCACAAGTGTGCTATGATGGCAGAAATAGCAGCATGGTAGCCTAAATGTCTGCAGTTATCTACATAACTAATTGTCAAGACAGCCAAACCAAAAATGTTTTCATACGTCTCCTGAAAGTCTCCTCTGCAGTGTAACATGATCGCCTCTTCCATGCACATAAAGGACCAATATTCAGTGGTCTCAGGTCAGACTCAGTGGCCCTCAGCCATGTGTAGTACGGCTTCCTGACATTACTGGAGGTTAGGAGGGAAAATCTAACTGTTCTGTGCTGTATTTTGTATGGCTGTTGTGCACAATGATATGCAGTCATTTGAGCAGTTATTTGTGTGTTGGTATAGGTTTAGATTTAGTTGTTGTGTTTGCTCAGGTTTAATATTTTTGTATTTCTGTGTCAGCTTATATCGTTTTATTCCTGGGTTGCTTGCTTTTGTTGTGTTGGGTTTAGTTTTCTCAGTACCAATCCAAGAGATTGACTGGGAAGAACGTCTCTGAAATGACCTCATTGTGCTGAGTGAGATGTAAAACCTTAACTCAATTAACGATCAGGCTCCCTGACACTAAGGGCCACTTATCCTCAAGGACTCTGTTCTGAACAGGTGGATGAAGTATGGGCTGTCATTGAAACTCGTCTCGTTTTGCTGATCTGGAAATGCCTGTAAACTGCCTGTTGCCTGAGAATGACGCTAAGAGTTGCAACAAATTTGGCAGTGAGTTGCCGAAGCCTGACTGTGTTAATCTCGCAGTAGTGAAATGTTTAAAATATGAATGTGTTCTTGTGCTTGTCTTGAAGCTTAGCAAACCCACATCAATGCGGCTGTGTGCATGTCAGGTGCATCTTGTTTGAAGAAAGACAGCAGTGCAGACGATGCCAGCTCGGATGTATTTTCCATCCCTCATCATTGACTTTTGCTGTAAGATGTGATGAATCCGTCAGTAACATACGGACTGTGTTGTAGGCCTTTTTGTACAGTTTGCGTTACTGCTGTGTATTTTGTGTTTTTCTCTCTCACTTTTCTGATAATTTGTTTTTCACATTCACTTATTTTTTTAATCAGCTTTTTTAGTAATAACGGAAGTTAATACACGTTGGCCTGTGTCTGCTGAAAGAGACTGCATGGGAGATAACTGAGTCAGTGATTTTAAGAAGCACTGGATCCCAGCGATTGAAAAACAAGTGGCACAGTTTGTTGATCACCAGCTGATTCCGGGGGCAGAATCCCCCTCCCCTCCAAGAGACAGCATCTGAGCTATGATGATTGCCGGGAGGTTAGGAGGGAAAATAATCAGAACTGTTTTGTGCTGCATTGTGTGTGACAGTTATGCATAATGATGTGCACACATCAGTAGCATAAAATACTTAAATTTGCTTCTTGGTTTAGGTTTAGATTTCATCTTTGTGTGTTTGTTTAGGTTTAGCATTTTTGTGTTTTTCTGTTATCATAGGTCAGTTTATCCCCATGTTGCTTGCTTTTATTTTGTTAGATTAGTTTTTCAGTACCCAGCCAAGAGATTGGCTGAGAAGAACGTCTCCAAAATAACCTATTTTGTTTCGAGTAGGATGTAAAACCTTAACTCAGTCCGGAGGCAGAAGATGCGGCACCCATTATGTGGCTGTGATTGCCACTAATTTAAGTGAAATTTTGCATTTGTATAAATATGGTATGCCAGCTTCGACATTCTGCTAAGTCATGATGCTTACCAGCTTTTTTGTTTTACTGTAATTTAGTTTTCTTGTTAAGTGTCTGTTCTTTTTGTGCATCAAATTGCACTTTGTAATTGAAAAACGTTACTTAATGTTATTGTTGTAATTTGTCGAACACTGCTGTTAAAGCACTGTTTAACAACATAAATGTTTATTTAACATTCGACCTGGCAACAATTTCTTTGCTGCCCATTGTAAGAAAGTATTCGGTTGCTTGCCTTGCAAGCCCGTTTCAGTTTATTGTCTAGATTTATGCTGACAAGGAAGTTTCATGACAGAACCTACCACCAAAACACTCGTACATGCTTTCATCAGCGGCCGGCTTGACTACTGCAACAGTCTGTTGTACGGCGTCTCTGGTCAGCTGCTGGAGAAGCTACAGACGGTGCAGAACGCTGCGGCGCGTCGTGGCACGGACAAGAAAGTTTGATCACATCACGCCAGTGTTACACGATCTGCACTGGCTACCTGTAGCACAGCGTGTGCGCTTCAAGCTGGCGCTGACTGTTTTCAAGTGTCTCAACGGCCTGGCACCGTC
>Ga0209780_1000687_pt1 | contig 19268 bp, 7 predicted proteins | sample WorMetexBAHAMAS2_FD_187384 | JGI IMG/M metagenome (GOLD analysis project Ga0209780, IMG submission 187384) | Marine gutless worms symbiont microbial communities from Max Planck institute for Marine Microbiology, Germany - Inanidrilus exumae... | ecosystem: Host-associated > Annelida > Digestive...
GATACGTTCATTTATTCTGAGCCAGTGAAGAGATCTAAGAACAGGAGTGATGTGACAAGATTTTGGGGTTCTGGTGACAGCACGAGCAAGAGAATTCTGGACGTTCTGGAGTCTTTTTATCTGAGATTGTGGAAGGTTATAGTACAGTGAGTTGCAGTAATCAAGTTTAGAATGGACAATAAAAGTGGCGATAGTGCTGGCGGTCTTAAAGTCCAGGTAAGGGCGAATACAACGAAGTTCACGAATATGGTAATAGCAAGATATGGAAAGAGCAGATATTTGTAAAACGTTGTAAAACGTACCTACGCCTGAGTGCATTGCATCTGCCGCGGGCGAATGTGCCTGCCCAGCGCATACAGCTGGCGAATGCATTTGCCGCCGCGATGGGTGGCAAGACGATGCGGCCCCTTACCAAATTACTTTGGACACTTGTTAATGAAGTTACGGATTTCTGATAAACTTAGCAAGTGTAGGCCCCTATATGTATCAGTTTAATGTTTTTGCTAATTAATTCTTGCTACGTTTGCCAGTTATTATTCATATCTTATCTGTGACAGTGGCAGTCAACTGCAGTAAACGAATGCACCCGGTCAGTATTACCGATCTGTAGTTGGACGACCAAGATCGATCGTATTCACTCATCGTTTTAGTTCATACGATACTATAAATAATAATAAAATAGGATTTATACAGCGCCGTAAAGTCCGAAGATACAGAGGCGCTGGCAGCAGATAGATTCAGCAGATTCATCACGTTAAGTCTGTGTGAACAGGTGGGTCCTGAGGTGTCGTTTGAAAGTGTCTACAGTACGGCAGGATCTAATGTCAGAGTCTCACACCATCGTCACGGGTAGTTGCAGTTATAAACGAGCATGCTTCTAATAGTTCCAACTACAAACAAGAGAACTCCCACCATATCACAAGAACAACAGAGACAGATGCATCCATCTCTCATTTGCCAAGATAAAAATCATAAAACGCTAGCATAAAAGCCTCACATAAATGTAGCAGAGATGGACACCAGTCAGGTCGACTGGCGCCAGTTGCCGGTCGGGTTGGCATTAGCTGACTGGTAAGTGGCCGGCCAGTCAGAACCGGTCAGAATAATGTAATTAAAAAAATATAAATACTAATATACCTACAGAATAACTGCATCAAAGAGCAAAAACAGCTTGTATCCATATACACCTAGACACATATAGTGACACTAACCAAAAAGTAGCCGAGCATCGAAAGACGTTTGCTTTCAGAGGACCTATATAATAAGACTTAGGCCTAAGAACACTTTTGCAAGTAACGAGTTTCGTTTTTAGCTAATAATTATTTTTTGTTACAAAGCTTGCAGTTTTTTTGTTTCACTGAAATGTGGTAATATGCAGGCCTAGATGTAGACATTCATCAATATAATACAGTTTGTACTGTTGTCATTCCTGTTCGACATCGCAATAACAGATTTAAACATTGCAAATTTTGACGGTCAAAAATTTTGACGGTCAAAAACTGATAAATCTCACTGGTCAACCGGCCAGTCGAATTGACAGGTTACTGGTCGGGTCGTGAAAATCTCAACCGGTTCCATCTCTGAAATGCAGTACAGAGGCATTTTTAGTCTCCAGACAAAACAACTGAGGTTCACTCACTATCTGACGTTAGCAACCATTCTGCTGCCTGCATTTGTCAACATACCCAAATGATGACAAATCGCGGATGCAATTTAGTGTTGTAATCTACACCTCGGATTCGGAGGAGTTGACTGGACAAATATTCAGCCAGAAAACAGTTGCTGGCTTCCCAAGGCAGAGGAACGTCGTCATGGCGACAACGCTGTATGCAAGAGGACGAAACGGGAGTCTGAGGAACAGGCTTGTCAGAATCAAGAAAGTAAATGACAGACTGAAATAGCAGTACTAAATAATAAAATCATGAAAACATCCTTGCATAAATGCTTATGAACTGCAACTCGTTACCAGTTTAATGACAAAGCAAATGCACCACATGCTTTAGCACTGTCAAATGGACAATAGGAACAGCATCCAGCTCGTACAAACCTGCATCAGTTATCCCCAGTTTCTTTTTCAGAACAGGTGGAGCAAAAGAACTGAAGAGGCAGCCTGCTAAACCCAGTTCAACTGTCAAATGACCACTGAAATAGTGTTTGTGTGTGTTCCCATTATTCATTCCTCAAATAAACACACGAAAAATTAAACACAAAAACTTTCCAACAGTCTGCCATAAATTGCATTACTACAAAACGGCAACTGCACAGTAGAGTAAGCAAGTGAGCAGGGTTTAATGTTGTCTTGACATGTAACAGTCATTTCAGAAACAGATCTTCAGGCAATTGACTGTATTAGTACTGCCAATCAAGCTTGCAATAACCAAGAATAAATGCACCAAACAAACACAAAAATGAACTCTAAAACACAAACTGGCCCAGGTGCAAAAACATGCAAATCCATCTAAAATAGCAGTCACAGTAAACGAATAATAATAAATATGATACTAAAATGCTTCCATGGCAGCAAGTATACAGCATCAGCAGAGGTACAAAGGTTATCTTGCAGAGAAATCTTATATTTGTTATCACCAAAGTATTTGCATACGATGACTTTAAACACATTACTAAAGATTCCTAGCTCATTCAGTGATTATTTTGCCCCTGTATGGTTGCAAAGTATTGCGACTGGCATGTCTGTATGACTGTCTGCTCACCTCTCAAAAACTACACATTCAAATTTATGTACACGTTACCTATGGCCGTAACCCGGTCCTCCTCTGATGGGTGAATTAAGTTATGTTTACTTCCAGTTTTGTGGATGATGTCATGTTTTCAAATAATGGAGTATGTAGGCCAGAAACAGATGTATACATCATGTCCAGTTCGCCAGGTGGCAGCACCAGCCAGATGATCAAGCTCACCATTGGCGGCACTGGGGGCGAAGTCTGCTGTCTCCAACTGCATCTTGTTAGACATTGTTGGCTGAGAAACGAAAAGGGCAGCCAATCTGTGAAAAACTCATTGTATCCCAAAGTGTCAATGTTTTAAGGACCTGGCCGAACGTGAAATAACCGCAGAAAAGAAGGCTCGTTAAATAGCAGCTATGGCCGGTTTCACAAACAACACAAATTAACTACTGCTTAAATCTCTACTTCAGTACAAATTAGCATAAACACATTGCACGATCGCCATTTACATGCCGATCCCCATTTCAATCACCACTTAAGTTAAGGAAGCAATTTTTGGCCACTTAAAAGTGGTTCACCAGATGTTCCACCTGACGCAGGGAGGCCATCAGCTTACTGTTCCATGCTGCTGGCTGTAGGCGGTGGCTACATCACAAACATGGCATAATGCAACTTGCAGTAACCAATCACAGAGGCTATAAACCTTTAGTCCTCATGCAGCCAAAAGACATTGCTGTGACATTTAATCTGTGCTCAAATCTCCATCTTAGTAAGCAGCACTTAATTTTTGCTTGTGTAACAATTCTGATTCCGACTTAAGTGGAGGTTTAAATACTAAATCATGTGACAACTAAAATATTGTTGATGCAACTGGAACTTAGGAGTAGCAGTAGTGGTAAATAGTACAGCTTCTTAACAAATTTAAACACCATATCACACATAAATACTAGATGGAAAGTACTCTGAGAGAGTACTACTCCCCGCGAAAGCGTTTTTGTCGCCAACACTTGCCACACTTACTATTTTGCGGCTCGCTAGTTCCGAATTTCCCGACGGAGCTATTTTGTAAACAATCGCAGGTTTACGGAGTTTTTGCCCGTTACTTCCACATGCCTCTACCGATCGTAACAAAACACGAACTTGGTCTTCCCTTTCCCCCTAGGAACCTACCCATAAAATTCGGTAAAAATCCGTCCACAGTCTTTTTAGGTATCATGGTCACAGGCAGACACACACACACACACACATAAACAAACCGACAATGGTAAAAACATATTCCCTCGCTTTCACGGGTATAAAAACCTACCGTCACTTCTGTGACACATTATCTAGCTTGTCACAAACAACTCATGCATAAAACAAGCTAGGAATCTGCATATGTACAATAGCTGAAATATGTAACTAATAAAATACTGAAAGCATAGTTTTAAAATGCTCATAAAATTCATCAGTTTATTTACAGTTAAATGAATATGGTTACAAATGTTTTACTTACTTACTTAGTATAATGAGAAAGCAAATGCACATGGTCTGTTGCTCTTGCTCGCAAACATAACATTATTTGGCCATAAAAAATTCCCAGCAGTCTTCCATAAATTACTAAAAAAGCGCAAATGTGCATACTTGATGCTAAAATGCTCGCATAGTAGCTGCTTGGAATTTAATGGCGCTTTCAACACAATTTAGGTCATATCGCGCCTTTAAGGTAGAACTATATTATAAATATCAAAATTTTATAAGTACTAATTGTTGGGGTAAGGTAACTAAAAAAATAAAACACAACAATAACAGTAGATTAAACTAAATAAGAAAACTGAAATTAGGTAAATTATTTACTTGAAAAAGCAAAATTTGTGTAAGATTTTTTAAAAGAAATTATAGTAGCTGGTATACTGCATCATAACAGACACAGAAGAACCGTTGCATGCATATGTCACATTTCAGAAATCAGTAAGTAAGAACCGTTGCATGCATATGTCACATTTCAGAAATCAGTAAGTTATCTGCACTACTAGATTTCACACGGAATGTTATAAAACCTTAACAAGTTTTAACACTGAATCAGATATAAATAAAATCCCAACATTATGCTGACAGACACTAATTGCAATAAACAATAAGCGCATACAACAACAAGCTAAGAATCTGCTCATTTGCTTTATGATTAACTAAAAGGCTTCTGCTACAATGTGCTTCAGTACTCAGTAGTAGAACAATATGACACCAACATCCATTCACATAGGGCTTTCTAATAACAATAAAGCAATAAAAAGCTTTCAAAATGGTGTCTATAAAATAAACAACATCTCAAAATAACAAACTTCTGTTATGTAAGGAGACAACGAGTCCCTTTGCAAATAAACGTGTGAATATTAAAAATGGACATACAAAGTATATAGTGCTATGCTAAGAACTACTACAATAATTAACACAATCAAAAAAGATGCAGATGTATGGGCATGTCTGTCGAATGCCTGATAATAGACTTGCAAAGACTGTGATGCTTGAAATGGAGGATGGCAACTGACGACAAGGACAGCCTGCCAAGTGATGATGGAACAAGAAGATAATGAAGTGCTGAACAGTTCACACGGAGAGAAGACTTATAAGTTAAAACTGGTCTAATATAAGCTAGATGTGCACTGATGAATGCTGCTGAACTGGTGGACACAAGCGATGTCAGTAAAATTCATGCAGCAACAAGATAATCATCAAACGACAAACATTTATGTTGAATGATAGAATCTGCACAAGCAAAACAAACATGCTGCTGGGTGTAACGACTGCACTAAGCATCGCGTTTAAGTCAATAACGTTACCTACTTGCAACATGGAAAATAACACTTCTTTTTTCTATTTTTTGAATCCTGTTGTTTCAAACAATCATGCTACATGTCCAATTTATGCCCTATCATATACAGTAATACAACCAGAGTGGATCTGCCAGTAAAAGTGTAAGTTATAGGAAAATATCTGTACAGTGATTGCATCTTACTATGGGCCATCCCACTAGCAGCACAAGAAGCTTTACAGACTGCATTTCGGCATCTAATAATAATAATAATATAGCTTGTATAGCGCTATAATATCAAGGAACTCCAGAGGCGCTGACGGACAGATTACGGTCGTGAGAACAAAATGTCTGACAGAATAAGAATGTCTTAAGAGTAGACTCTAGCCCACACTGATTATAAAAATAGATCAGTCAGCTTTAAAACTTTCAACCAACAGAATATGGTGCAGCAGAGAAGACTTGAAAAGGAGAGCTTGACATCCACAGAGATTACTGGAAGCATGTAATATGCTTTTGCTATCACTGCCACTTTTGATAGCTTGCCACAAATGCATGCCAGAAGTCTACAACATCGATCATTTTATCAGTTTCTGCAGAATTCCACAGAAATGTGGAAATTCTGCCATAAAGGGAAATTCTGTGGCTTAGCTCGGAAGTATACAGCCTGTGGAAAACTGTGAGCCCTACACATCATCATTATGGTATTCAACTTCTACGAAAACATTTCTCAGTTCAAAGCACGGGTTAATCAAGCTGCATAACATGTTGCAACATGTATGGTTCAGATGATAACAGGGAGGTACAGATTACCGAGACATGACTGTAGTGTACAAAAAAACACCAACCTAGCACCCACTGCTCCGAAACATTAACAACGTTCTTTTTACTGCACTGTCCGACGCACACCTGAGCTTTTCGTAAACGTGACGTGACCTGAATGCAAACAAACAATGCGACAACTCAGCAAACTATGACAGAAGCTGCAGGTATGTGTCCAAATTGCACTAATTAAACTGTCACCTGTACATTAATTACTGTCCAGATCGAATGGGTCTTATGCACTCTTCAGTGTTTTGACACTGTTGGTTGGGGAACACCAACTCCAATTATCCCCAAATGTTCTTCAGCACAAAAAAAGAAAGCTGGTTATACATGTAAAAACTGCATAGTTGCTGAAAACTAAGCAAAGAGTTAAGACAAGCACATTCAGGAAAGGTTAGAAGTATATGAAGCAAGACTGTTGAAGACAAAATGAAACTAATATCCTGGCAAAAAGGCATCGTTGATGCAAACTAATCCAAAAATCAAATTATAAGTTTCCTTGCCGAGTACAAACACGCAAAAGTGGCCATCTGTAAATACGGAGAATTAAGACAGATAGGAAGGAGTCACTGTCTGTTTATGAAAATATGGCAGCAAAGAACATATAATGTTTTGTTTTTAATGATTTTATATTTATCATCAAATTCAAATTCTTGACTCTATTCAAACAAGATCAGAAACGTGCTAAAATTTACACGGTCACATGCACACAAACACAACAATTGTCAGGCTAGAATTAGCCATCAAAAAACCTGTGAAGACTGTTACAACAGTATTTTTACAGACCAGATGCCCCTTCCTGTCAAGGTCTCAGCGCTAGAGTCCAGGGTAGGCTGGACCCCTGCCTGCAATAACGAACGAATGCCCCTTCCTGTCAACTTATCAAATGTGTCAATGCATCAAAGTGAACGTAGAGAACCGGCCTTGTTTTTCTTAATTACCAAATTAGTGGAGAGAAGGCATGTCACACATCACATGAGCTCTCTCCGATGCCAGTAACTATGCACTGTTTCAATCATTACGAAATACATCAATTTCATGCTGCATGCACACAAAACAGAGAAAAACATTCTTAGTCACATACCTGTCCACCACAAAGAGCAATCAGCTGCATAAGGTCACGTCTTGGTGGTGCTGTGTTTTCACAGATATAAATATTGCCAACTGACACAAATAATTTCTGCTGATAATCATCTCCTTCAGCATTCTTCTCCAGTCGACTTTTCTGCGAAAATGACACAAAGCTCGGTTATCGATAAGGGATCATGTGACATTCTCTGCCAGCTGAAATCTTGTCAAGTGCTACACCACTTTTTGACAAGTGATACAAAATGTCGAAAATAGGGTGGTTTGGGGTAGTTACGGTCACCCCAGGTTACCAGAAATAGCAGCAATCGATAGAGGACATACGAGTTCCTATAGCGTTCCACAGTAACTATGCCCCTATCTTGCACCGTTTCTGAGGTTTAGCGAGATATTGGTCAAAAATCGCCGTTTTAACCTACCCCACCTCTATTTGGCACCCCTGTTGGGAGTGACCTTGTTGGAATTTTGCCTGGAGTTTTGGCATCAAAAAACTAGAGTCCCTTAGCTATCATATAGCATTGTTTGTGTAACCGTTTTGGTACAATACTGGCATGTGACAGATGGACAGACACACAATTACAGCATATACCACGCTAGCAGAGCATCACGCGGTAAAATTACCTGCTTTAACTACCCTACTTGTATTTGGCACACCTACTTGGAACACCACTGGATTTTCACTAAGATTTTTGGTGCCAGAAAACTAGAGACCCTGGGCTATTGTAAAAATTGTTGTTTGCATAATGATATGTTCATCCATTTTGACAGAACACCAACTTATGATAAACAGACAGACAGACAGACAGACAGATGGAAAGACGCATGACCGTAGCAATTTCACATTAGAATAGCATCACGCAGTAAAAATTACATCGGTTATCAGCATTAAACATTTTAATTAAGTATGCAAAAATCTCCGATAACTTATTAACTGCTCATACATCCACAGTTGTCACAGATCACAACATACTCAGCTAAAAAGCATCCCAACGGAATGCCTGAGTGTTCTATATATCTAAATACAAAACTGTCTAGAAGCCAGCACAGAACACTAAATAATTTACATTTACGTAACATTAGGTTGCAGGAACACACACCTGAGCTACAGGAAAGAATCTCTGCTGTTCAAATGGTTCCTCGTTCAACCAATGTCCGGCAGCTTCAGATTTCCTTACCTATTGACAGGCATAATACGTTAAACCATTCATTCATCATACGTGACTTTTTAACCAGTCAAGCTCAAGGTTCAAAAGGTAAAAACTGAGCAAAAACTCCTGAAAAGGCTTAAGTCATGCCAGACTCCTAACAATGACAAAGTGTTTAAGGACTCTTATTCAAGGAGACGACTGGTTAGAATTTAATGGCGCTTTTATCACAACACAGGTCACATTGTGCCTTTAACACACAGTAAATTACCACAAAAAATATATACATCCCGTTACAGCAACAGCTTGTTTTAAAAGGAAAAGCAACGGAGTATTTATATAGCGCCATTTATATACAATGTATACCTCAAAGCGCTCAGGCATGGATCACACAATTTTATCTGCAAATACACCATGCCTGCCTTTCCTTCATAAGCGTTCGCCAAATGGCGCCAACCCTAACTGAAGTAGGAGACATCCAATTACAGCTTACTACTGAGTTGGCCTGGTTGGTTGACCTATAGTGGACGGTTTACCCACATAAGTGGTCCTTGGTCAGCTACAGCTCTCGCATAGGACAGGGAAAGTTCGCCTGCCAAAGACCGACGTTCTACCGCTGTGCCACTCAATCAACAATAAAGTCTAAAATGTTTTTAGTTCTGACTACTAATGTCCAGTTTGGTTATAAGAGGTACATTCTGCTAGTATGTATTTGATGAAAAGTAACTAACTAAATAAGCATCGTCATGCAGACCCACGCCCGGCAAATGTAAGCTCCCGAGGGTTAGGACTAGGATTTGACTTTTGACCACAAAGTCAGTGCATGCCAAGGTCCTACCATGTACTATGTCTACCGACTTTGGTGCTGCTAGCTCAAGCCGATTTCCCTTTAGAGCTATCCGCAACCCTAGACAAACAGTTAAATACACAGATGCAACTAAACGCCCTACCCCACACCAGCGGCTATACATTGAAGAAACCAGCAGTTTAGTCACTCCTTATTAGTTTCATGTAATTACCATAATACACACTGCGCTGCTCTAATCATCACTTTCTAGCTGGGGTTGATTCTCACCATCATTCTGTTTCCCCTGGGTTTTTTACAGGTTGAATTCCCTTCCAGTCACCCAACCGACAGTAAAGGAAACTCAAAACACTGACACAGCCAGTGAAAATTGTCCACTAGACTCATTCCTTCTCCACCCAACAACTCCCAAAGAAGGCATTCTGTGTTATCTTTATGCCTTCTTTCCAACGCCAGTACCTTATACAGCACAACATATCTAAGAAACAGAGGCAAAGCAGCCATGTCAGCCTCACTTATTACTGGCCCGCCTACACATAGTGTAGGTGGCCAGACTAGTAACGGCCTGTAGTCGTCTGTAACACTCACATATGCAACATAACTCACCAGGGGGCAGCACGCGACGGCAGGCCAGTAATGATACATCCCGTTAGGGTGACACCTTGTTCTTATATGTACTTCAGCAGAGCAAAAAGCATTTTAAATCACTAAATTACCCAGTCAAGAGAGACAATCCAACAGCCACGGGCGACGCCCATCAGCAACTTGACCGTTCGGCGATTGTCGCCGCACACGATATGAGTTGTGCTGACAACGACATTGTCACTAACGACCAAATCTCCACCAAGTTTTGAGACTGCCGAACGCACCACTGCCTGCTCACTGTGCATGCACATAGCACAAACACCTAACAATATCAGCAACTGTGCTGTGCACACAAGGTCTTCTAGTCTCTCCTTCACACTTAAAAACATTTCTTCTCATTCGCATAACTACATATCCTTAAATTAAAAAAAAAAACTGTTAACAGTGTCCGATTGTTCAGCTGACAGCATCTCCACTTTCAAATGACTGCTAAAAACATTTTGTCTACTTCGGGTTTCAACAAAGCTTGTCCACTAATGGCACTTGAAATGCACTTCTGGAATCTACTGTAATGAGTGTACCGACAGACAAATTTTTCCTTACAATTAACATTCACCCAGTGAATGTGATTCACAACAAAGACTTGAGAATGGGTCACTACACATCTGCATGCAAAACTGTACAAAAACGGACGAAACGTCGCAAACAGCTATAATGACAGCAATATCTTCTCACTGCTTCAGTATCACACATACATTACAGAGATAACTGATGACCAAGATGAATGACAATTATGCACATAACGTCGTTAATAATATCAAAAGCTGCAAATAATTTAGCGTACATGACTGTTACATAATACCCACCTTGAGTGCAAGCTGGTCATTGCAATAGTTCTTGTGATTTTCTTGGCGGGCTTTTTCTCACCGCTGCTAAGACCAGAGCTGCTAGACGAAGCCCATCTCTTCCTGCCTGTCACAAGTGGAGATGTCTTTTCAGACTCATTCTGTTGTGTTGAGACTACATCACCTTCTTTCTGTTTTATTCGATCAGACATTCTCCTACTGGCAACCGGACACTTGTTCGCGTGTCTCTCCCATGACGTTGGCAGCCTCTGCAAGTCGGCGTGTTTGACATCCAGTCGAGCACGTTTGATAAAAGATCGCCGAATTTCAGCCGAGCCGGCATCAGACTCGTCATCACAGAGTGAGGAATTACCGCTGCTGGTGCGAGACTTAACTGATGGATCAGAATGCACTCTGCTGTCCTGCTGTGGCGGCTGTGGAGACGGCACAGCCTGCTGCTCTGTTGCTCTCTGCACACAGACATTCTCTTTGTCTGTAGGCTCGGCTTTGCGGAAAGAAACATCAAATTTCACAGCTTTCTCTTCATCGGCCGGACACTGCTTGCCACGACCCAATATTCCCTTTGGAACTCGAAGCCGTGAACTTCGTCTACGTCCCGCTTTCGGCAGCTTGACTGACTGAGTCTGTTCCTCCAGTGCCACTGACGATCTCGAAAGACCTCGACTTTTTACAGATTTGTTGCCTGCAGCTTCTGTGGAAACGTCAGCCACGTGACATATCTTTGCTGAGCCATGTCTGGAAGCAGAACCAGCTGACGGGCTTGTAGACATGACTTGTGACAATGGAATCAGCCTTACACCACCGACCATAGTCGATTGAGAAGGTGTTATGGCTGCTGGAACATGTGTTGGTTTACGACGTGAGCACTCCCCATCATCACCAAGACCAGGTGAGCCACATCTATGCACTGACGGTTGAGTTACCCGAGACTCTACAGTACTGGCATCATATCTGCTGTCAACATTAGACCTCCCACACTGCAGTGACTTTGGGTCGCCAAATCCAGCACCGCCACCACTGTCAGAATCAGCAGCAGCTCTGGCTCGCCTCACAACTGGCAGGATATCAATCTCTGGTGATGATGAACTCCGTCGATCAGTAGAAATGCTACTTCTGTCGAGACTCGAAACACTCTGCAGTACCCGGGTTGCTTCATTTCTCAGCAATGACGTATTCAAAGCAGTCTCGGCACTTTCTGACTTCACCACCTGTTGCTGAGCCACTTTATGACGAGGCTCTGTGCTAAGAACAGGTATTGATGAACATGAAGAAACTGCTGCATGGACCATTAGGCTGTCTGATGATGCTGGACCAGATGAAGTGGTCTTGACTGGGTAACTGCTGCTTGATGGTGAAGCAGCTGTGAGAGGTCGCAGAGACACCCGCGACAAACCACTCTGTAGTTCATCTGCAGCTGACATCTCCTCTGACTGACGAGACACATCTGCTGGAGTGTCAAATGTTCCCTCCAACTTTGACCTCAGCCCATCATTGTAACATGGACTGTCAGCAACCGCTATAAACACATACAAATGGTTGTTTGGTTTGCTGGAATTTCACAGCACTTTCAACACAATTTAGGCCATATTGTGCCTATAAGGTTACGATTTATCACACTAGTTCATACTTTTTGCAAGCTGAGTGTTGAGTTCATTCGTGTTATTGAGAGAATAACATTTATGTCAAGAAATAAAGTTGTATATTCTGTCTGTGCTTTATAGCAGACTGGTAGTTTAGCACGTTGACTTACCTTAAGTGTTCTGGTTGCCCATTAAAAAATAATCATGTTAACCTACACTCAAGGGCAGCAAATATAAATGAATGAAATGAGCATTAACATTCATCACATCAAATGACTATATAGAAATACTAACTTAAGATACATAAAATCAGCACAAATATTTTGCACAAAGCTGCCATATAATTGAGTTCTTATTAGGTAATCTTTGTAATATCATGACGTATATCAAACAGACTTATTAAACTACAGAACATAACTTGAGAGGTTGTTAAAGACATGGAAGAAATAAACAACTAGTTACAGAAGAGTTTGCACTGCAGTGCATCTCCAGGCGTCTCGGCCACTGTTTCCGAATCAGTGACTCGCAACTTTGACAACAGACGCTGGCGAAGGCTCGGTGGTGTGTCGGGCACAGTCACGCTGGATGACGACTCATTGTCGCTGTCCAGGGCCTGTACATAACAGCAAACTCTCATCTGCCACTTTTTGATAACGTTTCGGTATTAAGTATCGGTTACACAGAACTGACGTGTCAATGCCGCCGTCCCACCCTTCCCTCACGATCAAGAACGGACAAGGTCCAGGTGACGATCTTCCATCCAGTGCTTCGACAGAAATGGCTGGGTAACATGTAAGAACTTGCACCCAATATTCCAAAAGGTCGTCTTTTGATGATCATCGCCCACGGTTAACAATTCCAAAAAAGTCAGGCAGTACTAGTAGTAGAAAGTGGATGTTGGAACATTACAGTAAATAAGCATATGGACAAACACTTGCAATGGGTTCATATATTCATTTAAGTGCTACAGTACAACACATTTCGAAGTGTTTACTTCTCAGAAACCAGTCCATGTATTTCTCCAACAATCAGTCAGGGCACAGACTGGATAAGTCCACAAAGCAATCCGGAATCTGTAACCGACAGTGTGCCAACAAACTGATTCACGGGCGTGAATCAAATCGAATTTTTGCCAGTGAATCGTGCAGCACTAACTAACAGTAAAGTATTTGGCATTTTCACTATTAAAAATTACGAACGTCACTTCTCACTAATATGACATACACTATAACTACTTCCACTTGAATTAAAGCTAATGCTGTCAGACAGTGCTAACCAAATCAAGACGTGGCTGTGTGTCACAGACATAAAACTTTGACAAACAGAACGGACGCTCATGCTGCGGCGACGGTGTCAGTAGCAGTTTCTGTTTGTTGGCTTGTGCCTGTCGCCTCCGTATCTTCTTAGCACTGTCTGCTTCTTGTTCCTCGATGCTCTTTGGCTGCATCGACCTGTATCGCTGCAACGTCAACACGTCGAGCTTCAATAACAATTACACAGCACCTTCACAGGAAAACTTACTTATACGCAGCTTTGTTGAGTACTTACATCTGACAGCCATCACAAATGGCGTCCAATCCCAAGGGTGAGGCCTGTGGGTCATTTTTTCTGGTTGGCGTTAGTGTTCCGAGTTCAGTTCAGTGTTTTCACGCTGCTGGCCGACCAACAGGAAGGGCATTCGTGCTGTAAAAACTCGCTTCGATTATCCCCAAACATTTTCTTTTGGGGGCTTCAACCAGCCTGCACTAACTCCAGTAAAATGAAGACCTATCAAACAAATTAGAAGACGGATGGTGACGCTCCAGACGTGTATGCTTTTGCCATCTCGATGGACTGCTGTGACCTTGACCTTTGACCTACAAAATCCAATAAGGTCATCAGTTGGGGCTAATCAATATTTCCTGTAAGTTTTTATCAAAACCATTCATGTGATATTGTTGTAACAAGATCAGTCTGGGCAAACAGAGAGAAGAACAAACATGACAGACAGACAAACCGAAAATATAATGCCTCGGCTGACACGGTCAGGTAGTAAAGGTATAAAAAATGACTGTGTGTGTGTGTTACTGCTTTATTTTTTTACATCTTATGTGTATCCATCTACTTTCTAGCAGCCAAGTTCCATCTCCCTTAACTGAAACCACTATAGATTCATTACAGCATAATTCAACATGCCACAAACAGGTAAAAAAATCTCGCTCCTGGAGGTGCGAACCGCAACAAAATCTTGCACCTGCGTATGCAGGTTCTGTTACCTATATCTGAGCATATGTAGGCATGAACATGGTCGCACGTTAATGGTGAGTGATGGCTTTTTCTAATTAGCTACAAGATGGATTTTGAATTAACAATAAACATGCAAAGTTTGACCGAATTTGAGTGCACAAAGCACGTGACGTTAAGGAAACTACAGCTACACAAAGCACATAAACATCAAGGAAACAAACACGTGAATCAAGCCAAATGCACACAGTTACAGTACCCTGTATCGTCCATATGGCAACGGAGTGTGTGACGGTGGAGCAACTGGATAATCAGCTTCATTGACACGGGTACACAGCTCCTTACATCTTATTTACACACATCACAAGAGCACTACGATACAGTTCATCCACATTTAACAGTTAACACATCATACAAAATGCCAAATACAACAATGCATTATGTACACTTAAAACTTTCTAACTAACGGACCAACTTTTCAAGTGTCAATCCAGGTCAGCCAAGTCCACAAAACAAAACCTTCATTTTTACTGGTCGAATGCCCTGCCCGTCAATCAACCTACAATGTCAGATCACACAAAGGGAACGTCTCAAGAAGTTACTAGTAATCAATTTTCCGTTTGTGCAACCTTCCTTGACATATTATAAAACAACGAGGTTAAGTCAGACACAGGTAAACTTAAAAGCCAAGACAGCAGCTATTACCATTATCAGTAAAACTTGTTTTCCCTGCTGACCTTTTCTACCATTGACAAGAAACAAAGCTAGGTAATTCTGCTATGTTTCACAGGGTATGGAGACAGAAACGTTTCAAACAGCAAAAATGACTCTGAGCACATCTCTATCGGGGTTATATATCGTGTATGCACTATTACTCCTATATGTCAATCAGCACATGAGATTTGAAGTGCCTAGCTTCACCAATTCCAAAGATTATGATTCGGGACAATATTTAAAAAAACGGGTCATGTGACCATGACAAGGGTTCAAATGATATCGGTATTGGGGTATTGGGTATTGGCCAATACTTGCCAGTATTGGGAGGTATTGGTATTGGCCCAATACTATTCTTAGTAGTCGTGCCCAATACTGGGCAGACAACAGTCTGTGGCGCCGTCTGGCCACCCACGACGATCTGATAAGCCGCAGACTGCCTCACTGCAGATCATGGGAAACACTGGTGAAGCGATACACAAACACCAGGGGTGGGGTTCCGGTAAAGTGCACTGTGAAATCCGATACCGACATTTCATTTGTCACGTGTCACGTCTGTCCACTCCTGGCGACGCTCAAACGACTGAAGCTGCTTGATGCCGCCATGATGTGTATGTGTGCACCACGCATCTTGGCTGCATGAAACAGCTTCAGTCGTCCCGTCGGCTGACAGCTTTAGCAATCGCCAGTCATAAATAAACTGCCGCCAAACTGGAATTACTCAGCGCCCGCGTATCGGTCAGCAGCATGGGTGGGCCGTGTCGGAAATGAGTGAATGACACCAGCGGCTAGGTGACGAGTACATCACGCTAGCACTTTGCGGCACTCTCCATTCCCACAGTTTGCCCCAACTCCACGCGTCTGCTTGGTTAAGTAGCATTCTCACTGCGGCCGTAACGCATGCGTTGTTATCGTCGCGCGTTACGTCTGTAACGTGCGTGTTACGGCGGTCCTAGGTAGCACGCCTTCAATTCTAAATTTTTAGACCGTCCCCTGCATTTGCACACGTTCGATTGCAGGCGTGCTACGGTCGTCAACGGCCACTGTGAGAATGCTACTTTATACTCGCCAGTAGTACTTATGTATTTTTTTTATTAGAATGAATGACGTCACTTCCGGTATCGGTATTGGGTATTGGTATCGTTAAGAAGCCAAAGTATTGGGTATTGGGTGCTGAGCTTGGTATCGTTCTAACCCTAACCATGACCATGACCACTAGAGGGTAGTCTGTCACCCCAAGGCCACTCTTGCTTTAGCCGTTCCGGAGATATCATTGCGGGAGTCAAAGCTAAAAATGGGTCATGTGACCCTGCCCAAGCCCCTTTTGGGGGTGGTTTGTCATCCGTAGACTAGGATAGTCTATCGGTACATAAAATTTGACGACTCTAGCTTCAGCCTTTCCAGATATATCACTAAGGGCTCAAACATTTAAAATGGGTCACGTGACCCGGACCACACCCCTTTTAAGGGTGATTTGTCATCCATATGCTGGAACTTGACACAGCCTACCTGTGTACAAAATCTGACTACTCTAGCTTCCAGAGATATGGTTGGTGCGCACCAAAATGTAATTGGTTCACGTGACCTGACCACCCCTTTCGGGATACTTTGTCATCCTTGGGCTAGCATTTGCTATGATCAACCTATCTACCAAATTTGAAGTCTCATTGGGGATCACTCAAGGTCACTGAAAACAGCTCCATTCAATACAGCGCCTAGAGTTCCTATTAGCCTTCCATAATAACTATGTCCCTATCTTTCACCGTTTCTAAGATATAGACAGATATTGGTGGAAAATAATCTATTTTAACCTACCCCATCTCTATTTGGCACCCCCAATAGGGCTGCCCCTATTGGAATTTCGACGAGAACTTTGACATCAGAAAACCCCTAGGCTACCATATGGCAGTATATGCTAGATCCTATATTTATGGTACAGTGCCAGCTTGTGACAGACAGACGGATGGACAGCCGGACAGACGGACACACGATGACAGTATATACCGTACTAGCATAGCATCCTGCTGTAAAAACAGTAAAACATTAGTTTTGTCTAGCTTGTTTTATCATACTCAGTTAGATAACTTTTTGAGCACCCCTTGTATCGTATTCCTTGCCGCACTCTACCACTTTACCATTAACTGACAGCTTAGCTGAATACGTGCTTAGGTGCACATTTTACATACAGCAAAGCACCTGGCTTCAGACTTTAGAGAAACAGGTAACTCACTTGACAACCCACAGCACCGACACAAAATGCAGCCGTCTTCGCACTGCTGTATCACGAGTTCGTTTCTTTCCATCCTTGAAAACAACATGGGTCACATCTTTCGAAATCTTTGACGACACCTCTGCGCCCATCCGTCGAAGAACACCCTCCACGGCACGACTCCGGTTGTCACATTCCGTCCGAACGTCGACAAACGCGACGACACCTGCAACGCAAAGTACAAAGAAATGCAACAACAGCAGTTTCTCTGTAACAGAACTAGCAACGTAATCAACTGATGGCCGACCTTGCTAAAATTTCAGCTTACTGTATGGAGATGGTACGTTCATTCGTTCGTTATTGCGGGCAGAGGCCCAGCCTACTCTGGACCTCAGCGCCGAGACCATATAGTGGTCCAGTGCACTTGCCCAGGGAGAGAAAGGGAATTGGTAGGTGTGTGCAATGTGTGTTAGCAACATGCGGGGAAGGCGGTTAAGTAAGAGTGAGCAGCTTGTCAGGTATTTCTATAGCGTGCCCCTTCTAGACGTGGTCTATTGTCTGGCTTAGCCCTGATTGGTGCTGTGTATTACGCCAGCCAGTGGCTAGCCAAGTCTATTTAGTTCGAATCATGCTGGCACGGCAAGCAGACTTGACACTGCTAGATGAAGGTGCCTGCAACGTTCACACTTCACAGTTTATAGAGGACACCATCAAGCCCTCTTTTTCCTGCCCAGGATTATCTCCCTGTTCATCATGTGCATAGGAATTATTAGAAACAAGAAATACGTTCTGTGGAACATGGTATCTGCCCCATAGCCGAGTTCACAAGTCCATGATTGAACTGTGCGCATAGTAACAGAATACTGTATCATCTATTCTGCTGATGTCGTGATGTACATGTATTGCTTAGAAATATTAAGTGAATACTGAAAAGTCATTAGGTTGTTCAAACCGTTGCCAAGATATCGTAATTTTTGAAATGTTAGGATGCCGGCCGCCGATTGGATTTGTAAAATTTTTAATTTTTGACGGTCGGGCCGGTCAAGACTAGAGGTTCGAAATGCATCATTGTGCCAAACTGCGTCAAAGTCCGTTGAACCGCGGCTGAGATATGGCGATTTTTCGATTTTTCAACATGGCGGCCGCCGCCATCTTGGATTTTTGAAATTTGAAATTTTTAACGGTCGGGATGCTCAAAAGGGTTGAACTGCACCATCGTACCAAATTTTGTCGAAATCGCTCAAACCGTGGCTGAAATATGACTATTTTCAGATTTTCAAGATGGCGGCCGCCGCCATCTTGGATTTGCAAAATTTCAAATTTTTGACGGTTGGGAAAGTCAAGAGGTTCTAAATGCATCATCGTGCCAAATTGCGTCAAAATCGGTTGAACCGCAGCCGAGATATGGCGATTTTTCGATTTCCAAGATGGCGGCCGCCGCCATCTTGGATTTTTGAAATTCGAAATTTTTAACGGTCAGGACGCTCAAAAGGGTTGAACTGCACCATCGTACCAAATTTTGTCGAAATCGCTCAAACCGCGGCTCAGATATGACTATTTTCAGATTTTCAAGATGGCGGCCGCGGCCATCTTGGATTTGTAATGCGTGTGTGGGAACCACCCACGAAGGGTATTTGGTGGTCTTTATCACTGTGCAAAATTTGGTTGGAATCGATGCAGTAGTTTTGATAATATGCACGTTTTTTGATTTCGCGAGTTTGGCTTGAAAACGCCTATTCACGCCCCAAAATTGGG
>Ga0209780_1000688_pt1 | contig 19267 bp, 22 predicted proteins | sample WorMetexBAHAMAS2_FD_187384 | JGI IMG/M metagenome (GOLD analysis project Ga0209780, IMG submission 187384) | Marine gutless worms symbiont microbial communities from Max Planck institute for Marine Microbiology, Germany - Inanidrilus exumae... | ecosystem: Host-associated > Annelida > Digestive...
GTGTAAGATTTCTTTTTAGAAATTATAGTTAATCATACAAATTTGACTTTTTAAATAAAATGTAGTATATTTTGGCTAGGTAAAAGCAGAAAGTAAAGAAGAAAGAAAGAGAGGAAAGAAGTTAAGTAAACACACAAACAAACAATTTATATAGTGCCAAAATCAACGTATGAATCATGGCACATTGCTGCCCCGGAGCACATACAGGGCCTGTGGGAACGATTTTTGATATAAAACCACAATATCATAAACAGACACTGCCATCACTTATGACATGGCATCAGGATAATGATGACAAATGTCTTTTCCAAAGAAACAAGAACTCATCAGAAGATGAGATAGCGAACGAGAACGTTTTATGACGACGTCGTACATGTAGAGGCCAGCGCCTACGGCCATTGAACCGAGTTCCTAATTTGTACTAAAACTAAGTGTCTATGCTAATCTATGCACCCAGTCATCTATACATGCACCTACGCCCATCAAACCGAGTTATCACAGTTTGTTTTGCTTAAATAATCGCTGAATAATTGTGCAGATCGTATTAATATGGTCATAAACTATCAAAAGTAGATTTTGAAACCGAGGTAAGCCTAATAATTGCTTTAAGACGACATAGTACACGAATTCTGTTAAGTAACGCAAAATAAGGGCCATTACATTGTTCAAGGACATTCAAGGTCACCGATTTTGGTACCAATTGAAAGCTCATATACGACTTCCTATTAGTGATTAATACAAACCTACTTCCTATCTTGCACTGTTTCTAAGATATGGCCTCCAAAAGCTCCAAAATCGCTGTATTTGGCTACCCCTCTTGCGTTTAAGCCCTCCCCCCAACGGAGGGGTTCCCCTGGAACGATCTCGGTAACATTTTCTGTGGATGTCAACAGACGGCCATGGTACCAAATGGCATAGAAACATTGCCGAAAATTTCAACCGGCTGAGTAGGGTGCACGAACGTTACAGACAGACAGAGACAGACCACAGACAGATGGATGGGCGACAGCATATAGCGAACGTGAACGTGAGTTGACGTTCGCTAAAACATTACTAGGATAACTCTCATACTGTTTGTGCTTTACTACTGGTAGCTAACAAAAGCATGGGAAGAATACACGCAATAAACATGATAAGTATCATGTATCGTACTATAACTTAACTGACTGAAAACCGAGGAAAGTGTTTTTGAGCACTGAAGATCACACAGTGCAATCAGTGATGCAGATTGGCTCAAAGCAGAACAAGTAGTCAAAGAATTTTGATGACAGACTGCATCGTGGGGGGGACGGATAAATTTTTCACGAAGAAAAGTTAATGTGACACTGGCCACTTCGGAGCAATTAAGTCGGCTGCAGCAATCACGCTGATGCCGATATTGATTTTTGTGCTGCGTACACAGCAGCAGTAACTCACAATGCTTTTCAAAAGCCAACAATTGCCAATTCCCCTTGGGGGACGTGGGCCCTTCTAACACACGATTTCTTGGGCTCACCAGAATCACCCTACCAATCGGAATCTCGATCAGTTCAGCCGTTTTTGCAGGGCTTATGAATGTAAATAACAGACAGACACAAGACAAGACCATGCTACTCTGTGTATCGATAGGCCACGTCTAGCTATTGCTGCGATGTGGCCTAAAACAGAGCCACTCGTTCAAAACGAGCAGATTTTACTACAGAATTTTGTGGGTTTTAACAAAACAGAAAATGACACCACCACCACCACCACCACCACCACATATCCTTAAAATTTCACTTCAGTCACTGCCACATCTACTCATTGGTTGGTTTATTTGGTTGGCTGGAAGATTAACGTCCCCTTTCAGCACAAAAATAGGCTATACCGCGAACATGGGTGGAGATCTAGTTATGCAGAGGTTGAAGATGGCCGATGATACAGTAACCTCCCGACTTCATTGCCTTTTTGTTCAGCGACGACCCAAAATGGGAAAGGATAAGGGAGGCTCATTTAAGTTACTTATGCTAACGCCTACAAAAGGGTGGAACCACCACAAGACCTATTTATCAGTTCATGCAGTGGAGAAGGAACATTCAGATGCACAATACTGTTCGTGAAGCTGGAAAAGCAAAAGCAACATTACAATACGATATTCACAAACAAGCTACATACAAACTTTACTATACATCACTATACAACATACAACAGAGTGGCTAAGCAACGTCAGTGGTTGCACAGCAACATCTCAGATGTAGTATAAAATATATCAGAACTATATTGCTACATACAGCACCACACAAGTATGCAAATGGGCATATTCTTCCACACTAAAGCATTATTAACAATGACAGCCAATGATGAGACACCAGATGCGTTGTGATGCAGTGCATTACAGCAAATGTAAAAACACTAAAACATTAACAAACACCAATTGATAAAAACAAACTGCACACACAACACCCCATTATGAAACATCTAGATAGCCAATCTTATTACTTTGCCCCCTACAGGGGTGTGAAGTATACATAAATTGACAGTGACGTAATTTCGTCAATTTTATCTGTGCCAGCTGATCTGGCCGCCATGATGTGTGGCAAGGAAATGTAAACCTTTTGCAGCACTTACATTCAGACCGCCAAGATGGTGCTTTTACAACATTCATCATACATATTTTAACTTTTTACTTTTATCATTACAAATACATGCTGGTTGTTGATTCAAAGCTACTAGCATATACATGGAGCTTAGATGTTGCACAGACCATGCGGCATGGAGTATAATGCCACATTTTCAGATATTGGATAAATCCAATGTCTGAATATGTGGCAAACATTAGTTATACACACAAAAGGTTTAAAATAGATGAAACTATCTCCACTATCACTTTGCACTGTTTACTAGATCACGTACGACTTCCTATTAGTGGTACATTAGTGGCTTGTACCATTTTCAAGATGTTTGCAAACTAGGAGCTCACAAGGGTGACAGTGACTGAACAGTCCATCCGTTCAAATATGAACGTAGAAATAGTGGGTCATGTACGGATTCCAATCATTGTAATCAACTCGGTACATGATGCATACGTTTTGAGAAAATGGTTCTGTAATGTTTTTCACAAATGACCCCAAAAAGCTCACTCAAGGTAATTTGCAGTGAAATGGTTTGAGACAGTATGTAGGACTGCCTCTTAGCATTCTACAATACTAATGTCTCCATCTTGTACAATTTCAAATTCAAAGATACATGTACACTGAGACACTCGCAAATAACTGCAATTTTTATACCCTATGAGTGTCTAATATGTCCATTGAAGGTAACACATCGGGGTTGGTTGGTTTGTGTTTAACAGCATTATCAACACAATTTAGATCACACATCAAAATTTTGCTGCTATGTTTGATATCAGAATACTAGTAGATGGGAAAAAGTTTGATGACAGATATATTATGCTATAAATATGCTAGATATATTATGCCACTTTGACACAGATCACCAGTGTGATAGACAGAATCATGTTAGCACATACCATGCTTGCACACAACGTCAGGCAGTATAGTCTACCAAATAGGCAGCTACAAAATGGCAAAATGGAGCGCTGTGGCTTTGAGATATGCTCGTATGTAACAAATGGCCATGCACTAGAACAGGTGCAAATGGATCAGTGAATGTGGCAATTTCACGTGTCGGCTTCTTCTTCATCTTTCTCACGTAATGACATTATCAGGCGGTCAACTAGAACTGAGATAATTTTGTCAAGTGGATCCATTGCACCTCTCTGCGTCCACTTTGGGATTGTCAGACGAGCATGCTGGAAACCAAGCTTGTGCAAAATGTAGTCTACACCGACCGGATCAATGCGTTTTCCAGCCCAGGATAGCAGTCTAATTATAACAACATAAACAATGACTGGAATTATCAACACTTTAATTATCAACACTTTACTAATTTAAATAAGGTTTAAGTTTTATGGCAACTAACATACCCACACAATTACTAATGCGTAATATTTTAGCTACTGAACAGCCATTTACACGCTTGGCATAAAATTTATATTTAAAATTAATTAGCCCCGTATGGGACTGACACCAAAGTTAGGACAAATATCATAAATCTGTCCCGATCAAATTTAGATATTGTGCCCTAGTTTGAGAATCCGTGGTCAGTTGCCAGCTCCCATTGTAAATGGCAGAGATTGCTTTTGAAAATGGAAGGATTTCCAATTTTAAAGAGCTCGTGACCTTGGCCTTGACCTTGGATCGAGTCATACTGCATACCGTCGTGCATCACTCGTCGACCTCTACCTACATGCCAAATTTCATTGAAATCGAAGAAACTTTTTGTGCACGAACGGACGTATGGACGGATAGATGGACATTTGAGACCGGCTTTGAGACTTTGAAGAGTCGACCTAATGAATAAATAATCAGTAAGAACACTATCAATTACATGGAAATGCAAGTTGCAGGGATAAAAACATACAACAGACAATTGATAAATCACCGCAAAATCTTTTGTTTTTTCCGGAATATAAAAAATACTGCTGGAGTTTTACACAAGTTTTCATCAAAAAGACAAATCAAGCTGCTTACCGCACTGTCGGTTCCAGATGCCAAGTTTCACAGTTGAACGAACGGAAATCTTGTTTAAGAACACTCGTCGGGTCTTCAAGCTTTTGCTGTTCCACTGCTTGCGATTTCTGACCACGGCCAGACCCTTCGGTAAAACAACACCAAATTAATGCTCAAAAACAATGTAACTCTTATTTCACATCACTTATGAAAATATGTATACATGAATCCAGCTGAAAAATACATATACCAACATGCTCTAGGATTTTCTTGTTAACAAACTGGGTGATCAACAGTCCCATTTTCTCAGACGTGTGAGCTCCATGGGTAAACAATTACATATGTTAATAATAAAATGCTTTCCCACTGTCGGTCAGGCATCAGAAAGGGCATCCAGCCTATAAAAATCCCAGTCCAGTAGTTCCCTAAGTTTTCGAAGGAGATGTGGACAAACCTGCAGTGACCATGGTAAATTAAATTAGCCAGCTAAACAACAGCTAAAAAACAGAAAGACGTATATAGCTTGTGATGAATACCTTGGTCTTTTTCTTTAACATAGTTGATGACAAGATCATGTATGAATAACACAGCTTCTGCATCCATCGCCACAAAAATGTGATCCTCAAATTCAGTGACAAAACTGCAGTTTACGACCGGTTTTGCATCTACACAACCAGACAATGTTGACTACTGCTACACACCAATAACAATGGTCGGTGGTGAAAAAAGATACTTTCTTGCAGCATTTAAACCTGTGGTAAATCACTGGTACAGTGAGACAGCATCAGCTAACTGGCTGAAGCTATTAACGTAGTCCTATGTTCCTAGCGAACAACACTGCTCTCTCCGTGAATGCTCTCACACTTATCGCCTGCCAGATCACACTTCGACTCTCCTGGACAAAAACTTCTGATCAGAATATTGTATAAAGATTTAGCATGCAGTCAAAGCTGTTTAACATTACACTAACTTTCTTATCTACCAGCATTCTATTAGCCGTGTGTGTGTATTACGTACGTATGTAGTATAATAAACCATGATGACGATTATAGTTGTACATTTTTACCGTCGTGTATATCTTTATTGTAATGGTTGTGATTTGTCAACCTTATATTAAACTCATGATTGATTGACTGATGTTGCCCAGCTTCACGAGATTTCAGCTTCCTGTTGCTCAACTGTGTAATCAGATGCTCTTTGGAGAACTTTGATTCATCAATGACCATGCTTGTACAGGTCTGTTGTGACTGTAATTAGTGGAGATGGCCATAGCTCACGCTTCCCCTCCCCTCCAAAAGACAGTAGCAGAGCTTTGATGGTTGTCTGGAGTTTAGGAGAACTGTTCTGTGCTGTGTTGTGTACGACAGTTGTGCACAATGATACACACACACGTGAACAGTTCTTAAATTTGCATATTGGTTAAGGTTTAGATTTCGTTTTTGTGTATTTCTTTAGGCTGAACATTATATGTGTTGTAATGCCAGCTTTTATCAGTTTATTCCTGTGTTGTTTCTTTTTGTTGTGTTGGGTTTAGTTTCTTCAGTACCAAGCCAAAAGATTGGCTGCGAAGAACGTCTCCGAGATGACCTATTTTCTGTCGAGTGGGACGTAAAACCTTAACTCCATCACAGTTCGCCCATCTCCACTTTTGGTCCCTTTCCACTGCTATGCCGGTAATCAAATGTTCACTGGTGCTTTGTAACCATATCTGAAACTGCATTGAAACTGCATGGTAAAACTGACAGGTCAGTTTCAGTGCTGAAACTGAAATCAAAACCAACTTTTGGTCTGTCTCTAGATTACTGATGTACATTTTTTGGACATGTCAACATATAAACCATAACAGCATACTTAACACTTCTCATCAGCAGCTAGTCTAAGCTTTCACTTTTCATTTATATTTCTTTATATTAAAACATCTCAACTGTATTAATACAGTCACGTCACAAAGGCATCAACTTGTAAAAATTCACTCCAAACCATTTCACAGCTAACTTATGTAAACCTGAAATAAATTAGCCCTGTACGGGGCTGACGGTCAACTCTTTGCAACTGACGTTTCTGCCAAGTTCAAAGTCACGTACGTGACACAGAAACTAAAATAAATTTCAAAACTCTGGCCCAAATAAATTTGGATATAGTGCCTTAGTTTAAAAATCCGTGGTCCGTTGCCAGCTCCCATTGTAAACGGCGGAGGAGACAGCTTTTGAAAATGGCCAAATTTACAACTTTGAAGGGCTCATGACCTTGACCTTGGCCTTGGATCGGGTCATACTGCATACCGTCGTGCATCACTCATCGACCTCTACCTACACGCCAAATTTCATTGAAATCGAATAAACTTTTTGTGGACGGACGGACGTATGGATAAACGGACGCACGGACGGACATTTGAGACTGGCTTTATTAGGTCAAATCTGTCGAATAGTCGACCTAAAATGGCCAATATAAAGACTGTGCATATTGGTGGACTCACAGTCAGTGTGTAAAATATTACAAACATACCATCATCCAGTGGCTCATGTTCACCCTGCAAGTGTTCCGTCTTCAAGTGCATCTGAAGTGAAGGCATTATGAATATGATCTCAGTGTCGTGAACATATTCCGTGGCACGTCGAGCAGCGGCACGCCTTTCTGTAGATGCACTGCCATCAGTATCTTGACGCACCATCACCGGAAAACTGTCCAGATCTGCAAACAGAAAATGAAATTGTTTCAAAGTTCTTTTACTGAGGTTATATTCTGTTTGCAGATCTAGAAATGCCTCAATCCTCAATCGAGGCTGCATCAACCATTTTGGGAACATTTTCCTCCTGTGACCTTAAACAGTGACCTACAATCTTGCCTTCAAACTTGACCCAGATGGTGTCAAGGTGTAGCAACATTTCCAATATATAGGTCAAAGGTCAAGGTCATTTCGATAAAGTTCTTGTCTGGACTCGAACAGACATACACACGGGACCAGTTGCTCAGCATGAACCACTAAAATGGTGAGTACACAAGTTAAAGCTGCATGTTATTCAGCAGCAGTTGCTTAAATTCCCAACGTAAGAGTTATTTCAACAAATGTAGCAGTCATTCATAATAACAGTGAATGATGAAACAGAGAACTGTTCTAAGTTTCCAAAAACCTGTACATCCAAGCATCTGCCACATGCATTCATTCAGCTGAAAATATAGACAGATCAGCAGACAAACAGTCACAAAACGAAGGGTAATTAGAAAACAGAGTCAACATCAATCATAAGGAGAACATACATCGGCATGAAACAATAAAAATTAGCCCCATATGGGGACTGACGGTCGACTCTTCGCAACTGACGTTTGAATCAACTTCAAGTCACATGACACAAACTAAGACGAATATCAAAAATCCGGCGCGATAAAATTTAGATATTGTGCCCTAGTTTAAGAATCCGTCGTCAGTTGACAGCTCCCATTGTAAATGTCGGAGGAGATAGCTTCTGAAAACGGCCGGATTTTCAACTTTGAAGGGCTCGTGACCTTGACCTTGGATCAGGTCATAATGCATACCATCGTGCATCACTCGGCAACCTCTACCTACACCTCAAATTTTATTGAAATCGAAGAAACTTTTTGTGTTGAGACGTACATATGTACATGTATGTATGCACATATGTACGCATGTACCAACGTACGGACGGACATTTAAGACCGGCTTTATTAGGTCGACTCTGTCGAAGAGTAGACTTAATAATTGTAGAATTTTCATTTAGCGTTTTCACCTTTGATTTCAGAAGTTGCAAAAGCATAGTGAAACCAGTCCTGCACGCTGGTGAATGGTGGCGGCATGTAATGACCACGAGACAGTTTGCAGATCAGCGCCATAGGCCTCTTCTCAGCCACAACTCCACTATCATACTGACCTAGCTGGAACGACAGATTCTGAACAACGTGTGTGCACGGCTGACCATCTGTACAAACACAACCATTAATGCCACTCAACAAACAATGAAAACATAAAGCTAACAGCAACTGTGATTTGCCGCTGTTGGAAACGTGTAAAACAAAGCTAAAACAGTGACTCTTCAATAACTAAAATGTGATGTAACTGACTGTAAACTTGTGATCTTCTCCAGTTTCCTGCCCATTTAATAACTTACTGCACAAACAGCACCTAGGATTTTGTATAAAAACATCAGTAAACTACTGGATTTCATCTACATTCCTCTCTGGACCTGGAAGCTACAAAAACTACAACTACTATACTTTCAATTTTTGTTAAACTCCACACACACACACACACAGGTCAATCTACGAAACACAGTTGTATACACTTGCCTACTTACTCATTTACTTATATATATCCACATACTCATTTTCTGCAAACAGCAAAGCAATAGCAGTAGTACAAGTCTGAGATCAACAAAGTGTTGCTGAAATTCAGAAAGGTAACAGGATGGATATGCTTGTAATGCTATTTAAAAAAAACTATAAATATGCATGACTAAACTACAAAATTTCAACATTCAGTTGCATTGGCAAACCATCACGAATGCTATCAATGAACAACAATTTCCAGCAAAGTAAAACAGCAAAACAACTGCAGTCTCTGACCGTCGATAACATCGGCAGCTTCTGTCGCAAAGCATATGTATGGTTCATCCATGGTGAAAAGTGCCCACGACTTGGAGCGAAAGTTGATGCCATGAAAGCAAGCCAATGTGATGTTGTGACCCTGCAGACTCATGGTGCCGCCCATGACTGTGCCATGTTCCGGCAGCTTACAGGCCAGCGCAGACAGCTTACTGCCACACATGTGCTCCAGCACGTGCTGCCAGTGTCGGTGATGACGTATCTCCGATATCCAAGCATCTGCCACACACCACAATAGAGCTTCATAAACAAATGCATGAGATGTTTTACGGACAGTGGCCGGGTCGGGATTTAACAGCACTTTCAAGTTTCAACACTCTTTAGAATTATAATTTATCACACAACTGATATCTGTGATAAATTCTATAGTATTGTCATACAGAAAGTGATCAAAAAGATCAATAATGTTGGTGTAAGAATAGTATCGATGGCAGGAACGACTAAGATGTACATTCTGGTTTACAAGTGTTGATAAACTTCACTAATAAAGTGCACATGTTGCTGTGTGCTCTATCAAAAAATAATGTTGTCAAGCAAACTAAACTACAGTAACTACAACCACTGGTGTAGTCACCCAGGCATGCTTCATAACGTTCACGGAGATCACGAGAATAACCTTTGACCACGATTTCTGCCACAGCAGGCATGGCAAGACAGCCAGACAGACAGTGTGTACTAGGGGCTATTAAATGTGTGCAGATGCCATGTGTAGTCACCCAGGCATGCTTCTAGTTCAGTGGTGTCCAAAATATGGCCTGCGGGCCAGAATCCGGCCCGCAAGGCATTTCTATCCGGCCTGCGAAGCCTTGCTAATTATGTTACAATTTAATGGACAGCTGCCTTTGTAACATAACGTTCACGGAGATCACGAGAATAACCTTTGACCACGATTTCTGCCACAGCAGGCATGGCAAGACAGCCAGACAGACAGTGTGTACTAGGGGCTATTAAATGTGTGCAGATGCCATGTGCTGTTATGTTTCATTAGACAGTTATCCCTATCTGTCACAGGATGCCAAGAAGTTCACTGCTCTGTTCGATACAATACCATACAAGATTTATATGGCGCCGCTCTACAAAACGTCCAGGAGTGCCGTTAAAAAATTCACGAATAAGCACTCCTAAAAAGCACACTCTTGAGCCGTTTTTAAAATGTTTTAGCACCTACTGCTGCAAGCAACTGTTTTTACAAATGAGAAACAAAAAATAAAGTCAAGATCTCTGCTTACAGGCGAAACATTTGGCAGCATCATTGCGCATTTCGACTTCTACTGGTGGTGCAGACATAAGACTACTTATGCAAACAAAAGCAATGCCAGATTTAACATTAAAACTGATCAGTATGAGCTTTGAGAGCTGGTTTGAAAGACACCGTAACAAAAGTTATTTTTTCATTTTAGTTTTTAGACTCATTGTGATACTGCTAATACGGCCCATGACCTCTTTAAAATGGTCCTTTTGGCCCTCCAAACAAAACGGTTGGACAACCCTGTTCCAGTTCAATGCATGCAGCAGTGTGTACTAATTAAGTTACTTCTGGCACGTGTGTAGCTTTTGATGTCAGAAGTGCAGAATACATAATACTGAATTCACAGTGCCATAAATCTCTTTTACACACTACCACTACAATATGCTTGCTTTTAATATAAACGATTTCAAGGCGATTTTTTATCAAGCAACAAAGTTAACATTAAGCTGATGAGACCACATAACTGAAATCGCCAGTCCTCAGACCTAATGTATGCCAACAAGGCAAGGTACAAAGGGCGGCCAGTGTATCAGCACAGCCAAACAGTCAGCTGAGCTAAACTGCAGGCCTGCGAGAGCAAGGATAAACATCATCATCGGACTGTAACACTGACACGGCTATACTGGATGTCTAGCTACAGTAGCGGTGACAGCATCTTACCTGACTGCACTGTTACACTAACAGCAAAATTTGAAAACTTGTAATTACCTCTGAACGTTTACTCCTAAAGACGAAGGGTGCTATTCTCGACTGGAAGATAGTCGGAGGTGCTCATTTCTCTTTCATAAGCCTTGAACCTGTAGTACGACAGGGGTACAAAGGTGAGAACTACTTGCCCACACAGCCGTGCCCCGACCAGGAGTCGAATCTGCGATCTCTTCATTGCAACCCATGACACCACTATGCCACCCTATAATCATGATTGATCTTGTTTTGCTTGAAACTCAACAAAACCTAACAATGGTCAGATGACATATGGCACAAAAACGTATCAAAATAATGATTTATTCAACCACTGTGCAAAACAAAGTCTGACAAGACAAACTCCGTGAAATTTATACAATAAACGATTTCGCACTGTACCTTCATCTTTCTGTTTGACTTTTGCTTTTGATGCAGAAGACATCGGTCCAAAAGCTGACAGGGCTCGTTTGCTGCTGGTACGCTGCTGAGTAAAGAACTCTTCTAATTTATGGAGCATTTTAATGAGTTCTGGAGTAGTGGAACGAGATATCATGAGGTGTAGTCGGTCCCATGTCAAATCACCATGAACAAACACCAGAACGGACCTGTATGATGCCAAGCGCAAAGAACGTAAATATTCATTGTTGTACTTCACTTGCTGAGAAAAGCTATCATTGTACATCAACACTTTTGACTACAGGCCTGAACTTAACAAGAACAATTTCAACAAACAGCTTAAACATGTTATCACCAATCAGTTTGATGGTTCAGGCAAATCACTTGGTCCGATGTGAGCGCGCGCGTGTGTGTGTGTGTCAGGACAATAGCTTCCAACGAAATGACATCTGTCATAGACATTTGGCATGGTGGTTCATCTTGACACTGTCTAGGTCAAAGTTCACTATCATAGGATAAAAAATCAAACGAGGAAAAACATTTTGGCCATAAATGCTAGTTCCAAGGCAAGACAAAGGCACAGTTGACCAAAAAGCAGAACTGAATTTGAAACTGCAAATAAGTAACAGTGACAAGCGGTTGATGCAACCTTGAGTGGGGGCTTACAAGTCAATATAAATATTACTGTTAGCATTTGCATTTGTCATCCTCCTGTGTATCACAGTCAGTCAACTTGTAACTTGTAAGGCATACTTTCACAATGCAGCGAATTTGTCTTGAACTACCACCATCACTGCAGCTCAAAATCCAAGTAATAACTACTTCACCATAAGTCAGAACGTTGTATTAAAAAGAAAATGTTTCCAGTTGAATTGTCGAAACATAATACCTGCTAGTGGCAACGGAGTGGCGTCGATCTTCTGCTTTGGATACTCCAGGATGCTCCATGTGCCACTCATCATTCACCTTCACCGCGAGATCACTGACTCGACCCATCAGTATACTTGAACCCATGTAATCCAGTCGCGACTCCACAATGTGCAGCTTTATGAAGACCATGTGCTCCGGCTCTTTGCCAGGGTCTTCACTGATACACACTGCAGCCACACAATGTGCACACATCAGACACACTAACTTGCACATATCAATGCGGTAGAGGCAATATATTATAATTATCTTCCTCTTCGTTGATGCATGACAAAGATGTTCCTGTTTCACCAGTCGGGATGAAATATTGTTATTTGTGTGCACGTTGGTGACTGCGTAACCCAAACTCAGAAGTTCAGACTGTTCCACAATGCAGGTAGGGCCACACACTGGCAGAACTGTGCGGCTTAACTGATAATCAGCCCATTTCTGATATGCAAGTTGATAAGCCACAGTACGAGCTGTCTCAAACCGATTTCCAGCATATCAGCAGAATAGATTACAACCCAGGAAACTGGCAGCATGAGCCTCAAGAAAAAATGGTTGGACAACCCTGTTCTAGTTCAATGAATGCAACAGTGTGTACAAATTAAGTTATTTCCGGCACGTGTTTAGCTTTTGATGTCAGAAGTGCAGAATACATAATGACTACTGTACACAGACTATTTGAATCACAGCATGTGCCTGCCAGAAAGCGCTTCCCACTAACCAATTCACCATAGAGCAGCTTTCTTGATAAATGGTTGTCATTCATATGGATGACATGACCATTGCCCAACTAGCATGACTGTTGTTTTACAATGAGTGATTTGATGCTGATGCCGACAGTTATGTGGAAGAATTCCACATGTGGAACATGGTCAATCCAATTACTCTCTAAAGATATTGAGTGTGAAAAGTGTCAAGTCGATGATTATAAATATCACCATTATGCATAAAAACAAACCCAAAAAATGACAGTTTTGTACAAACACTGGAGTCAACAAAGTATCGCTCTAATGGGACATAACACTACTGGCCCGCTGTGTGCTGCCCCCTCGTGAGTTACGTTGCGCCGTGGAGTGTTACAGACGCCAACAGACGACGACAGACGCACGGCGAGCAAAACAACACCGCCCCCCACCTACACTATGTGTAGGCGGGCCAGTAATATAACACAAATTCATTGTGCAAACACAGCTGTCAATCATGTATGGCCAGAAGAAGCTAGAAACAGACTGGTACAAAAATAGCAGCATACACACAAGTTTCAAGGGGATTCGGTTAGCAAGGAAACTAGCTACGGTAGTTAAGAGCATGACAATATCCTCACTGTCTTGGCTAATATAACAAATTACTCCACCTGTACTGTTTTTAGTGCTTCACCCATATACAGTACATTCAAAATTCAACTGCTAGACTAAAATTTACATTTAAATGATTATGGTGCTTTGTAAATTTGGTTCTATTCGACGCTACTTTGTATAATTTCCTTAGTCACTTTAAATGTTTTTTCTCACGTACTTACTTACTTACTTAAACGAAAACTGACTAACTGACTGATGTGTGCAAATCGCACCTTCAGAGTCCAGCTGCTGCAGTTCAATGCTGCCACCAATGATGCCACCACGTGCATCCAGTTTTGAACCACCCAGTCCTGCTGATATCTTCATGTTTGTATATCCACTGCTGTCGATGGAAAACCGACCCTGCGACTTCAGATCTCTTGTTGACCAACTACGCACAGTCAAGCCAGTAGACAACTAAATGCATCAAATGACAGTAAACAATACAGTATCAAATACTATTAACTGTGCCAGTTCAAAACAACACAAATAAGATCAGTTCTCATATGATGGACCTTGTCTATCCCAAGTCCTTCTCCTCACTCTTCTAATCATATTAACACAAGGTGTCGCCCTAGTGGGATGTAACACTACTGGCCCACTGTGCAGTGTTACCGTGGAGCTATAATTAGACTGGAGGCGGCTTGACGTCATCGCCTGGCCTGCGCGGCTGAAGCCGCCTGCAGGCCTGCCGTGGAGTGTTACAAACGACGACAGTTACTGGCTCGCCTACACTATGTGTAGGCGAGCCAGTAATCAAGGAAAGTTAACTAATTGGACATCAGTACTTAAGCCAACGTACACTAACAATACCATCAAGCCACCAATGACAACATATATAGAAAACAGCATCAGTGGGTAACCGATGACTACACAGACAAAGACGTTTTCAACAGTTTAATGGCTTAACAAGACAAAACATCACGACACATTTACAGATGTACAAAGAAGTTGAGCTTACACAGTGTTTCCCATGACATTACTCATGTTGACCATGACATCGAGTCGTGACAGGTTGACAGCGAATAAGACAAGTGTCTCCCAGTTGCGCACAGCCTGCTTGCCACCTGTTGCCATGCTAGTAGACACTGCAGCTGATGCTGGAAACGCTGATGGGCTGTCAACTGAACCTTGTGTACCAGCTTTGGTAGATGTCACTGCTGCATAGAGAACACACGTCAATATCCTCAACTGTAGCTTTTGTACTGAGTACACAAGGTTCTCCATATAAACATAATGATAATATTGTGTCATATCACAGCATCCTAATAAATGCTACAGACGATGGGATAACTAGAAGATGTACTCTGACGCCCCAGTGTTAACATGGACGCCTTCGCCACTGCAAGGGCCTGCTCTGACCTTGACCGTTCACCTCCAGAATCTAATCAGGTCATCAGTAGGGGCTAGTGAATATTCTCTGTCAGTTAAAATTGTTCAAGGCATTCACGAGATATCGTGGTAACAATATCTGTCTGGACAAGCAAATGAATGAACGAGTGATGCAGCAGATGGACAGCCCAAAAACATTGTCGGGTGGTATGGGACTGACGGTCGACTCTTTGCAACTGACGTTTGTGCCAAGTTCAAAGTCACGTGACACAAAAACTATGCCAAATATCAAAAATCCGACCCGTTCAAATGTAGATATTGTGCCGTAGTTTAAGAATCCATGGTCAGTTGTCAGCTCCAATTGCAAACGGCGGAGGATATAGCTTTTGAAAATGGCCGGATTTCCAACTTTGAAGGGCTCATGACTTTGACCTTGATCTTTTATCGGGTCATACCTCACATCGTCGTGCATCACTCATCAACTTTTACCTACATGCCAAATTTCACTTAAATCTAAGAATTTGTTCGTGAAAGGACAGACGGACGGACAGATGTAAGGACAAATATTTGAGGCTGGCTTTATTAGGTCAACTCTGTCAAAGAGTCGAACTAAAAACTTGGATTCTATTAAATGAAAGTAATAATTTGACAAACTGTAAGAACAATATTTCAGAGAAGCTGCTAAAGCATCATGCATCTTGAGTGCACACTACTACTACCATTATTACTAGTACTTCCATATAATGGCCGTTTTCCCACGTATACATGAGTTAATGCACATTCTTACTTACAATATATAATCTAGGACACCATCGAAAAATGTGAATCAACACAACAAATCATGTTACAACTGCACTCATTCTGCAACCAATCTTGACCAGAACCTCCTTACCTGGTCTTGATGCAGTTGTGTCCGCAGCAGTACCGCTAAGATTGCTTGTTGCTGTGGGAAGTTCCAGCTTCATCTGCTGTTCATTGGAATCTTTCTCAAACGAGCCGAACAATGACAAGTCTGAAGTGGAGCTTGACATATTCAGAGCTGTATCATCATCATCATCTGTTCAGCAAGCGCAATACAGACACAATGTATACTTAAACGTACAATGCAAAAATTAGCCCAGTGTGGGACTGACGATCGACTCTTCACAACTGACGTTTCGGCCAAGTTCAAAGTCACGTGACACAAAAACTAGGACAAATATCAAAAGTCCGTCCTGATCAAATCTAGTTATTGTGCCTAGTTTAAGAATCAGTGTTCAGTTGCCAGCTCTCATTGTAAATGGCGGAGGAGATAGCTTTTGAAAATGGAAGGATTTCCAACTTTCAAGGGTTCGTGACCTTGACCTTCACCTTGGATCGGGTCATACTGCATACCATCGTGCATCACCCATCGACCTCTACCTATATGCCAAATTGCATTGAAATCGAAGAAACTTTTTTCAGTATGTACGTACGTATGTATCGACGGATGGACGGATGGATGGACATTTGAGACCCACTTTATTAGGTCGACTCAGAGCTGAGTCGACCTAATCAATGAAAGAATAAAAAGTCGTACAATATTTATCTTACACGTTCTATAAATTCTGCTAGTCATTAATGACTGCAAACAAATGCTGAAATGTGACAAGCAGATGTCAAAACTAATAAGTCGCGATGCTAAAATTAATGATCAATAATTAATAAATAAATAATTAATTAAATTAATACTGACTGAACCCAGAAATCCAAAAATACATATAACTGCTAAATTGAACTTATGCTGCTAGCATGCTGATGGCTCACATTCAAAGCATGCAGCCAATGCTTCCAACATGTATTTTCTGTACACCTATAAGGTCTGTTATATGCCAAATACTCTTTATATATGCAGGCAATACCATGTAAACAAAGATCATCACTGTGTCAAAGTAAGTTAAAACATTCAAGGCAGTCTTACACTCTGTACTACTACTACTACTACTACTACTACTACTACTACTACTGCATGTACTACTGCATGTACTACATTTTCAGATTTAACCGACCTTTTCCCACGTTATTCCAAGGTAGGCCTTGGTAGAGAACCTTTTTGGGATAATTTAAACATGCCTTTTATGGAGCAAGATGCTCTTTTTCAACCAGCAGAAATTATCCAGTGGTCGTCATACTGTCTTGCTCTGCCAATCAACTCCTGAAGGAAGGGAAGCCACATCATTTATGGTGGATTTCTGACATCACTAGACATAGTCTCACAAAATGCCAATCAAAATTAACCATAATCTGATAATTAACTTTTGAAAAGTCAATTATAAACGTTTTTTATTGTCATCAACCCTAATGATGACATGTTATGCAGTTACGAAAATTACTAGCTACAACAGAAATCGCCAGTCCTCAGACCCAATGTATACCAACATGGCAAGGTACAAAGGGCGGCCAGTGTATCAGCACAGCCAAACAGTCAGCTGAGCTGAACTGCAGGCCTGCGAGAGCAAGGATAAACATCATCATCGGACTGTAACACGATTCTTTGTTGCTTCACTTGCATCAGCAGTGCTGGCAGTAATCTAAGCTCAAGTAACCATTAATATGTGCATATACTATGCCACAACTCCAAGTTAAAATAAATAATCACATTTCAAAGTAACAATTCCCAGGACAGCAACACAATACTGTGTGTATGGGTACTGTATTATATGTAAGCATTAGCTGCCTCGTTTATCTGTAAATGCTAACTTTGTATGCTTATCACAAATTATACCGGGACCCCAACAGCTTTCTTCAGGTAAGTCCTCAATTTTGCTGCATTAAAATATTTTACAGGCTTGATGTTCTTCCTGATAACCGAACAAAAGCATTGAATGAAAGAAAACAGACGGCATTATAATTCTTTTGTAATGTAGACTGCAGCCTTAACATGCTCATGCATTTTTGAAATTTTGCAAAATGGCTCACCGCAGCAGTATAACAGTCACATTCTGAAAGTATCACAATGAATGTGTGCAGGCATATGCAAAATGTAGACATTAACCGCACACAAATTTCTGCCTGTACGCACGACAAATGAGTTAGTATGGCAGTAACAGACATTACCTGACAGACTGCCATCGTCTGGCAAGGTTGGCTCCTCACCCAAAAACATGCGCCTTGCCAGACTTCGCCGATACCAAGCCTTTGGCAATGCAAGAATCTCGAGTAAACGTCGCATATCATACTTGAAGGATGCTGAACCGATGTCACATACAGCTGCAAGCAAACAACAACGTTATAAGTAACTAGAAATACGTTATGTCGAACGTGGTATCTGTCCCATAGCATGTCCACCACAACCGAACTGTTCCTGTAATATATAATAAGGGTTATATTGCATATTTTTCACTGTGCATGCACAAAAAGGCCACATTAACACATCTGGTCTAAAATCTGATGTCACCATCATGTTCCCCAACCTTGATTTCCTGTGAGACATGGGAATTTCGACAGTTTGCGTACATTTAACGCAGTTATAACATTGTTAATGTATTTTGAAGACCACTTCACCTAAAATGGGGGTTTTTGGACAAAATGGGGAAAGGAATGCTGCGATGTTTACCTCCAATAAACTTGTTTTTACTTTTGGGTTTTTCATGTCTGTGCCATTTTTGGTAAAAAGTAGCTCAGCTGTCACTGACAAAAATGCACGACGTGCTGCATCACGACAAATGGCAAAATTTTAAAAAAGTCACGTCACCATAACCATGCCCCTTTTGTTGGTGATATGTCATCATGTTGCTAGAACTGACATAGCCTACCTGTGTACAAAATGTGATGACTTTAGGTTCAGCTGTTCCAGTGATATGATTGGAGCCCCCAAAATTTTTAATGGGTCACATGACCTGACAACGCCCCTATCAGGGACGGTTTGTTGTCCGTAGGCTGTGAATTGCACATTCAACCTGTACGTCAAATTTGGAGTCTTCGCAATCACCAATTACAAAGATGAATAAGGCAATGCAAAATGTAGAAATTCAAGTGGTTTAAGGTGGTTAGGGGTCACCCAAGGTCATCGGCAACATTACCATTCAATAGAGCGCATACGATTTTCTAATCAAATTTAATAGAGTGAGTGAGTGTGAGTGAGTAGTTTCTTAACGGCACATAAGCACAATTTAGGCCATTTAGTGCCATTACAGGTTAAAAACCAAGAAAGAAAAAGTAACATCATAACAAAATGAAAACAATTACCA
>Ga0209780_1000689_pt1 | contig 19264 bp, 8 predicted proteins | sample WorMetexBAHAMAS2_FD_187384 | JGI IMG/M metagenome (GOLD analysis project Ga0209780, IMG submission 187384) | Marine gutless worms symbiont microbial communities from Max Planck institute for Marine Microbiology, Germany - Inanidrilus exumae... | ecosystem: Host-associated > Annelida > Digestive...
CGTAGAGTAACTTCGTTGATATGACCAACGCCGTTACCACTACGCCACGCCGCCACTGACAGTGTTGGTGAGCGCATTATATTTTTGGCTGTCCCATATGTCTCTTTGTTCGTCCATTTGTTGTGTCTGATCTTGTTACCACGATGTCTCATGAACAGTTTTGGTAAAACTGACAGGGAGTATTCACTGGCCCCTACTGATAACCTGGTTGGATTCTGGAGGTCAAGGTCATTGCAGGCCGTTTAAGTCAAATCTTTGCAACACCATATCTCATGAGCCGTTTGAGCAGTCTCAATGAAACTTGTGGGAAATAGCAACTAGCCGCTACTTCTCAGATCACCTGATTATATTTTGGAGTCCAAAAGTAAAAGGTGAAGATCACATCTTGGTTCAAGTATACAAGCCAATATCATGCGTATTTGGGCCGTCGGCTTCCACGTCTGCCCGCCCGTCCGTCTGCCCGGCCTGCTTGTACCCGCGCGCCTCGTAAGCCACGCACTGTGTGGTCCCCTCTCCCTTCGCCGGCGCCCGCAGCCGGTCTGCGCACATCGTCTGTCCACGCTCGCTGCTTGCCGCCCGTTCGTGTCTGCCGCCCGACCCTAGCCCGTCCATGTCAGACATGCCCCGTGGCCAGTGCGACAGTCCTGTTATTATATATAGATAGTGGTGAAGGGATCCACGTTGATGCTGGGGCGTTGAAGTGTCCCATCTTGTAGTTGTTGGTGTCGTGTCACAGATGCAGCAGGCTGAGCTGGAACAGTTGCATCAAGAGAATGCAAACGTGGCGGCGCTGGCTGCACTTGGTCCACGACGACCTCAAATGGCGGTTAGTATGGACTAATGAATGTTGGCTTCCGTGTATCCGTATACAAGCTGACACAAAATACTGTGCAAAATAGAAATAATTGTTTATAGTAGAATCATAAATCTTAATGTCATGTTTTCACCCATGTCAGTAGATATGTAGGTATATATATATAGATATGGGTATGTTTGTGAACAACTTCCTGGTGCCAATTCAAGTCCGATTGTCACCAAACTTAGTTTGTCATATCCTTGGCCACAGGGGACGAGGTGATTAAATTTTGGAAAGGTCAAAGGTCGTTGGGGGAAGTATGCACTGAGCTATACTGAGCTGAATCTTAGCTGGTATCTGTAAGTAGACATACCTGTATATTACCCCTCTAGTACCTGAACTCATTTTCTGTGCCTGTAATCATGTACCACGTGTAAGCTTGTGTATAATATCTGCAGGTAAACAGCTCCGGTTCTTCAACTGCTTTATCTCTGGTAAGTTTTTAATGGTTATGACTGCTGTTGTGTTGTTATACACTGTGTCTCAAACACAGTACGCTTGACTTTTGATCGTGACTTCGGCTAATGTAGACCGATTTTCAAAATTCTTTCACTGACATATTCCCAAAGAAACTATGCAACTGTTGCAGGGCCTTTTTTGAGACACAGTGTATAAGTAGCCACTTAACACACATTTCGTAACTGTCATTTTGCCCTGAATCTAAATTTCAAGGTCCAGAAGCTATTTTTATCCGTTCACCACCCAACCGTGTCATTATGTATTTAGGCTGGCCTGTTGTCTTGATCGTTCTTTTGGTCACATATTGTTACCACGGCATCTTGTGAATGGCTAGAACAATTTTGATAAAACTGACAGGGAATATTCATTATTCACCAGGGATGTGGTCTCGGTCTCAAGACGCACCCACGTCTCGTCTCGACAAAAAAATTACAACGTCTTGGTCTCAGGAGGCTGATGTCTCATCTCGGCTATTTGCGTCTCGTGCCCGAGATGTTATTTTTCCCAAATTGTGCAAGACACGTTGATAAAATGAGTAAAATCAGCAGTTACTATTAGGGCAGTATTACAACAAATAGGGAATAGGTCATTGTATTGCTTACTGATGGAAGTTTTAGGTTGATGAAATGACATCATGGTTCTGAGGTGTTCGTTTGCGATAGTGAGTGAAGTTGATTTTAACGTGTAGGCCTACGCCCATTTTAACGTCTCGATGACGTCTTGTGACCTAAAAACGTCTTGGGCTTTTGTGTCTCGTGCCGATCCCTGTTATTTACTAGCCCATGCTGATGACCTTATAAGATTACCGAGGTCAAGGTTACAGCAGGCCGTTGAGGTCAAATCTTGTGAACACGATATCTCATGAACTAGTTGAGGAATCTCAATGAAACTTACATGTAATAGTCACTAGCCCCTTCCTGAATGTCAGTTGTGTTGAAAACACCACCACTGTCCGCTGTTACATTTACTGATGAAAACGTATACTCTCCTTATGTCCTCCAACGACAACTTTCAGTGACCCAATACCTTTATTATGCTTCAGTTATAAATCAAGAAGCTGGATATTTCTCATAAACTGTATGAGATGTGTGCAAAGTTAATACAGACCACTTGTCACTCATGGGATGTCACATCTGCCCTACTTGACATTTCCAGTGAAGCTCATTGGCTGACTCTTAGCCCCAGTTTCAGACATGGTGTGCAAACAGTAACTCTCAGCTCATGTTGAATGCACCACTGCAATGGGATATACCAATGTCAGGCTTCAGCAACAACCAGTAACATGCAGATTTATATTTGCGATGGCGGCCCTTCATGTTACTACTGCTGCTGTTTTGAAAACTGCTTCTTAAGTTTCTTATATTTAAAGCATTATGACTGGCCCGCCTACACATAATGTAGGGAAGCCAGACTAGTAATGGTCGCTGGCGTCTGTCATCGTCGTCTATCGTCGTCTGTGACACTCCACGTCGGGCCTGCAGGCAGCTTCACCAGTGCAGGCCAGGCGATGACGTCATGCAGCCGGCAGTCTAATTATAACTTCACAGTTACACTTCATGGTGGACCAGTAGTGTTACATCCCGTTAGGGTGACACCTTGTTTTATATCGTTTGTTTAAATGGGTGTTAATGGTATAGAGATGGTGTATGTAAAACCACTGAGGAGAACTACAGTGCATTTTCCCTAATCTGAATTCACCAGTTGCCATCAGCAATGGAATTTGGGCAGTAAGACAGTATTAACTGTTTACCAGTATATTGGCAATAAAATGGTTTTTTTGCTGATGTTGTAGTTTATTCTGGCCTTGGTGTATTTGGACATTTTTAGGTCGTCTCTTTGACAGGGTCGACCTAACAAAGCCAGTCTCAAATGTCCGTCCGCGAATCCGTCCTCCATCTGCCCACTCATAAAAAGTTTCGTAGATTTCAAATTCTCAATGAAATTTGGCATGTAAGTAGAGGTAGATGATTGATGCACGACGGTATGCAGTTTTACTCGATCCAAGGTCAAGGTCACGAGCCCTTCAAAGTTGTAAATGGCAGAGGACATAGCATTTGAAAATGGCCGGATTTCCAACGGGAGCTGGCAACTGACCACTGATTCTTAAACTAGGTACAATATGTAAATTTGATCTGGCCGGATTTTTGATATTTGTCCTAGTTTTCGTGTCATGTGACTTTGAACTTGGCAGAAACGTCAGTTGTGAAGAGTGGACTGTCAGTCCCGCACGGGGCTAATTTATTTATCAGTAGTTATCTACGTGCTTCTTTGTGGCACTGACGTGTTTTGTGGTTTGTTTTTTTGCAGCCTGTGAATCGAATAAAGCGAGCTACTGCGAAAGACATGGTATTTGTAATGGAGAACGATCGTTGGCTGCGGCATTCCAAAGGACTGTATCGAGCGATGAATCGGCCCAAATGACTGCTGCCGTGAAGTTTGTTATACGTTCCAAATTGCCAAAAAACTTCAAATGTTACTGACAGTGATATAGAACCCCGCTAAGTTAGGGATGAACGAACTCATGGGTTTCAGTCCTCGTACAATACTTGTATTGATGCATTCTACAATCAGTGTTTGTGTGCTCACTTTGAGCCAACTTTCATGTTCTATACTATAGTTCTAAACATGGTCGTGGCTACGTTTTTCACTGCTTTTGTTCGTCTGCAAGTTGGCACTAGGAGATTCAGTTATTGAACACCATTTGTCAAAAAGGTGACATATTTCACAACTCATGATTGATTGATTGAGTTAAGTTTTTACGTCCCTGTTGACACAAAATAGGTCATTTCGTATACATTTTTCCCAGCCAGTCTCTTGGCTAAGTACTGAAAAACTTAAACAAATGCAACAAAAGCAAACATGCATCCGTAACAAAATATACTACAACATAAAATTTAAAAAAATCTAAAGCCAGGTTTAGTCTTTGCCTACCACCTCCGACCTGGAAATGGAACATGTCTATTCTGGAAGAAGTAGATTGATAAGTCAGGAAGTAAACAAGTAAGGAAGTAAATAAGTAAGAAAGAAAGCATAAGGAAAGAAGAAAGAACGGAAGTCTAGTAAACAAACAAGCAAACAATTTATATAGCACCAAACACAAAGCCTAGTGCAACATGATTATTAAGGTTTGGTTTCGACCACAGCATATATAACTAGAACTCGTAATCTGACTTTGCCCAAAAAGTGTGACCGATTTTCAAGCGGCACAATGCTGTGTAACATGAGCGGCGCTGTTTTGAGATTTAAGTAGGAACGAAGAGCTAAAGTGTGCTGTGTGCCGATCGCAGCTTTGCATAGCGTGATCTTTAGGCAGTTGGAATACTCGTTCTGGTTATATTTGCGTTGGTGGTTCGACCAATTTACGTCTGAGTCTGGTGGCAAAAGAATTATGAAAATCTGTCAGCATTTGCTATATCAATTCTAACAACAAGAGTGACATATCACCAACAAAAGGGGCGTGGTTATGGTCACATGACTGTTTTAATATTTTGCCCTTTGTCGTGATGCAGCGCATCGTGCGGGTTTGTCAGCGACAGCTGAGCTACTTGTCAGATTAATTCTTGGCTCAGTTTTCTGTGACAAAATTTTATGGGTATTAATAATAATGACAGTAATTCCAATATTTATAGTGTGCATCCACTTAGCCTAAACATATGCTCATATGCTCATTTGGTTTGCAATCTCAACAGAGTTACGTGATCCATACACGTTTATATATTCACGTGCAGTCTAGAATTATTTTCAGTTTTTCTTCAACTGGATTTCTTTTCTGGGGTTGTTTTTGTTTCATATACGGTTGGACCTCCAACCAAGAAACTTTGGTGACATCTGATATGCTCATTGCTTCACTTAAAACACAAGGTATAACGTTTGTCATATCCTGTCATGGCATTGTCGCCATTTAACCTGTAGCACTTTGACACTACAGTTGTTACTGTGTGATGCATTTTTTACGCACATGTTATTTTGATAGTGCAGTATGTGCTGTGGCTCTGTCTTTGCATCTGTCACAAGTCTGGCGTTGTCAGTGGATCAAGCTGGTATTTGGTGTAGAGGCTGCTCTCAGCTTGTTTTGCGTTGTTTTGCAAGGGAATTCGGCTATCTTCAAAAATAAGGGTATTTAACTCTGAAAATTTGTCCACACTCTGAACTTAGGCAATTAATCTGTTTCTATCCACACGTGCTGATAAGCAAGGTGTGGATGTATCATTTACTGTTTTTTTGAGTGTGTGTTTGTATGGTAACGGATTTCTTCGCTGAGAATAAAGCTAGCGGCTTCACATTTTGCTCGGCAGTTCATGGGCGTCAGGGAATCACAAATTTTTGTGGACTTAGCTCCCCCAGAAGCCCAAAATCGGACGAATCGGCCAGCGCGCGGGCCACGCCCACCCACATGTAAACATTACCATAGTAATGTGTCGACGTAAACGCCACGCTAGAGATGTGCCATTCGTGGGATCGGCATGTGTGGATATGTCAGTCCCACTGACGTAAGTTCTTGTCCTGCTTTGGTACATCGATCGTTGCATGTGTTGTGCAGGTTTATCTACCAGCTATCAGCTATCTATCAGCTGACACTTGTTTTCAGTGTATCTGTTAATGTCGACATATTGCATGATCTGCTTAGACCATTTCTGTTGTGACGTGTTATGATTGCGTTGTGTTAGTATGTATTTTCTAGGTTTATTTGGTTTCGTGAAAATTTCTCATGCGTGTCTAGTCGTTACAAGGAACTTACAACTGTTTTTTTGTGTAGGTATCATTTGCATATGTCGAGTATAAATTATCGTAGGACATTTACACTATGACGTGTGACATAATTGCCTCTGCCAAAAAGTTTGTTTTGCCACAGTTGTGTCTTAGTCTGTTAATAGGATCACTCGAAAGTTTCAGAATAATATCGAGAAATTTTGGGGCAGTCCTTAGGCTGAGTAACTGTTGGTCAGATTTTGTCTTGCGATATTTCTAAAATGCCATAGAAAATTTCCTTGTTTTTTCGCTCCATGTGCGGGACAGAAATAATACATGTTGGCATGATAACATATGTCACTCTGTGTCAAACAGTTGCCAGATATTTCTCAAGCTGTAGTAAAGTAACGGAATCTGCAACGGTGATTTCATGACAAATTTAGTGTGTATCGTGTCACTGTAAAAGAATCTTGAATATCTGTCAGCATTTGGCAAAGCTGTGGGTAAGATAGTCACACGTTTTGTGACTCAAATTGGCCCAAATTTAGCATTGCCCTTTGGAAAACGTCACTACTAGTTGTTGTGGGGTGTGGTTTGTGTTGGCAAAGAGTTGCAATCTGTTGAGTTCTTTCTTCCTGTTTTTATTTCTTTTCAATTGATGTGTTCCTGATGAAATGTTATTAGGTGTGAAGTTTGTACAGAGTGTATGTGATCATTCCAGGTGTTTGGTGTGTTTGATTTTGGTTGATAGTAATTGACTTTTATGACTGCATCTGTCAGTACTCGGACAAGTACAATGGAATCGTCATATACCAGTAATATTCATCATATCGTTTTTCGGTGGTCATTTGATGCATAGCAGACATTTATATAGTGATAACGGTAGTAGCAGTAATAGCGATAATAACAGTTGTTACCGAAAACAGTAATTATAATAATGAACTACCAGTATGTTTAGAGTCAGAGACAAATATCACATTTAAATTTCTTGCACAGTTTTTTCCAGATATTAACCAGTTTGAAATTACATTAACTAATTTGAATGACAATTGCAGACATCATAACTGACTGTGTCTGAAAGTAATTTGCTCATGATTTGATATTCACAGTATCGTACTGTTGATTACATGATTTTATCGAAAGAAAATTTCAAGTGTGGCAAAAGCAGGCTTGAAAGTGGAATGCAAGTAGATAACAACGGCTCATTAATATCTGCTATGTTGCGAGAACTTTACAATTACCTTTATAACATTTTGGTTTGGTGAGGGGTCTGCAGCTCAATGGAGCACATTATTCTAATTATTATGGTTTATTCGCATATCTGCATTGTACTGTGTTCTTGACACCAGTTTCTGCAGTAGTATGCTGCATTTCAGACTGTATTTACTGTTCTGTTTGCACATCACTTTTACTGCCATACTCTCATTAGTTTCGTATTGTTACTGTAAAATCCTCAAAATGTTTTGTGTGCCGTTTATTTTGCAGAGTTTGGGAGATAAACAAAATCGCAAAATTAGAGGGCCTGAATATCGATACTATACCAACTTTAATTGACATTAGTTGTATTGGGATTGTGGGGTTTGAATTCGTCAAAATGTTAAAAATGGAAGGTGCCAAAATATTCTGCATGTGAAGTCGCCAACTTTTAGAGCAGCAAAATTGAATGATTTGACAGTAGTTACTATCTTTACCAGTGGCATGGTGATGGAGTGGACTAGGATGGACATGTCCACCCCACTTTAGCCAGATGTTGTTCCTGAGATTGATGCCGATCCGATGAGTTTATGGGGCTAAGTAGGGTTGGTCAGGTTTTTCAAAGTTTACCCCTTCTCTGCATTGATTTCAAAGCGGTTGTGTAATGACATGCTGGAATTTGCCTACAATTTATGGTGATAGCCGTTGATAATATGAAATCCACATTCATTATTGTTACCACTCAGAGTGCACCAAACCACACTGCATCGAAAGGATAATTCTATTTTTTCTGTGCCAGGAAATGAATTTTCTTCACTCCTAGTGGAGAAGAGAGACCCTTCCTAAACCAGGCCAGAAAATTTTGGGGGGTTTTAAAGAAGAAAATTTAGGTTTTTAGAATTTTACATTTTGTAAAGTGCCATTAGGTATAGCTTACCTACGGTGCAGACAGTATGTTAGAAATCCAGCTGGTGCATAACTACACATGCCATGATAAAATAGCTGATTAAGTCAAACTAACTTGAAAAACAACTGAAACTTAGTTTCCTGAGAAAAAAAATGTGAAAATTAGAAAAACTAAATTTTGTACTACTTTTCACATTTTAGGTTCTTTTCAAAAACCTTTTGTCAGCCCTGTCCTAAACCCACCTTTTATGGCCATGGGCACCAGGGCAAGGCAATTCTGTCTATTGTTTAGCCCATTTTTTCAGACTGGTGATGCTCCTGATACAGGCATCTGCCATTATTGTTCGAGCGTGCCACAGGGCATTGTCCCATCTGTTTGTGTATGTGCAAAATACGGCAGTGTAAATTACGTTATCATGTGTCTTGGCTCGTGCAACGACCGTATTTTCATTCACCAGAGGTCGTATGTATAGCAGCGTGTGTCAATGGTGCTGTTGAGTTTCTTGTATTTCCTTGTTTATATTGGTTTGTTGTGACATGCGAACACTGTGGTCTTGCTGTGATTGTTACGATAATATGATTACTTTTGTGATACTGCTTTAAAAATTCTTTCCCTCCGTTGTTTTTATGAAGTTTTGTGGTACTTGCTAATAAACAACACTCCCATGCTATCATAACTACAAGTCCGGTAACGATCTGACAATTATGCAGGTAAATGACCTAAATGCACAGCTTTCTTAAGTAGGGATTATTTAAAACGCTAAGAAGGCTACATAAGTAGTTTCAATATGTGGACGAACCGACACATGCAGGTTAACTCCACTCACTATGAAGATATGAAAGGCGATACAAAATGTCAAAAATGGGGTGGTTTGAGGTAGTTATGGTCAATCAAGGTCACTGAAAATAGCACCATTTGATATAGAAGATACGAGTTTCTATTAGCATTCCATAGTAAACATCTCCCTATCTTGCACCGTTTCTGAGATATAGCGAGATATTGGTCCAAAATCACCAATTTGGTGATTTTCGACCAATATCTCGCTATGTCTCAGAAATGGTGCAAGATAGGGAGATATTTACTGACACCAATTGTAACCTACCCCACCCATTTTGCGCCCCGTTGGGGATGACCTCGATGGACTTTCGCAGAGATCTTTGGCACCAGAAAACTACCCTTGGATATCATATGGCGTTTGTGTGATCCTGCGTTTAGCCATTGGTACAGTGCGTGCTTGTGACAGACAGACAGACACACGACGACAGCATATACGCAGACGTAAAGGATGTACTGGCGCAGGCAGCTCTGTGTCATTGTCCTGGAAGGTAGTGTCGATGAAGCTATTCCTAGCCTCTCGTAGTGACCGTCACAGCCGTCTTGCTCTTCTTGTACTGGGACCAGCTGGAAGGACTGCCCGATTTGCCTGCTTTCTTATAGAGTCTGTTCTTTTTCCTGCATAGGCGACGGAAGATCTATTCATCGATGGAACATTATGACGCTTGGAGGTTATCGTGCTTGGTACGAAGTTTTCTGTAACCTGGTCTGTGAGACTTGAGGGCAGACCACTTGGACTCAAGAGTGGTGTAGGACCCAGAGTCGATTTCAAACTTAGTCGTCACAGCTTTGATGTCGTCCCAGTTTGTTTTGGAGTACAAAAAGATTTTCCTGCTCTTCTTTGTCCGTACTGGCATGATGTAGTTTCCGGGATAACCACTTCATGATCAGTCACCAGGGATCACGTGTGGACTTGTGTAAGCCTGGGTGGCTCGTAATGAACAAGTCGAGGCCGGCAGTCATATACCGTGCTAACATAGCGCTGCGCGGTAAAATCGTCACGGTCGAATCAAACGGCCGATTTTTTTCGGAAAACGAATCAATTCCTATCGATTCACGTGGAATGAATCGGGGAATCGATTCGAATTGCGAATCGGCTCGAATCGAACCGTACCAGGTACCGGTTGACTTGCTTACTGTCACGCCCAACTATTCTATGTTGATTAAAGAATCGGTAAACAAACATGGCGGGTCGTAAGTGTAGTTGATACAGCTGATCACAAAGGAAACACCATCGATTTGATCATGGCACGCGTCATCCATTTATATGCGACGAAAAATCGAGAAATAACAAACGGGCAGTATGGGCGCTAGGCACAGTACGCCTGGTAACGGGAACGATGCTTCTTCCTCCTCGCAGGCGGCTTCGGGACTGGTCGCCGAACATAGAGTTCCAGATGATGTTAATCCGTCGTATTCGCGCCGTCCTAACGTAGACGGCGCTGGAGCGTCAGAGCCGGGGCCGTCGAGGGCGTCTGACGGTACCCCGGCGTCGGGCACAGGCCGCGGAGTGTCAAAACACAGAACCCGTCATGTACCCGGGGCGTCAGAACACCGACGGTTGGCGCTCGACGTGCTGGCGGCGAGCGGTGCTGGGCGGAATGCTGCCTCGGGCAGTCTGCGTTCGGCGGCATCGAACGATAGCACTCCAGACGACAGCCCGCTGAGCAGGATGCTTCTGACTACACATTTTTGCTTTTCGTGGTAAGTTGCCCTTTATATATTTGTTTCTGCAGTTGTCCAGACGACGTTGTTAGTTTTTTACAGCAATAAACGACCGTGGCTGACGCAGTTGGATTCACATCACTATTTGGCTTTTCATGATTGTGCACTTTGCAACTAATTGTCAGCTGAAAGCTGAATTTACATCCTTGTAACATTCAGCAAGTGTTGGCTGCTGAACTTAGTATAAAAACTTAATTATAATCTGTGACAATTTCATATGAATCTGGTTTATGGGAGGAAACATACGGCTGATTGTGGGATGGTCCAGGCAAAAACGGAATGATCGACAGCCCTATTCTAACCCACAAATACTTGTGTTTACTGCCACTGGCATTTAACTTTGTACCGTACATATTTTAGGACAAATATTATTTCAGTCCAAGGGAGCCTGGGCAGAGGGTTAAGATGACCAAGGAACATAAGGTTCACATTGTGAACCGTATTACAGTTCACGTTTTTAAGGTAATTAGAACCATAAATGCAAACATAATGCATGTTTACTGGAGAGAGTAGTAGGCTTTGTACAGATTTATGCTATTAGTGTCATTGGCATTGTTGGTTTTAGTGACTTAGGTAGACGAGTTTAACAAAATGTCGCCCTAACTGGACAAAACCGTACTGGCCCGACATCCAGTGTTACCCTGGAGCTATAGTTAGACTGGAGGCAGCATGACGTCATCGCCTGGCATGTGCGTGTGAAGCCGCCTGCAGGCCTGCCATGGAGTGTTACAGACCCCAACAGACGACGACAGACACCGTCGAGTAAAATAATACTGGCCCATTAGGTGGGCCAGTAATAACAGCATATGGTACGGAATGCATTCTGTCTGAATTTGCTTTTCTAGTAATGAATATTATTAACTTTGTGTGTTATTGCAGATGTCCGATGTCCCGTGTGCCACAAGATGATACCAGCAGACAATGTCGAATGTCATCTGGTAATGTGCCTTACCAAACCAAGAATCACTTACAACGGTTGGTATAGTTTGCACTTTCAGAAAGCAGTGTAATTACTTCCATTTTAATGGCTTTGAATTAGCCAATGGTTCTGCTTGACTGTGACAGACTGAGCAGTGATGAAGATGAGCCGAACCACATGAGTTCGGTTTTCGCGGCATGTCTGCTATCATGCCTGCAGCCTCTTGTTAGTATTGCATGTGGTAAACCACGTGTTGCTTGATGCTGGTTAATACAGAGGACATTCTGGTTGAAGACAAGGAGGAATGTATTATCTGCCTAGACGAGCTGCGTCAAGGCGACACCATCGCAAGACTTCCCTGCTTGTGTATATATCACAAGAGGTACCTGTTCGCATTTGTCGTTACCCCACTAGTACAATTACTAATGCCTTCTGTTTTTTGTTCATGGATTTTTCCGGAGTTACTGTAGGCAGCATCTCTATAGGATTTGAGGTGTTGGTTTTTGCTAGTCACCTGGGCAACAGCATCAAAGCGTTGAACCAAACAGACTCTTGTCACTTAGTTTTGCCTGCACGCAGTGCATAGATGTGGCCTGTAACTGCAGATATCACACGTAATGTGATCTTTGTCTGTGTCTGTGTGTGTTTGTGTGTGTGTGATGGGTACATGGGTGAGCTGTGCAAAAATGGCTAAACTGATCGAGATGCTGTTTCAGGGGGCTGACTCATGTGGCCCAAAAACCATATGATGGGGTCCATATACCTATAGTATAAGAATCTTAACTGGGGTGCTGTCTGACGCACGATGACCTGAATTGTGGCCATGAAACCGTTGTTGGCGTATTGCTTAACTGTTATTCTCTACAAACATTTCATTTACCCAAGTTGTTTTCATATTTTATGTTGTATCTGGGCTCATGAACGTCGGAGAGCTGGCTTTATGTATCCCTTTTGGCATATGTTCCTTGAGGAGTCCTGTTGTGGATGGCAAAAGGATAAGGCCTGTTGGTGGTTTTTCCTGGTTTCTCTTTCCTTTAGTGCTTTGACACTTTTGTTGGATGTTGTTGTTGTTGTTGGGTGACAAGAAGGGAATTTGGCCTATAAACAACCCGTGCAGTTTCCCAAACAGTTGGAGGAAGAAGACCAAAGAGAACCCCATGGGTGTATCTGGCCAGGCAGGTCCGGGGTCTCGATCCCGACCATGACCACAAATCAGATAAGAAAGTTCTGAGGTTTTGGGTACCCCCAAATGTGGTGGCGGTTTGACATATTGGTAACGGCATTGGGTTTATCGACGAAGTTACTCTATGCCAAGGCCGGTTAGTACTGGGATGGGTGACCGCATGTGAGCAGGTATACCACCTCGGCATGTAATCAGCCACCCAGGCCAACTTAGCCTGGCCATCCCTCAGTGGGTAGGGGCAGTGGATACTGGTGATGGTTTCAGCCACCACTAGTTAAGAAACCGAGATCTGCGTAGCAGTCGGCGCTGATACCAAGACTGCTGACATACTAATGTAACAACATATCCATTTAATAATAATTGTCAAACCACAATTACAACATGAGACGTGAAATGGTACCCAGACACTAGAACACACAAAAAACACAATCATTAAACAGTAAAAACCAGAATATAAAAACTGTTGAATGGCAGTATGATTGATAAAACAGCATGCGTATGATAAAATTGCAGTCTACTGAACGATCTAGTCGGTTTAAGGTGCTGATTGGTAACTCAGCCGTTTGTCTGTCGGTCGGTATAGTGAGTTAATTGGGTCTAACAACCCTCACTGGCTCAAAATGCTGCTTAGGGCGATGAGCTCCCTCACAACAGACCTTGCAGCCTGTGTGAAATCTTCTTCCTCTTCCTCTTCGTGATGATGATGATGATGATGATGAATGCGGTGGTTTTGTGGTTGAGTCATCATGGTTAAAATATGTTGTATATTTTTGACCAAAACGTCCTGGCTTTGCCCCGTTGAACTTGCTGAGTCACCTGGGAAGTGATGGAGATGATGGTGGTGATGGTGGTGTGTGCTGGGCATGGTCTCCAGTTTTCTGTGGCTTGTCTTTGTGCAGTTGCATCGACGAATGGTTCAAAGTGAACCGAACGTGTCCCGAACATCCTGATGGCTAAGTTTGTCGGGCAAGCTGCTGCCCTGCTGGCAGGCAGATCGACGTTTATTGACTGTGCTGCAAGCAGCTGAATAAACAACATTTTAAGTTGTCACTGTGGATGTTTAACCGGTATCCAGAGGCTAATCATGCTGGCAAGATCGTCGCTCGACTTTTTAGTAGCCGGAGACAAAAACAAAACTGTGCCGAGATAATTACTCGAGTGTGGTTCAGCCATTTTCTGGAGTGTGAAGCAAGACCATGTTGTGAAACATCTTGATAAACTGATGACATTTTGTGTATGACTAGGCTGAATAGCAGAGTTTGATCATTGACGAGGCAATAACGTTGTTGATAATCTCTGCGCCATTATAATTGCTCGTGGTGTGCAGAGTGCAAGATCTAAATCTCAGTGTTTGCTGGCAGTAACTAACAAGCACAAGCAGAGTGATATGATGCTTATAGCAAGCATGGTATGCATGTTTCGGCGGAATGTTTGCAAGTCGCAATGACATTTGATGTTTTTGTGACTAAAATAAGTTTTACATTATTGTATTTTATTAGCTTTTAGGTCGTGCGATACGCAGTTATCAGTTCATCTGTCAATGCTGCATGAAGGCTGCATTATAGTTTTTATTTCTAACTATCTGTGACCAGATGTGATAGCCCATAAAATGCGATAGTACATTGTTAGGTGACAAAGTATCAAAATTTTTTTTGTTTATTTCAGTTGTCCAGTTAATCAGTTAGAAATGTACAGATTAACGTGGAATGAGCAAGTGCTTCTAGGACACGGTACACAAACTAAAATTCCGGGAACGACTTTGTCAAAAGAAATGTTTTTAATTGTCTTTTGAAGATTTATATACTTTTAACTTAAGAGTGTGCTGGTGAAAAAAACTGCAAACAATATACTTTTAATGTGTAAATGATATAAATTTGTAAAAATTCTAATTTAGATACTAATTTTAAAAAAGATTTTTGATAGGTAATTTAGTTGAAGAGAAATATTTTTCATGTTAATAACAGAATATGAATATGTAACATTTAATGTTAGATAGACTGCCATTCCCTCTGTTTGAGAATACATGCAACCCTTTTATTTTAAACTCTCCTGGGGTTCCCAAAGCCGGTAACAATCACATATATTTTAGCATATTTGATTTGATATTCTGCTTCTGTTTGCTTTTCCTTGCAGAACATTGACTTACGAAGTTACTATGGTGTATTATTTATAGGTACATTATTTTATAAATACATGTCTCTCTCTGTTAATCCTGAATGATCCAAAGCTTACATTGTAATAGATTCTGACTGCCACTGTTTGGAGATTACAGTATTAAGGTGACAGCTGATCGTTTTTGTTGAAGTACCAATTACCATTGTTTTGGCTGACAAGAAGATGATCTTTGTTTTAGTATGATTAGTTTTGTTTGTGGATATGGATAAGTGATTGTGTTCTCAATTACGGTAGTAAATTAAAAGTTGTGCATTTACATCTGTTGCATATTCATCATTGTCTCAAGTCACTCATTACCAGTTTCGAGTTCTGCGGGTAAGCAGACGACGAGACTTAGTACTAGGCTAGTAGTCCTATGTCTCTTTTTGCTGTTTTAGGTGCTGATCTAAACTTCCTGTGAATTAGGAATGCCTATGTGACATTTTAGCAATGCATTTTTTACTTCAATGTACATTTCTGGGGTCTGATGCATCCAATGCGGTGTTTCGTCGCACCCCTATTTGCCGAGTTGTGCTCTGTGATGAACAGTGGTAATTCAGTGCCGAGTTGAAATCCTGCCGGTGCCAGATTTTTAAAACTTCTTTCCCCCACGTTTACACTCATTTAAAGGAAGAGTATTTATATAGCGCCATATATATATATATTATGTATATCTCAAAGTGCTCATGGATCACACAGTTTTACCTGCAAATATACCATGCCTTCCTTTCCTTTGTAAGCGTTCACCGGATGGTGCCACCACTAACTGAGGTAGCAGACATCCAATTGCAGCTTACTACTCAGCTTTTGACCACGAAGGGATGAAAGGCTGAGTTGGCCTGCTTGGTTGATCTATAGCGGATGGTTTACCTACATAAGTGGTCACCCGTCAGCTACAGGTCTCGCGCACGACAGAGAAAGTTCGCTGGCCAAAGGCCGACGTTCTACCATAGTGCCGCGCAACCACGTACTTGATAATTGTGGATGATGGACCATAGACGCATCAGCTTTAGAGCAGGCCCATATCTTTGTGATAATTGTCCAGCCGCTTCTTGAAGGAGTTAACCGAAGGTGCTTTCACAACATACTCCGTCAGGAAATTCCAGTTGTTAATCATCTATGAGTGTCTGTGTTATATGTACTTTATTTCGCATCAAGTGCAGCACAACAATACAGTAATTACTGTACAAACACAGACTAAAACACAAGGCTACAATAACAATATACAAAGACAAAGACACACAATATAAAAAAAGAAAAACCTAAGAACACAGGTTAGTTGCCATAACTTTTAGCACTACACCATATTTACTGCTGTCAACGAGTCAATCAATAAATCTTTCTGCACTCAACTAATACTACACAAGCCTAAAAACTGACGCAACTGTCATACATTATCAGTCAACAATAAGAATGATCCTGTACATTGCTCTATTGATGCAATCATCTAGTATGTATATGCATATTCGTGGCAGACAAACCTACAGCCTCTGATCCATATAACAGATATAGATTGTAAACCGAAGTATACCACAACAGTGCTGCATACAATGGAGAGTCTTACAGAGAGTGGCTTGACGCCATTTGTCTGCGACAACTGAAGTTGCCGAACTCTTGCTGTATCGTACAAGCGGTGATTGTAGTTACATATTTATTATTGTCGCTTTTGTACTTCCGGTTACGTACGACAACATGGCGGATAGAGATTGTTTGGATGCGGAGAAAGCAGATAACGATGTTGCGGGCGAAGTTGAGAAGCCTACTCCAAAAGAATATTTCACGTTAGAAGGTAGTGTATTGATTAACATTATGTCGTAATTATGTTTGAGGCACTGACACTGTTTTTTTTTGATTTTGGGGTTTTTTTGTTGCATGGCGTTGTACTTGCATATGGTTGTGCTGCGTGGGCTCTTGCTAATGAAATTAAAATATAAGGGACGCATGAAGTTTAGCGGTAAGCATTGGAAAGTAGTTCCCAGTTCACACGCAACGAGTACCTTTATTAGCTGAAAAATAACCATTAAGTGAATGGGCGTGATTAGACGATTAGAACGGTGTGTACAATTACCGAAAACAGCCGAAAAGTACCGAAAACAAAACAGAGCACTACCATAAAATACTTAACAGAAGTATGTAACATAACTATTGTTATGTAGGCTTACATGAAATGTTACAGTACTTAAAATATCACTGAAATGTATCTTGTTAATTGTTTTGCTTATTTTAAACGTACATTGTTAACTTAAATTTTTGACATCATGTCACATATTGTAGTCTTACGTTTGGTGAAGGAAGCTCAGCTACAACATGGGTTGAGGCATGATGACTATCAGAGATACAGGTATGATGCTGATAATGATGCCAACGTTGTATTTGGGCCAGTTTGTCAAATGTAACTCAGTTATATGCCGCTGTTCTTACCAGCACATTTATACAGTAAATGAATCATGCAGTATGATTGCAAATTGAAGTAACATGTAAATGTTTTGATAATGCGTAATTATAAGAGGGAAATTTGAAATTAATCCAGAATTAAATATTGGGAATGATAATCAGTTAAAAAATTCTATAATCAATTTTTTGCTAGTCATTTAACATCCCTGTTTAACACTAAGTATTTTTACATCTTTTGAGTAATTGCACATTTATGGAACACTGTGAAAAGTAATTTGTATGTTATAACAGTCGTAACTGGTTTGTGCCTAACTTTATGTTCTAGACAATACTGTGCACGACGGATTCGACGAACCCGCAAAGCACTGCACTTTCCACAAGGAACGAGGCATAAAGTGGTGCCGAAGAAGCTCACGAAAGAATTGGTTAAAGATGCAAGGTAATCAGCGTGATTGCAGGTCATCTTCTCAGTGCACAAGCTGTGGATACCATCTTGTGTTTATGATTAAGAATGGACATGTGGGAATTCTATGAATGGATGTAGGTGGTTGGAACACACGATGATACATCTCAGTGGTGGTTATGTCAAAATTGATTGCCAAACGTCCCAGTTACATTCGTTATATGCCATGCTTAATGTGTAAATGGTAATTTTTCAAAGCAAACATTAGTTACTAGAGGAAATATTACTGCAATAGTCACAGTTTTTAGTCAGGTTTTAGATTCCGTAGATTTTGGGCTTCCGTTTTTATTGAGTTTTTTACGTTATATTTTATGTGCTTGCCAGTTGCATTTTAATGCAGAATAAATTGTGTAGTGGCTATTGAGGGTCCATTGTTCGACCCCAGGTCCCAGAGAAGAACCTAAATGATTCCAGATCATGCCACTTTTAGCTTGGTTTCCACTTGTCATCATCTGCTCTGCAGTGCTGGTGCTTTGGTACTGTATTTTGCCTATTTCATTATTTCCTGGAATATGCTTGCATACGTTTGTGAAGTCATCTGTTCTCGACTGCTACTGAGACCATAAAGACGTCACCAGATTGATTGGCATCATGCATTGCCACTGAGTGCATTACACATGCTTGATGTCAACTGGCTCACATACTCCATGCATAGGACACTTGCCAGCTATTATTATTATTATTATGCAGTTTATAATGCACATTGAGTCATTCACATGATGAGTGACGAGTGAAGAATTGCAAGTGCGGAGTGTAAGTAAGTAAGTAAGTTTAATGTTTTGTGGTCACGAATCAGCGAAGGTAAGCTAGGTTGTAAAGTTCAGTATTTACCAGTCGTTTGAAAGTTACAACGCAGGATAGGTCTGACACTATGTCTAGTGGTAGAGTGGTAGACTGTCCCAAACTGCGGGTGCAGAATGTGAGAAAGCACAATCAGCGAAGGCTAGATTAGTACAGACGTTGTGTGGCAGATTCCTTTCTCAGGACCAAAGTTGGCGTGAAGCAGCACGAAACTTGATGATATTGGCAAGGTAGTTCTGCTGATGCTGGACTGAGAAAACCAACATGAAAGTAAATAGTTAGTGTCTAGCAGCTCTACTACTGAGACGCGTTAAACTAGTAGCCGCTACAAATGTCTATCGTAGCCGTGACGTTGAGTTAGATGGCTACACGTAGCCGCTACAATTGCAATCGTTGCCGTCGTGAGCCAAAAAAAGTTGGCTACGTGTGTCTCGCGTTGGTGGGCGGAGCTTAATGAGGTGAGTGATAATGCGTGAATGGTGGGATTTGTGTATAACTGTTGCATTTTTAATACTTAGATTTATTGGTTAACATGCTGACGCTGGCCGACGGTGATATCGCACTCATAAATAGCGTTTAAGTGGCGTTTGGCTGGTACTGCTTCGGCTACGGCAAGCGTGCCCGTTAAATTATGCTACGCTAGCTACTGTTAGCCGAGCGTAGACTACTTCCTGTAGCGGCTACTA
>Ga0209780_1000690_pt1 | contig 19261 bp, 19 predicted proteins | sample WorMetexBAHAMAS2_FD_187384 | JGI IMG/M metagenome (GOLD analysis project Ga0209780, IMG submission 187384) | Marine gutless worms symbiont microbial communities from Max Planck institute for Marine Microbiology, Germany - Inanidrilus exumae... | ecosystem: Host-associated > Annelida > Digestive...
GCCATTTCCTTGTCCACAAAACCAATTTATCAAGATCAGCCTGTAACTGATTACAGTCTATGCTACTTCTTATCTCCTTAAATATCTTAGTATCATCTGCAAACTTTAGGATGCTACTATTGATATCCTCATCCAAGTCATTAATGTATATAATTGAACATTTTCGCTAGCTCTCACGGTTGAAGTACTATAAGCGGATATTTGTCGAAATCGTTGTGTTCGGATTTATCCCATTCAACTTCGAAAGGGGGTGGGTGGGTCACTTTGAGCGCAAATTTCAAGGGAAATGGGGTCGCCCACCAACAACTTTTTCCAGTCTTTTGGCAATTGGCATCCGAAAACTAGGAACCTGCTTGCTACGCAAACAACGTGGCGTTGTTTGCGTGATCCTGTACCTTTAGCCGTTTTGGTACAGTGCGGGTTTGTGAGACAAACAGACGGACAGACACGATAAGGGCTAATACCCGCGCTAGCTAGCATAGCGTCGCGCGGGTAATAAATGCTAAAATTTATTCATGAAACACCAATGCCATGAAGAGTCAGAACTCAGAACTTCAGAAGTACTTTAACTCTTATTCCATTCGTGACGACAATATGAAACTGATGTCGTCTACTAATCGATCGACTCGACTAGTGGAAAAATCGACTCGACTCAATCGACTTGATCGACTAGTCGATGATTTTTCGATCAACTCGACTTGGCCAATTTTCGATCGACTCAATCGACTCGATCGATCAACTACGGGGTCTACTTGAACGTCAGTGACGCCATCTTGTATGTCACTCGATGCTTGACGGTATCAGCGACGGTCATCGGACTACTCCGCCGCTTGCAGTCGGTGTTCTCAGGCGCACACCGGTGCTGCAGCAGCTGCATTGGCTGCCAGTCCGACAACGGATCGCGTTCAAGGTTGCAGGACTCGTACACCAGTCACTTGCTGGAGCGACCCCCGCGTACCTCGCTGATGACTGTTGCCTGCTGTCGGATGCCGGCCATCGCCCGCTGCGGTCGGATTCCAATAAATTGCGGAATCTGCTCATACCGCACACACACAGCAACAGCAAACTGGGTGACCGTGACAGTAGCTTCTCAGTCGCCGGTCCTCGCCTGTGGAACGACCTTCCACCAAGACTACGACGGCCGGGACAGGCAGGACTGTCCTTGACACTCTTAAACAATTTCTTAAAACTTCCTTGTTTGGCGACCGAAGCGCATAGTGACTATCGAATTTATATGCGCTATACAAAAAACTCTTATGTATGTATGTATGTATGTATGTAATACGAGTAGGCCTACTGGTTTGACTATGAGAAACATTTCGAATTTTCGATTTACAACTTACAAGCCTGTGCCCATTATGTTGTTGCGTACTATGCATAAATTAATTTCGCGCACCGGAAGTTACGTAGTTACGTGATTTCTTGCGGGTTATTTAAATGAAATAAGATAATGTTGTGTTCATGTTAATATACATATTGTCAAAGCTATACTCAATTAGTATGTCACACATATGCTTCGTTATTCTTTCATTCGTGTAACAACTTTTCGGCATGTATTGAGAAAGTGCTTAGTCTTCGCCGGTGGGAGACCAGCAATACGATACGATTATATGGTAATTTTACGTGCGCTCAAAAGCTGACGAGATGGTCAGCTTAATCTGGCGCACGGCACAGAAACGAAAAATAAGGAAAAAATAAATCAGAAACCGAGTAGCTCAGAAGAAACGGTTCAGGCAAAGGTCCGTGAAGTCAGTCCGGGAGGAAGAAGTGAGACTATGGGGGTAGGATTTGTGAAACCCCGATATTATATACACAACCTTGTGTAGTATGCAACAGATTTATTATTTACACAAGGGATCAAAGAGCGTTGTGTATATAATAAATCTGTTGCATACTACACAACGTTGTGTATATAATATTAATCTTTGTGAAACGGATAGGTTTTAAGCCAGGATTTACAGAGAGATAGGGAGTTGAGGATATGCAGAGTGGTGGTGAATCAGACGAGGTAGAAGTGATGGGTGAAGGAATAAATGAGTTGGAACTGGTACCAGAACAAGGTTGACGAAGAGACAAAGAGAGCTGATTCCAGAGACAAGGTGAAGCATAACGAAAGGAGCAATCGGTACTTTTTTAGGCCAGTGCTCTGTACTGAGCCGCTCTGTACCGATTGTGCACAGAGCCGTACCCCTATGCAGCTCTGTACCAAATCGGTACAGAGCCGCTTTATTGCCCTGAATGTACACCAGATGGCGCCATTTGTCTGAACTAAACTGTAATTAAGAAATGTTTTAATGTCGATCAAAAGCAACGAGTAAATAACTCTAAAACTAACACTAACCCTAAACCTAACCCTAACTTTAAACCTAGATTTAGGTTTAAAAGTGTTTCACCGAAAACAAACTTGGTACAAAGTGGCTCTGTATCATACACAGTCATGGTATGGGGCTGATTGCTGAGCCACTAAACCACAATAGAGTATCATACACAGTCATAAACATTTGGGCCTAATAGTATGTTTTTTGCAAAAAGAGAATACCTTTTGATGTATATGTTTCTTTTGAAAATTCCTTATAATGAAATCAAACCTACGCTGATTTGGCAGGAATAGGTCTACGTAACAAGAATCGATCCCTATTGCGCTGACTTGAATGCTAGATTGTAACTTACACGGTCATAAATTCTACAACCTAACATGAACAGTTTTATAGCTGAATGATTTATTATGTGTGTTCATATCGTACAGTTATTATTTTACTGTTGTTTGTAACAATCAAATCATGGACAGTGCACACAGATGCATATTTCACAGTGCTGCTATAGTGGATGCAATGCACGACGGCTAAAACAAAACATGGCGACTCGGCACGTGCCGAGCGGCAAACAACACTGTGCTGGTCGTAGGTTTTCCCAGAGTTAACGTACTGTATTCCTTATTCTCCCCGCAAAAGCGAGGGAGTATGTTTTTATCAGCATTGGTTTGTGTGTCTGTCTGTCTGTTTGTGTGTTTTTCTGCGACCACGATAACTACAAAGTTTGTGGACGGATTTGTACCAAATTTTATGGGAAGGTTCCTAGAGGAAAAGGGAAGACCCAAGTTCACGTTTCGTTACGATCGGTAGAGGGATGTGGAAGTAACAGTAAAGAGCTCCGTAAACCGGCGATTGTTTGTATTTTATACTTCTAATAGTAGGTGTGGCAAGTGTTGCCGAGTGTTGGCGATAAAAACCCCAAAATTTCGGGAGTTGTACTCTCTCAGAGTACTTCCATCTAGTTTACACTGTGGTTACACTAACCGTAATCCTAACCATATTCACCCTACCCATTCTACTAACCCTAACCGATACACTATGTCTATGTAGCATGCGCCCAATAATCAACATACTAGCCCAGATCACAAAGACATTGCTGGCGTTGGTATTACTGTTTGTAGTCTTGTGAGCGCTGGCTTCTTCTATTATTTGTTCTGTTTTTATTTCTGTCATTTTGTCACAGTTGATTATGTTTACTGTTGTATATAGCACTGTTTATATAATTTGTGACTTTTGTTCATCCATAAGTGAAGTCTAAAGCATTATTTGTTTATGTAGATGAATGGACATTGTGCACTGTATGAACAGTTAACTTCTGAAATGTTTTGATGAATTTCTTGTAGTTAATTGCTGCTGTTGAACGAATATGGAAAGTTGCTGCAAGACTGCCGTCAGAGAGGAAGAAAATAGAGAACAGGAAACAGCTGAAGTGGCAACAGAAGCATCAATTTTGACATCAGTTGATCACATGCAACAGCCGGATGCTGAATTATTGATGCAGAGGTTGCAAAATGACGAGGCTGACTTTAGCAGCAGTGAAAATGTGGAGTGTGCAAGGTCGTCGTCATTAGATTCTGTTTCTGCATTTGAAGAGGAACTATTGAGTTATAACTTGCCAGCAAGTGATGCAGCACTTAATGTCACTTTTAATGTGGAAGTCAACTCTCTTAGCAGTTGCATGTCGACCGATGGTTTATTGGATCCAAAGATTGCTCTGAAAATTGTGTATGATTTAGATGAGTCAGTTGGAATTGATAAGTGTGAAGAAAATAAAACGTATGTCCTTGATACGCTGAAAGGTGACTGCGGTATGATGCTGAAAGGTGACTGTGGTATGATACCTGAAGTTAAAGATTTGACCAGCAGGGCTGGTGAGACTTTCTTTCCAGTTGTGTGCAAACCGTCGTCATTATACACGGAGGATTCCTCGAGTGATGAAGCAGAGTGCGTTAGCACCGAGATTTCTGGTAAAATTGATGTTGAGTTGAAGGGGAAAATCAGTGGTCAGAAGTCAGACCCTTTGCCAGATTCTATATTGGCTAATGATGAGCTGGACAGTAGCAGTCCTAATGTTCTTGAGTTAGAGGACAAGGAAGACGCGAGTGATAGAACAACGTATGCTACTTCAACGCCGATTTCATCAGGTGCCAAAACCGGTGCCAGTAACCAGTTGGACATTCAACGAACTGTAACTCTGATGCGACATGCGTCGTCATCCACAGAACGTAATTACGTTCCTATTGCTCGCCGGATGCTGCAGATGCATGGAGGCAGTAACACAACTGAAGAACATCTCATTAGAAACTTTGGTGGTGCAAATTTGTGTGAACCTGATGACAACATTATTAGCCGTAACGAGTCTTTTGTCATGTCGGCTTCGGAGCAAGATGATCTTGATGAGGTGTTCAAAGATGCAGACGGCAAACCTGACGAAACTTACACTGTCAGCAGTTTAGCATCTGGAGAATATGGCATGAAACCTCTTCATTACAAGCGTTCAATGTCTGCCGGACACAATGATCGCAAAGTTCATGAACATGGATCAATGTCTTCAGTGGATGACTTTGATGACAAATATATCAAGCGGCAGTGGTCCGCAGGTGAGCAGAACGGTGTTCTCGTGGACGAAGATGGTTTGTCTTTGTCGCATATTGACGTGTATAAAGGAGACGTCGACGTTGCGAGTTACTTTGTCACAGAATGGCCAAGTGTGTTGACGAACGACTGTCATGATTGGCTTCGTTTCACATCTCGTCGGAAGCACATTCAGCTGCCGCAGGGCACAAGTTCCCCACAGAACATCCGGATTGTTGTCAAGTCTGCCAGTACATCGTCAGATCTTCTCACTGACTGGTCATTGTCCAGTCTCCTCGGTCAAGTTCATCCGAGCTTTAACTCCAGTTCAACTTCAGTGAATGAACTCGATGACGTGATGTCATCATGTCGACAGTTATCGCTGCGTCTCTTATCGAATGTCACCAGACCGTCAGAGCAGTATGAAGAAACAGCACGGCAACTGAACATTGTTGGTAGGTAGTGTTTATTAGCCCGCCCAGCTCTGCTGGCAGCGGGCTTATTGTTTTGCCGATGTTACTTTTTATTCGGCTCGAAGCTAGGCTTCAGCCGAATATTGGATTCACTTTACGGCATGTTTTGGCGGTGTTCACGCGTTTGGCTATAACTCCGCCGAATGTGAACCGATTTGGATGAAATGTGGAGCACTCAGAGTACATTGTTGGGGTTTGACCCTTGCAGATTAGGGCGCGATCCGCGCATTAGCGACATCTGGGGAGCCAGGCAAAATTTTGTTTATTCTGTGTCAGCTAAGTAACACATGATTTCACCGATTTCCCGACGGCCAAATTTCACAAAACTTGAACACAGCATGTCAATCGGTGTCACGATGAAAACGTTTGGAACAGAATTTTGAAAATTTTATCATGGGGGTCGTTTTCCAAAAAAAGCAGAAATTTCTCAGTTTTTTAACATTTTGCAAATTCAGGCCGCCATATCTCCGCAATGATTACAGATCGCCAGAAATTCACTACCACAATAACCCTCTACGGGATTTATAGTTTCCATTTCTACCGTTGGAATCAATTCATAGTCATTCCCCTGGCCTATACACTCTGTACAAGCCCACCTCCCCAAATTTTCTGACGTCCAACGCCATTTGACAACACGGCAGATAACGCTGACATCACTCAGTCGCAGGCAGCAAATCGCCATTGACTATCGACACACGTGACACTAAGCCTCGTTGAATGCAGGAAGTAAACAGCTTGTGCACAGATAGCTGAGAGCTTGAGTCGAATACTGTGTTGTGGGCATTCCACACGATACAGCCATCTAGTTTTTAAATGTCGCCCTGTTTAGCAACCGTGCGTCGTGACGGTTTATGTAACCGTGTGACATTGACCTTTAACCTTTTGACTTGTATACGTGTACCAAGTTCGATGTTGATAGCTCAAGCCGTTTTCGTGGTAGAGCGCTGACAAACAGACAGACGCGACTGTACGCAATACCCACGCCAGCGGACGTGGACAATGGCAATAACACCCTACGCTAAGACGGGGCTGTGCCTGAATTGATTTTAGAGCAAACGGGCCGGGCCCTATGGGCAACGGGCCGGGCCTGGGAATTTCGGCCCTTGCAGGAGTCCAGTGTATTATTTTTATTTGTTGAGAAATCGTTAACAACTGCAAAATTGCAAGTAAATTTGAAAAATCTATTCCCACTATGTCAGTGTTCATTGCTACCGCCATTATCATCATCATCTTTCCCCCCTGCACATTGCATGAGCCGTAAGTTATCTTAATGATGACTGTTAGACTGTTGATAAGGTCTATGGCATTACTGCAACTGTAGCTTGCCATTGTTACGAGTTACGACCTATTGTCCTCCACGGAGCAGTGAAGTCCTTGAAGAGGTCGATTAAGTCGAATTAAACCGCGTCAGATTAAGCCACTGTGCTACAGTTTGGTTGGCGGTCTTTTTCAGACTAGTGGAATGCGATCGTCACGTTTGTACATATAATGGAGTGAATAAACCGTTGGAAGTCGTCGTTTTGCGGCGTCATTGATTGATGCTGTGTTGGCGGCGCCGCTAACTTGGCGCCCTGGTGCCCTCAGTGGCCGCATTAACCCGGCCGACAGACCTCACCTCGCCGTGAGCGGTGGTCGCAGCGCCGTGCTCGCCCCGGCAGGTACATGTAAGATCGTGACACGGCTGGGGTTTTCCTTGATCCGGCGATGTGAACGGTCGGGGAATGTTAAATAAACGGCGCCGGCGTGATGCAACCAACGCAAGCCATTTTTCTAACTGACCGCTTATAGAATCTGTTCATCATTTGGTCAGTGTAACAGAGATGGAGAAGGGGTATTCGTCACTTCCCACTGTCAGACGTCATCTAAAGACATTTTATTTTCAGTCAGCCCTTCCCCTTTCGGCTGCCCATCTTGCCTAGAATATCTATCTATGCACCCTGATCATTCTAAAGACCTTGGCGCTATATAAGCCATTTACTTACTTACTTACTTACTTAGTATATGAATGAAAGGCACGATGTGGGTGGCTTGAGAGGGAGAGAGATGGAACGGTGACGTCACCGGTCTACGTCGGGGACGTGCATTGCGTAAGTTAACGGTCCAATAAATGTGGCTTCAGCTGCAATGACGAGATGTGTGTCACGTATACTGAACGAACAGTCCGTAGAGATTAGCTTTTTGCATCACCATATGATGGATGCGTCATTCTTGATGTGATGTGCCCCAATCCACCGCTTGCGAGAGCGTGTAGACGCCCCCACTCGACACATAATGGGCCATTTCGTAGACACGGGAATCTTGTTATATCTTGTCTCCGGGGTACGGTTTCACCGCCGTTTGTCTGTATGTCTGTCTGTTTTTCCGCACGATATTTTAACAAGAGCTCAGCTGTCGCAGAGACGAGGCGCCATGCCGAATGATAGGCCTATATAGTTATCTTTGGCCTAGAAGTATACGTGTACAATCACATGCAAAAATTATTGTCGTGTGTTTCCATTAATGCATGGTGAAACTTCGTAACAGACAGGTGTCATCAGACGAGATCACCGAACTCGACATACAAATGTTTCACGATATTGAGTCCTGGATACCCACTTACTTTGCGGTCAAAGGTCATGGGTCACAAACAGTGCCGGCGTGGGTCTTTGCACTCTTGTGAGTGCTGGCTTCTTGTAGTTTGTACTTTATTGAGTGACGAGACTCGACGTCAGTTTTTTGCGCCGATTCGTTCCAGAGCCACAGCGATACTCGGCCGATTACCGGTAGTGCGCGCTTCTGCAGCAGTGAAGGTGCTAGGCATGACGAACTGCGCATGCGCGTAGCACCTCATGCCGTCGACGGCAGCTGCTGATCGATCGCAACGCTTGGCAGCGTGTCGCGCGGTAGCTGCTCGTACGGTCGTGAATCGAACGTGTGATGTTTGCTCTGCGCAGGTATTCTGCCACTATATGGTGTTAGTGCGTGCGTCGAGTGCCATAAATCGAGACGGATGTGTATGTGGATTTCTGGAGATAAACGTACAGCGAATTTCCGAAAACCATACTTTATCTAGCCACTATAATGGCAAAGCGTGACGCTTGATCGTAAGGAAATTGGGCTACTAATTTCCGTTAGATGCGTGGAATTTGTTTGAAACTGCGTGCAGGTATGGCTAATCCACTGAGCGCCTTCTGGCTGAGAGTGTGATTCACCCGCGCTCTGTTGTAGTGGGCGCACTAAAAGTTTATTGAGTTTTCAATTCTAGAAGAAACCGTTGTAACCAAAGAGACGCAAAACGTTGATCACACAGACGAACACGTAGAAATGAAATGATTGAACGTCATTGCGTGTGTATGCAGATGGCGGTGTTTCTCGGGACATTTCTGTGTCGGACTGTCGACGTAATTCTGTGCACACGTGCTCCGGCTCAACCGATACTTGTCTGTAAGTTGTTATTGATCTGTCAGGTCGACTCAGCATTCTACCCTCCGTGTGACGGTAAAATGAGTACCAGCCAATGGGCGGTGATGTTCTGCGGCTGGGCAGTAAAGGCAGGCTTGGTGTAAATTGCAGGTAAAACTGTGTGATCCATGTCTGAGCGCATTTGAGGCGCTTTGCTTAAAATGCGCTATACAAATCGACGTGTACTGTCAACGTGCTTATCTCATTGGGCCTTTACTGTCTGTCAGCTACATCCACCTATATCAGAATACAGACTTCAGCCAGTCTGCGTTGAGTTTTGTTTTCTGTTGGCCCGCAGTATGGAACAGTTTGCCATCAGCCCTACGCGACAACAGACTGTCGCTGGACAGTTTCAAACTGACACTGAAGACGCGTCTCTTTGGCCGACGATGAACTTCGCTGTGCGTGTCGTTCACCGTGATACTAGTGTCAAGAATTACTTAATGTACATGTCGCAGGATGATCAGCTGTTACTGAGAGGATCGGTAGCCTATCATTTGAAAATTATTCTCTCAGGCTGAAGTTATATTTGTGATCATTCACAGTCACAGTGTCTGTCCACTTATTACTTTTTATTACTTTACCCCCTTGTAGGGGTGCATAGTATTGCAATCAGCTTGTCTGTTTGTTTGTCTGTCCGCATGCATCTCTCAAAAAATTTCACGAAATTTTCCATACATGTTACCTGTGGCCGTGGCTCGTTTATCCTCTGACGACAGTGTGAGATACGTTATGTACTTCCGGTTTTGTGGATTACGTCATATTTTCATATGGAGTAGGCCAGAATGAAAGACAACACGTAGGCTATGTTTCGTCACGTTCGCCAGATGGCGGCACCGATTGGATGTTGAATGCGCCAGGTGGTGATGGGGAGGGGGCGAAGTATGCTTTTTCCTACTGCTTGTCAATGTCAATCAATAATTTTTAGTGTGGCTAAAACAGCAAGAGCTATATTACGAAGTCCACAGAGGCGTAGTGGAGTCACAGTACTATATCGGCAAAAGATTGACGAAAAAGAAATGTTTTTAGACATTGACTTGTTCTTTCCTTGTAACTGCGTCTCTGAAAACTAAGGTAAACATTCATTTAAGTTAGCTAAATTGATGACATTTACTGTGAGGAACAGATGAGTTGTATGTAGAGCCGCGTGTGTACGTGACAGGATGACTGCTGCTGCTGCTGCTGCTCATTCGCTAGTTACGTCTGACCAGCAGTTTCAGCAGAAATGCAAAAGTGGACACTTTCACGCATCAAAGGTTGCCTTTTTACACGTTTTTGCTTTTAATCTCAGCATTGCATGTTGAGCGTCAGATCAGGCGTCTATTCTGTTGATTGTTACTGGCCCGCTTAATGGGCCAGTATTGTTTTGGACGCTGTCGTCTGTCGGCGTCGTCTGTCGTCGTCTGTAACGCGCGTGGGTGGTCGGCCGCGGCCGGGCCGGGCGCGTGGCCGGTCCGGCGGCCGACACTGCACGGCGGGACAGTACGGTTACGTCCTGTTAGGGCGACACCTTGTTGAAAAATGTTTCAGTGTACAAGGAAACTGTTGATATATTACTGTGAAGAGAACGACGTTCAGCCTCTGCAGCAGTGCAGTTCGGGAGCATGAGCTGACTTGCACGAACCAGACAAATGCTTCACTAATAACACGGCCACATTGTAAATGTGCTGGAATGTTGTGTTTGCTTTAAATGCTAAGTTACACATTGATATACGGAGTTACATAAAGTGAAGCTGTGTTCTTCATTTCTTTCACGAGTATATAACTAGATAGAAAGTACTCTGAGAGAGTACAACTCTCCGCGAAAGCGAAATTTGGGGATTTTTGTCGCCAACACTTGCCACACTTACATATGGCGCGTGAGCGGCGGGAGGATGACATTACAGCCTAGCGTGGATCGATTCCTCAGCGGCGGGAGTGTGGCGTGACAGCCAAAAGAAATGTAAACAATCGCCGGTTTACGGAGTTTTTTGACCGTTACTTCCACATCCCTCTACCGATCGTAACGAAACACGAACTTGGTCTTCCCTTTCCCCTAGGAACGTTCACATAAAATTTGGTACAAATCCGTCCGCAATCTTTTTAGTTATCGTGGTCACAGACAGACAGACACACAAACCAATGCCGGTAAAAACATACTCCCTCGCTTTCGCGGGGAGAATGCAAGAATGAGTTCATGCGAGTGAGTGGTTTACCTATACTTGGGGTCAGTGCTTTGTGATGCCTTAGTGATTCGACAGTGTTGAGTCACGTGAGTCAGTAGAAGGACATTGAAATGGTCTCTCTTCCTTTACAGGTGGAAGAACCGGATCCACATGGAAAACATCGGTTTAAAACAGAGGAGGAGATGCCTTCAGTGTGGATGGATGAGAAAGAATAAGGATTGGCAAATGAATGATTCCGCCGGTGGGATCGAGTCAAAAACAGAGGAGGAGATGCGTTCAGTGTGGATGGATGAGAAAGAATAAGGTTTGGCAAATGAATGATTCCGCCGGTGGGATCGAGTCAGGAATGACATCAGTCCATACCGGTCAGTCAAGCCTCACAGTTTCACAGGGGACCGATCAGCCCTAGTTTGCCTTAAGACAGTGATTGTTTGTACGCACGTGTGTGTGTGTGTGTGTGCGTATTGTCGTGCAACCATGCGTGCAAAACGACGCCCCAAGTGTTGCGTGGTGGCTCAGCTGTAGGGCGTTGGACTTGCGATTTACAGGTTGCGGATTCAATTTCCAGCTGGTGGCTTTCACGTAACATAGGTCAACTCAGCCTATCATCCCTCCGGGGTCGCTAAATCGAGTACTTGCTTCGGCTAGGGGTAAAGGCGGGATTCTCACCTCTATCGGGTGGCAGGTAACACTGTGAGATCCCATATGGCATGTCGCATGTGAGTTTCCCGTAGCGGTGAATAGCTAAGTTGATGCTAAACTGCTATACACACTGTTTACTTTACTTACTTTACAAGTCGTCAGCATGACTGAGATGTGAGTCATCCATGACTGTTAGCGATGAACGTTCGTCGTTGTGGTGATTGTTCGGGTCTGTAGCATCTCGCGGCAGTGGACACAGGTGACCTCACTGACGTCGGCTTTGTTCGCACACTGCAAATGCAGACAAAAGAAAAACTGATGGAGTACACTCCGAATGTTGATAATGCCGCGGTGACGTTCAGCAGTGGAAACACGCTCTGTTCAAACGCAAATGAGTTGCAGGTGATGCCAGCCCGACCAGTTGCTGAATCTAACAAGACCAAGGGTCGAGATTGTTTGATGCTATCAGCGTGGAATGGGCACGGAAACTCATTTCGCGAAAGATCGAATTCAGCTCGATCTTCCAACAGCGGTGTAAGGAGGTCCTTGATGTGCAGTTCGTCGTCAGCACACAATCTACCTGCTAGTTGGTCTCTTGAGTGGCAATCTTCGTCAAACAGAGATCCACGAGGAACTTTGAACGGTCAGCCTCAGGTGACGGCTGCGCTCTCAGAAACTAGATTGGCTTTGGAAAGTACGGTTGGCAATAGTAAAGGTCAGTCTGGGATGACTGGACAGAAGGCACGGCCCTCTGTTTCAACAGTGAATGCTCGACTTGCTTCGAAAGATCGCCTTGTAGTTCAGAAGAGTTGTGCAGCAGTGAACAATACTGGAGCCACAAAGTCAACTGCCCGTCAGCCGCCACAGAGCCGAAGTACTGCATCAACAGAGACGTGCAGAGCCAAAAACAAACTGAATGGTACATTTGTTTTAGAAGATAAGCAGTCGACGTTAGCTGCGCCATCCTCTGAACCAGTTGCTGATGCTGCACCAAATCTAGACGGTTCAAACGCTGTTACCAGCAAGTTATCACAAGACAGAAATTCACTGTCCAATGCCACCAACTCAAAATGTGGATCATCAAAACCCGGAAGTCAATTAAGGAGGCGAGAAAATTGCCGAAACACATCGGGAATTCCGTCGACCGCTGAATCTTCTGGTAGCTCGGCACTGCCAAGGTCTACACAGCTGTCAGCGACGTCATCTTTAAGTACTATTTCTGCTCTGCCAACAAGATCCAAAGCCGTAGCATCAGTGTCGGATAATATTAGACTGCGCATACCAAAGCCATCGGGTATGTTTCTTAAATAATCTGCAGTTTCAAAGATTCTTGTTTTATGCAACTATGATTACACGTTAGATTATTAGATTAAGCTAATCGTTGTCTACAGATTTAAAAGAATGAAGAATTGTTTTTTGGTATACTGTTACATAATTTTTATTTGGATTGATGCTAGGCTTTAGCCGAATATTGGATTCACTTTACGGCGTATTTCATCAGTGTTCACGCGTTTAGCTTTAACTCAGCCGAAAGTGAACCGATTTGGATGAAATCTGGTGTACGCTAAGTACATAGTGGGGGGCTGGCCCTGGCAGATTTTGGGCACAATCTATGCAGTAGTGACAGCTGGAGAACCAAGCTAATTTTTTTTTGTCAGGTAAGCAATGCACGATTTCACCGATTTCCCGTCGGCCAAATTTTAAGAAATTTAAACACAACACATCAATCGGTGTGGCGATGAAAACTTGCAGAACAGAATTTTGAATATTTTACCGTAAGGGGTTATTTTCCCAAACATGCCAAAAAATTTCAACGTTACAGTCTTGTAAATTCAGGCTGCCATAACTCCGTAATAATTACAGATCGCAGGAAATTCACTACCAAAATAACCTTCTATGGGATTTTTAGTTTCCATTTCGACCGTTGAAATCAATTCCAAGTCATTCCTCTGGCCTGTACACTCTGTCCGACGCAGGTTGACAACATGGCAGATAATGCTGACATCACTCAGTCGCAGGCAGCCAATCACTGTCGACTGTTGAGTTGCACGACACTAGGCATTGTCGAATGCAGGAAGTAAACAGCTTGTGCACTGATAGCCCAGCGCTTTGAGCCGAATACTGTATTGTGGGCACTCCACACAACGCAGCAATCTAGTTATCCACACATGAAGATAGGCGAGGTGTGGATATATCGTTTACTGTTTGTTTGTTTGTAATTTCGTACGGTTACGGATTTCTCCGCCGAGGATAAAGCGTAAAATTTTTCTCGGCAGTTCATCGGCGTTTAAGGCAGGGAATCTCACATTTTTGTGAACTATGCTCCTCCAGAAGCCCAAAATTGGACGAATCGGCCAGCGCGCGGGCCACGCCCACCGTGATGTAAACATTACCGTAGAGATGCGCCGACGTGAATGTCACGCTAGAGATTACTTCAGATGGGCGGGGATGTGTTCTTTTTGGTGATTTTTCAACACTTTACATACGTAATAAGTTATTGACCCTTTGACTTTAAGTTAAGGTGAGTTATTGTTTGTTAGTCAGTCCATGTAGTTAATGTTGTGTGTCTGTGACCGTTGTCAGTATGTAATTTGTCGGTCCGTCTATGTATATCACAGTGAAGCTGGCTGCTGGTACTTTGCATCACAAGTCTAGTCTAGCTGACGTCAATTTACAGGTAATCTCAGCATCAGTTGTGCATGCTGTAGCGTTAATTTGCTCTGCCGGTGTTCTTCAGTATATTGCCAAAATGGGTCGTGTGCTGATATCAGACAAATATCACGGTTCTTACTAAGGTTCGAATTAGCACATTTTCCATGTTGGAGACTGAAATAACCATTTTCGTGAATAAAAGCTGAGTATTTAGTGATACATAGAAACGGCGATTTCTGTACTTTGATTGGGCCTCACTACATTTTGATCCATTAATTCCGGCTCAGAGATTGAGTCAAAGGTCAGCGTGAGATGTGTTCCCATAAAATTCTGCATCGCTTCACTTGTCTTGTGTGACCTTTGAGCAAGTCAGAGTGAAATATTCTAGACACCTGATCATGTTACAACTACGTATTTCCGCGTCTGGATGTAAATGTTATGTTTATTAATGATTTTGACACCAGAATTCAGTGCGGTTGAGTGCTTACATTGAAGTTGAGTAGACTGTGGGCCGTGCTGTTTATCCACAAAACTCTTGCATTGCTTTTGTTTTGTGACTAGTACGCATCATGTGTTGCAAAGATGCTACTCTACGTTGTAATTGTTTTCGTGCTAATGTTCACTGTTAGTAGATTTAAAAAAAATCTATTTTTAAAGTTTAACACATGTGAAGTTAAGTAAAGTAAAACGTCGATTTGTATAGCGGCACGTCGTCGTAAAACATCTTTAATGCGCCCAGGAATGGCACATGTTAGAGGGATCACACAGTTTTACCTGCCACTCACACGTTTATCCACGAATGGAATGAGTTATCCTGCCTTTACTCCGTAAGCATTCACCAGATGGCGTCACCCGAGCAAGGTAACGCACATCCAATTACAGCTGACTACTCATTTATTGACCTTGAAAGGATAAAAGGCTGAGTTGGCCTAGTTAGCTGACCTTGTAGCGGACGGTTTACCCACATAATTGGTTACCCGTCAGCTGCAGGTCGAGCGTAGGACAGGGAAAGTTCGCCGGTCACAGACCGATGTTCTACCACTGTGCCACGCAACCAACTATGTATCAAGCGAGCTTTTTGGCTGTGTTCTGTATTATAAGCGCTAAAAACTGAGATGCTTACTTTACAAAACCGTTTTGTGAATGCGTTTTTTAGAGTTCTGTAATCTCGGAAGAGTCATTATGCGCTTTTGTAGCTAACTCAGCTTCTGAAAGCAGGAACCATCACGGTCAGTTAGCTACAGGTAATGTTACCATTATGTCCTCTGCTCAGTCGGTTCTGTGCTGGTCTGGCTTTCTTGTATAATTTTGGCTCAGATAGATTTATGTGCATTGTGCAGTATTTTTAATGCCAAAGGTTTTTTCATTGAGGTATATGTGGAAGTAACTAAATACGTACTAATTAGGGTGCTGTAGATGGATCAACCTCGTGCTTATTAGTTCGACTCTTCGACAGAGTCGACCTTATAAAGCTGGTCTCAATAAGTCCGTCCGTGTGTACGTGCGTACGTCTGTTCGTCCACAAAAAGATTTTTTTTCGATTAATGAAATTTGGCATTTAGGTAGAAGTTGATGAGTGATGCACGACTGTATGCAGTATGACCCAATCCAAGGTCACGAGCCCTTCAAAGTTGGAAATCCTGCCATTTTCAACAGCTATCTCATCCGCCATTTATAATGGGAGCTGGCAACTGACCACGGATTCTTAAACTGCGGCAGAATGTCTAAATTTTGTCCGGTCTAAATTTTGTCCGGTCTAATTTTTGATATTTGGTCTAGTTTCTGTGTCACGTGACTTTGAACTTGGCAGAAACGTCAGTTGTGAAGAGTCGACCGTCAGTCTTGTATAGGGCTAATATATTATAAATTATATAACTGATTATAAAAAGGAATTGAAATTAATTGTTACAATGGATGTTTACTTATTTTTAGGTTGGTTGGTCTGTTGAACACGTTTGTGGGTCCTGCAGAAATGGCTGAACAGATCAAGGTGCCGTTTGGGACGGTGACTCGGGTGGACCCTAGGAACCATGTATTAGATGGGGGCCCCAACCCCCAGGGGAAAGCAATTTTTTTGGGAAAAGTGGCTACCCGTTGTAAGCAGAGATTGTCCCAGCAACGCATTGGCATGATGCGTGAAGTTGCGTCAGCCAATTGCAGGCTGGCAGCACATGCCTAAAAATAGCACGCCACACGCAATAGCTCGGCGAAGGATAGACACTGTATCGACGCATTTCGCGAGGTACGAATACTCTCAATGTTGAAACCATTTTAATGAAACACCAGCTGCAAATGATTAAGGATCAGTGTGCAGCGCAATGCGGCCTGTTGTCAAATTACTTTGACCACTTGTTGTAATTAATGTGAGACTTAATAGTGTTGTGTTGTGAAAATAGCTTGTGTTGTGTATTCTGTGAGGTTATCTGCAGATTGCAAAGTTTTTCTTAATCGGCTGTGTATCGTGTATGTTTTGAGATGTAATGTGCGATGTATGCGTTGATGCAGACGTGGTTGGGAGGCAGTCAGATGACATAATGTCCAGTCTGTTGAACTCATCAGAACATCAGTCAGTGCAGTGTGCTGACGTTGTGACTAACTCAGTCCGTGATGATGAGACTCTGACAAAGCTTCATCAGCTTGAAGCATCTGACGCTCAGCTGGTCCAGCAGCTGGCTGCAATGTCGGCCACTCTTCGTCTACGAACGCTCGGCTTTGAGGCGCTGACTGTTCTTGTCAGATACCTCATGGACGAGGTGGATGATGGCTGCGTGTTTTCTGTTTTGTTTGTATTTACTTTGTGAACAGTCTTTGGCTACATCACCACACCTTCAGCTAGTGGGCAGTCAATAAAGTAAAGTAAAGTATGTAAACGTAAAGAATACGTCGATTTGTATAGCGCATCGGCGTAACTACCTCTAATGCGCTCAGACATGGATCACACAGTTTTACCTGCAAATTACACCATGCCTGCCTTTACTCCCTAGCTGCAAAGCCTTGTGGCTGGTACTCATTTTACCGTCCCACGGAGGGTAGAAGGCTGAGTCGACCTGGGTGGTTGGTTAAATATCGAAATAGAGTGCCGCCCTCGGGAGTCGAACCCGGACACGGTCACCCATCCCAGTACTAACCGGGCTCAGCGTAGGTTAACCTCGTTGATCGAGACCAATGACGCTACCACTACGCCACGCCACCATTTAGCGCCACCGTAGTCAATCTCACTGTGGTACAGTGTGAGGGCACCTGTCACTCCTGGGCCACACATACCTCGACACATTCTGTAGTTCAGTCCAGATTGATCTAGGTCGGATTCTCTGATTGCTTGGCAGTCAATCTCACTGTTGTACAGTGTGAGGGCATCTGTCACACCTGGGCCACGCATACCTGGTCCAGCAGCGAGCAAAGCTGACACTCAGCAGTCACCTCTTCTCTGTGTCACTTTATCTTTCGCTAAAACCAAACTCTAAAACCTTAGTCTAAACCCAAAGCTTAATCTGAACGGCTAAGAAAACCTGGTTCTTTGACCCATAAGTTTTTTTCTTATAGGTCTTTGTCCCAGAGGTCTTTGACCTGCTGATACGACGACATGAACTGACATTGTCATTGAACGTTCTGAAAGTCAGGTGCCATGCCAGGAGTTCCAAACCTCGTTTATTGGCCTATTATACAGTGACAGCAGAGTGACTTGCCGATATGTCATTGACATTGATTGCTGTTTTGTTATATGCAGCGGTGCCCAGTGACCGTCAGGCAGTTGAAGAAACAATTGCATTCAGCTGAGAACCAGCTCCTAGCATCAGTTGCTGAGACTGGTGAGTTCTTACTTCACTTCACGAAATGTTTGTTTTACTTCAGACTTTATTACAGATGTGTTCATATACAGGGTGGGCCAAACACTCATCTTTTTCACTCTGATGGTTTTAATAACAATAAATATGTGATAAAACAGTGGTTTTATCAGTACTTTAAGATAGTCGTGAACAATAGTATGTAATCAGTTTGTTTTTACCGTTATAATTAGGTATGTTAAACAAAGTTTGAATATTTGAAGCTTCAGTTTTCAACTCGGAACTCGACTCAAATTTTTCGAACTCGAAACTGGATTAATATAACTTGAGCCAGGGTGAGTTAAAGCAAGGTTATATGATCTGTCACGTCCTGGTGTAGTGCCGCCACTGGTCGGCGGCCTGTCGGCGGTATCGTTTCATCTTTACTCAGCCGCCGATATGTCAATTGCGCCGCTGATTACTGAATAGAACCGAGTTTAACATCCTTAGATATAATGTTAAATATTCTATAGTACAGTAGCAGAATGTGGGTGACTTATTATTGTCTGCTGCAATGTGTAAAATGACTTTGCTTTAAAAATCAGGACTAGCCTACTATTTAAAAAGATGTCAAAGCCCACTTCTGCACCACTGTTTTATGGCAAATTTATTCAACATTTTATTAGTGCCAAAACATTTTTCTGTTATCAATTTTTAAATTAGAATTTTATTGTCTCTACTGATTGTAGCGGTGTCTCTGCTCGGCGTCAAGTATGACGCCGTGCATAGAATATTTAACCAATAGAATATTTAATAATAGTCTTAAAACATTACATGCTTGTACGATACTACATGTGTCACACTCAGGTCTCACAAAACAAGCTTCATCAGCACAAACATTGTAGCACAATTTGCTGAGAAACAGTAGATGTGCAGTTTTTTGTCCCACCCTGTATGTTAGATGCACCAACGTAGCTATGGGATAGAGTCTTTGGCTAGTCTTACCAGGAATTTTTTTTAGTCAAATATGCCATCTCATTGGGTTGGTTAAGATATTTCATCAATGTTTTTATCTGCCCCATAGCTATAGCATATAGCATGGGACAGATAATAAAATCGTTTTGCGTCTGTCCGTGCGTGCGTGTGTCTGTCCGTCTGTGGACACTCTCATGGTCGCATTTCTTCGTCGATTTTCACCAAATTGGACACAGACGTGTAAACCCCCAAAAGTAAGAACG